>Ga0123342_1000225_pt1 | contig 79612 bp, 38 predicted proteins | sample Turbeawhitnodule_FD_89960 | JGI IMG/M metagenome (GOLD analysis project Ga0123342, IMG submission 89960) | Root nodule microbial communities of legume samples collected from Mexico - Turtle bean Mexico white nodule | ecosystem: Host-associated > Plants > Roots > Nodule | place: Mexico: Nepantla... | reverse complement strand
TTATTTTATTTATATTTATTTTATATTTTATATATATATATATATATAAAAAAAATATATATATATGTATATTTATATATTAAAATATATATATATATATATATATATATATATATATATATATATATATATAACCTAAATATTAAATTATTTTTTAAAGGGAAGATCAAATAAAAATAAAAATTGATATTTGGGATTTTTTTTAGGTATTATTTAAAAGAAATAAAATTATTGTTAACGAATATCTTCATTAATTAAATTATAACAATAATCAAATGATATAAAATATATCATTCATAATTATTTTAATTTTTTTTTTTTAATTTTTATTTATTATTTATTATTTATATATTTTTATAAGATTAAAAGAAATAGATTGCTAAGTATTATGATTTATTTTATTTTTATAAGAACAATAAAAAATTGAATTACAATGTGAAATAAATAAAAAGTAACAAAAGTAGAAGAAGAAAACCGTTAAAAAACTAGTTTTTTACATTAAAAAAAAGATGGAATATATAATTTGGCAAGGATATTTTTGTCATCTCACTCCTCACGTTGGGTGCAGTTTTAAAAACATGGGTGCGGAATGTAGTGTCCATAAATAGACGTACAAAACATATGCTTTGCTTAAACCCTAGAAAGAGTTTCTGATTCGATTAAAGAGATTTTCTCGAAAGAGCATCAATGTCGAACAGAGAAGACTACGATTCCGACGCCCCTGAGGAATTCACAACAGAACAGGTCTCTGATTTCTTCTTTTTTGTGTCGATTAATCGAATCAATTTTATATCCTGATGGGGGACAAGATTCTTAACACAAGCATGAACATCGCAGGGTCTACAACAAGACGAAGAGATTCAAAGGGTTCAAAGAGAAAATAAATCCAGGTATTGCTTTACTCTGTGTTAAGGTTCTGTTTATTAATCTAATTTGTCTAGAGTAAAACTGGAAAAATAAGTTTTTTTTTTTTAATAAAAAACTGATCTTGTGCATCTTCCGTAATATTATTGAAACATGGTTCAGCACGGTTGAATATAAACTGGCCAATATAGATAGATTCTGGGATAGGGGTGGTTGGGGAAGGATGGAGTAGGACGAAGAATGTTACGGAGATTCACTAACTCTTTGATTGCGAGACACTATTTTGCAAGCTTCTCATTCTGATGTTCAGTGTTATTCATTGTTTAACAATTAGGTTGTTCATTGTTTTACAATTAGGTTGTTCATTGTTTAACAATTAGGTTGTTCATTGTTTAACATTTAGGTTATTCATTGTTTAACAATTAGGTTGTTCATTGTTTAACAATTAGGTTGTTCATTGTTTAACAATTAGGTGCGAAATTGGTTTGAAAAAAATATTAAAGAAATCAGAACACACTTGGGTCTGTTCAGCGTATATAGAGAAGGGCTATTCAGCTCTACATTTGTGAAATGTGAGATTCTGCAAATTCATGTAAAGATATGACATTATCATTGTTTGTTAAATTATGGATATATGATTAACATTTACTGGTTAAGATTTAATTGTATGCTCGAAAGCTTTGTTGAAGTCACTTGTAGGATATATTCTTGGTCTTCTTTAGAACCATCAAATTCATTGAGTGCCTGATTAAATGATTTTTTGTCCTTGACTGGTAGGGTTGTACGCGAAGCAAAAGAGCGTAGGAGGAAATGGTCCCAAAACATAACTCCTCGACCATCTAAAGCTGGTAAAAAAGCTCAAAATGTAATTGATTCTGAACCTCAGCAAAAACCGAACACAGCTGATGGATTTCTCCCCGAGGACATTGTCCAAATGCTTGCTGCTCGTGAGAAGTATGTAAATCTGTAATTCTTTCTCTGGTGCGAAATATGCATTTTATTGGAACAAATCTCTAAGAGGCTATAATTCATTTGCAGTCATGTTTCATTTTCTGACACTAAGGAGGAGAAAGATGAAACAAAGTCTACCACTTTAAGGAGGAGAAAATCAAGGAAATTAGGGTTAGAGATTTCATTCTTTTCAATTGCATTCATTTCTATTACTTTGCATTCATGTCGCATTTTGTCTTGTATTTATTGTGTGTACCTACTGTGATTTGCAGTTTGGAACCTGTTATTCTGAGCAAAATAGGTCCTCCTCAATGCTCAAACAGTGCCTTGGAATTCTTGAAGGAAAGGAAAATGTCAGTTCCAAGATCTTCATCAGTTTTGAACAATTCCAACCGAGCACTCCGTCTTCTCTCTAGTTCAGGGGTGATTGGCAGGAAATGAGAATGTTCATTACTTTGTCTACATTTTTTGCCAGTGAGATTATTGTTGCAATATTTATTTTTAAGCTGTCATGATTGGTGCTGCTTTTGGCTCCACTCTAATGAATTGTAATCTATAGATATTCTAACCTTCTTTGGTATTAGAAGGGAAATACAAACAAAAAAATTAGGAACGATAAAATGAGAGTGAAATTGAGTAAAAAATTGTTTCATTGGACAAAAATAAAAAAATGGAGGGTGTCTCTTTTCTGTTTGTGTAAATGAATAGGAGAGAGAGGGGTAGAAAGAAAGAGTATACGAAAGGTATTGTTATATTAATTAAAATTATTTTTTAATTAATAATAGAATTGAAACTCTGCTTTCCTCTATAATTTGCTACTAATCAATTTTTTTAATTCTTAATGTTTAATTTTTTAGAGGTTTTTATCTATTTGGTTTCATGTCAATTCGAGAGAAAAGGGGAGGGATTATTTCTCAATTGTGAATCAAACAGAAATAAATTATTTATTTATTTATCCGCATAAGAAGTGCTGGAAACAAATAGTAGATTTGTCCTTTTTTCTTTTCTTTTGTTTTAGATGTGGGAATAACACCGAGGGCTTGTTTGATTTCCTAATCACCCAGGGTATTAAAATTGTTTTCTTAAATATTTCTGTACTTAATAATTAATTTCTTATAAAAAAACCCATTAAATATTAAATATGGTTTTCAAATTAAATGTTTAGAAACTTAAAAATAGAAGCAGTTTATCATCTTCAATTCCTTTTATGCTTATCACCCTCTCCAATTCGGACTTTGTCCAATTCGTACTTTTGTCCTGCACTATTTGTAATCTCTAATAATTTATGTTATAGAATTTAAAATGGTTGAAATATCTGTCTCAATGGACAGCAAGAGTGAAAAAAGTCACATATAAAGGTAGGTGTTTTGAGCTGCATGAGATTTGATATATATTGATTATGGCTCGACCTACAAATTAAATCTTATTAGTAATTTGAGCATGATTATACAATATCGGAATATCTTAGTTGTGATGGGTTGCATATATTTCAAGGAGCAGAGAAAATATCAAATTGTTCTAGCCAAATATGCTCTTGAGCTGAGGCTGTGTTGCCCTTGGAGCTGCCCAGAAGACCCTCAAAAGCGCCTTTGACTCTGTTCAGGGACTTACGGTGTCGAATGCGATGAAGAACTTCTTGTTTGTTAAGGGTTTGTGATGATGTTTTGGAGGACTTCAACTGGAGCTGGCTTGAGACTCCGTGAACTGGATCAGAGTCCTTCTCTTGCAGGTGTCTGCTGCTAGACTTGTCAGCCTCTGATTCGGGTCTGGAAATCTCGAACTCCATTTTGATTTTGGTTCTGGTTTTGGTTTTTGTTTGAGTAGAATGCTGCTTAACACAGGACATGAGTGTTGAAATGGTGGAAGAAGTTGAAATATATAAAGGAGAAATCAACATTAGTAAGCCTGTTGTTTTCCTCAAACAAGGGATGCGGACGTAAGTATCCCAAGAGACAAAAAAACTGCGTCTTAACTGATAAAAGGGTTTTGATACATTCACCGCATTTTCATGAAACCACCAAAGATATTCTGCTGCTGTATTCTGTCATGTCAAACAATAGATATAAAAGTCACATAACTTTTAAGAGTGTTTCTCAGGTTGTGCAACTTTTTTTATGATTATTTCACTTTAAACTCATTTTTATTTTTATTTATTTTAACTCAATGTATTCAATTATATAATTAAAATTACGCTTTCAGTTTATTACATAGTGTGAGAACAGTTCTGCAGTAATTCTTATTGTAGTTTTCACTCTCATCAATATATTGTACCACTTTGTCACTTTGTTGTATATCTACTGCATTTACCAATTTGTGGGTAAATTTACTGTCTTTATTTTTAAGATGAAGGTGTGATGGTCATATAGAACTTTGAATCTTTTTCCTCAGATCAAATTTTGGCACTCAGATCACCGAAGTCAGAACCTTCTCTCTAAAAAAAAATTAAGAAAACAGAGAGAAGGATTAGGAAGTAGTAGGAAGTAGAGTGCAGGAACTGTAATTATTGAAGATGTGGTTGATAGTGATCTCCTTTGAGAGAAAGGTTTTTGCAGAGAAACAATGGGCTATGTTAGCAGTTTTCCTTTTTCAAGTAAACTAATGGCTCTGTCTTTATTTATGTCAGTTCTCACAACTCACCTCACATAAACAAAAGTTTAAGATTTTAATGATAATTATTAGGGTTAATCTTTTCAAGTTTTGCAGATCAAAATCGATGTAGTTTCCTCAAGCATGTTTGTGAGGTATACAATTTTTAAATATCAAATATTGTCTGATATTATATTTTAATTGAAATTTATAGATAAATAATATATTTAACCCGTAAAATATAGACAAACACTTCTATTGAGAGTAATACGACAAGTCCGAGAGTTAGGACAAAACATTTGTCTTTTAAAATTTCAGTGTTATGTCTCAGTTTAATTATTTAGTTTACTGATAAAATATAATTAATTTTTGTTCTTTATTTATTTATATTTTATTAACAATTTCATACATTTCTTTGAAAATATCACTTGTATATCACATGAAAACGCACATATTTAAGATTTATTATATTATTATTAAGATAAAGTTGTGAAGCGGATGTTTATTTGATAGTTGTCATAGAAAACTTTAATTAATTTTTTTTAAAAACAAAATTACAGCAACCTTTTAATATTAAAATATTGAATTGATATATTTAATTAAAATAAAAATTATAAAAAAGAGTATACACTCTTTCTTTGTCTCTTCTTGTAAACTGTCTTCGGTTGATGTGGGTCACACTGTCAATGGATATTTTTAACAATGATTGTAGGGCATTTTGTCCAATATACATTTTATTATTGACTAAATTGTTTCAAACACCATAAAATTATAATTGAGAGAGAGATTCCTATATAAAGGGTGGTCCTAGAAAAAAAAAAAATTTCTATAAATTTCAACCATTGAGAAATATATATGTTCAAAAAAGTGCTTTAACAAAATATATATTTTTAATTAAAATGATGATGTAGATTGAAAAAACATGGAATAAGAACAGCTATCAACTTCTATGTAATTTGGGTTATTTTAGGGTGAGTTTTGGAGAAAATATGAAAACAAGATAAAATCTCGAGAAAAAAATACTAGTTATTATTAACATTTCCATTCGTTCTTCAAAGTTTTAAACTAAAATAAGATAATAAAAAAAAATCTATCTCTTCCATCTTCTTGAATTGAATACATATTCTGACATTTTTTTTAATTATTTAAAGAATAAGCTTAATTAAATTTAAAATTTATTATAATTTCAAGTGTTCTTAATTTATTTTTGTTACAAAATTTATTATATTAAATATTTAAGTTTTTTATATTTTCAACAACATTTTTATATTTAATTTTCATTAATTAAATCAATATAATTTATATCTTACATTATCATCCATTACTGTGTCAACATACAAATAACATAATCATATTTTAAGTTTTCTATAAATTTAGATATTCTCAATTGAATTTTTATTATTAGTTTTGACAAACTTTGATTTTTACCCATCGTTTGTCGGTTGGATTAGTACAATTCTCCGTTCAACTATACTTTCTATCAAAATAAATGGTAGTTTGGTGAATTTTTTTTCTTGCAGTAGAGGTATCAGATAAGGTAATCATTTGTCTCCTTTACTTTTTGTCTTGCAGAAGAATTCTTAGTAGAAGTATCTCTAAGCTTGTGAATGATAAAATTTTATATATGACTAGTCTTCATGGTTATCTCAGTCCCTCTCATATTTTTATATGGTGATGACATATTTGTTTTATGTGTGGGATATTAAGTCTATTAGAAATTTGAGTATTTTTCTTAAAACATATGGTGATTTTTCTAGTTAATATGTTAATAACTCTAAAAGTAGTTTTTTCACCATAGATAATTTTGCAAGATTTGTCACCAAAATTCAACGTATTATTTTTTGTAGTCATGATTGTTTACCTTTCCATTATTTGAGAGTGTCTATCTTTGTTGGTGCTTTAAAGTGTCGATTTCTTCAACCTTTTCCTAATAACGTCAAAATGAAGTTAGCATCTTGAAAAGGTAAATCTCTTAGTATGATGAGTCAAATTCAATTGGTCAATACGTTGATTACTGGATTTCTAGCTTATAACTTTAATATGTATAAATGACCTATTTCACTTCTTAACCAAGTTGAGAAGAGGTGTTGAAATTTTATTTGGACTGGTGATATTATGAATAAATGCATAGTCACCGTGAATTGGAATACGATTTGTTCTCCTATTGAGAATGGAGGTTTGAAGATTATTAATCTTCGTCATGAAAATAATGCATATCTTCTTAAGCTTGCTCTGAACTTTGCTTATAGCAACAAACTTTGGTCTTTTCTTAGGGTTCTTAAATAAAAATACGAGTTCGAATGATTTATAGATCCTCATCTATTTGGCTTGGAATTAAGTAATTTTATTGTACTATACTTGATTATACTTTTTGGATTGTTCTTTTATTAATTTCTAGAATGATAAATGATGTTATACTACTTCTTTAGCAAATATTGCAGTATTATTTGATGGTGCTAGCATTTTGGATATAGTCTCTTAATTTTAGACAAGTTGTGATTGGAATATTTCCTTATCTTTACAGCAAATACCTCATTTTTTTAATCATATCATGGTTAGGGAGGATCAGGATATTCCTAAGTCGATTCTAGATGAGTCTGGTCATTTCACTCTTAAATCGGCTATGAATTTTTTCTTGGAACCAGGAGTTCTTGTGGTTGGAGTAAATTCATTTCGACTTCATCTATTCCGCCTTCCAAAACTCTAGTACTCTGGAAAAAAATTTATGGGCGACTTCCTACATATCAACATATTCATAATAAAGGTTTGCATATATGTTCTATGTGTACGCTCTGTGAAAAGCATGAGAAATCTATTTGACATTTATTTTTTGAATGTTCTAATGCTTTGCATATTTGGAGTTGAGTTCGACAAATTTTTCTTACTTCTCATTTCTCTAATAAGGATTATCTTCTTTCTTTTGTTAAGAGTGATGGTAGTCACTTGGTTAAATTGATTAAGCTTGTTGTGATAACCTTTTTTATTTGATGATATGACGTATGAAGAATTATGCTAGATTTCAGGATAAGATTGAGGTTTCTAGGGCTATTTTGATAATTAAAGATTTAACTTGTCTAGTGGAAAATTCGTGTAAAGTTTCAATGAAGAATGATATGTTAGATTTCAACGTGATTAAGTTTTTTGCTATTAATACTCATAGTGGTAAAGTGCTTTGTCCTCTTCTTGTTAGATGAGAGTTTCCTTCGCCAGACTGGGTTAAAATTAACACTACTGTTAAGGGTATCTTGGTTTTGCTACTTATGGAGATATTTTTCGTGGGAGTATGAAAGAGTTTATTGATGCTTTCTCTGCGTTTCTTGAAGTTCAGACTGATATGATTGTTGAGTTTTATGGAGTTATACATGCTATGGAGGAAATTCAAAAGATGAGGCTTACTAATGTCTGACTTGAATGTAATTCTGCCTTGGTTTGTGTTGTCTTTACTGCTAGGACTAATGTTTCGTGGATGCTTCATATTCGATGAAATATTTATCTTAATTATTGTGGGAAAATCAGGTTTAGGGTTACTCATATTTTTCGTGAAGGGAATGTTTCTGCTGATAAGTTGGTTATTTTAAGATTTATTCATAGAGAATCATTTCATTGGTATAATAGACTTCCATCTAGTCTATTCTTAGATTTTTTTATGAATATGTATAGTTTACCTTTGTATCGTTTTTGTTAACATATGAGTTTTGGTCTAGTCCCCCATATTTTTGTATTTTCTTTCTTTTTTATTTTTTTAATAATAATATTTTTTCATGTGATAGTAGATGATTGTTGTTATTTGAAGTGTTAGACTAAGTGAGATGTTAAGTTGCATAGTAATTCTTAACATGAAAGCTTTTATAAAAAAATAAATTAAGTTTTTATTAAAAGCTATTTTCAATTAAATGTTTAAAATCTATATTTTTCAATTAAATCTATATTACAAAAATTAATTTTATTAAACGTTTAAAAAATTTATGTATTTCAATTGAGTTCCTAACATTAACTCGAGTGATATCATCATTTGATTTTTAATTACTTTTAACAAATTACATGGTTTTATACATGGTTAATTTAATTTTTGTTTTACTGTTTAATTTTAAAAAAAATAATGTTATATTTTATAAAGATAAATAGGATTTTAGAGATTTTTTTTTATTGTTATCAAAGTCTGTGGTAGTACACTTAAGAGAGAGAAAAATCAGACAGTCACATCATTTATTCACTTGGTAGCAACATCAAACAATAAAAAAAAACAAAAAAATTGGATATTCAACAGAACAAAACTATTTAATACGAATTCAATTTAAAACATTTTAGTATATTTTTTTTTCACCTAAAGACACATAAATAATGATGATGCAATTCAAGATATGGATTATTTTATACCAAAATAAAATTAAACAAGACAAATAAAATAAAAAACCTTAATTGAGAACACCTAAGTCTAACAGGATTAATACTTAATTATGTTGTACTTGTTTTATAAAATATTATACCCCTATTGTATTTCATCACCATCATTTGTGATCATAAATTAAAAATAAATTCCTACAAGTATTAATCAAGTGCTTACTTAACTAACTATGTCTAGTGTATAAGAGTTGAATGTTTGCACAATTTCACGCTAATCTTGTGCAGCTCTTTGTCACAAACTTTCTTGTTTTGACAAACTTTGAGAAAGTACACAAGATTTCTAGGGAAAAAAAAAACCAATTGTAGTCTTTTTTTGGGAGTGGTTGAAACTACAATTTTAGTTTGTTGACTAAATCAAACTCCTTTTAAAAGGTTGAATAATTTCCTTCACTGGTTCAACATATCCAAGATTTGTAATTCCTCATATTAGCAATGTAAGTTAATCACAACACATGCTCCTTGGTTACCTAATCTTGAAACCTTTTTCCTAATTAAAGGTGAAGATGAGTTTGTCATGGAAGTTAACCCACGTAGTCATAGTTCTATACACAAAAAAACGTGCCACAACATAATTAGACAACAACATCAGATACACAAGTTACCAACAATCACTTCATCCGAACAAAAGTTCTTTGTCAACTTCAATACCAAACCTCCCAATGTTTATTCAATGATTTTGGGCGGTTTGGCACCTCAAGTGCTGATTAACATTAACGTTTATTCATTAATTCACCAAGATCCCAATACCAAACATTAGCAGCAAAAATCCTCAATGTTACATTCTCTTGCATGGGAACAAGGACGGAATAAACAAGAATGACAGGGTCATCGTTAAAGGGACATGCATTGTTAGAGGAAGGAAGTTCACATGGAAAAAGGTTTGGGAAGCCAAAGAAAGATGAATTCGATGGTTATAACTCTGATAATCATCCAAGAAAAAATAGCCCTGTGACGTTGGCAGCACCTCATTTGGATCCTCAAATGGTAGTAGATAGTACTTCTTACGATCCTTCCCTTTCTCCCTTGTCCAAATCCCCATGGTCCTCTCACATGAACGAAGATGCTCTAATTTCCAACGACAACGAAGCTCTAATAGGATCCCTGGTCCGAGAAGAGGGTCACATTTACTCCCTCGCTGCAACCAAGGACCTGTTATACACAGGTTCAGATAGCAAAAATATTCGGGTGTGGAAGAACCAAAAGGAGTTCACGGGGTTCAAATCCAACAGTGGCTTGGTGAAAGCGATCGTGATTGCGGGAGAAAAAATCCTCACAGGACACCAAGATGGAAGGATAAGAGTGTGGAAAGTTTCAGGAAAAAACGACCAACAACACAAGCGTGTGGCAACATTGCCAACGTTAAGAAACTACATCAAATGTTCGGTGAAACCAAGTAATTACGTGGAAGTGAAACGACACCGCAACGTGTTGTGGATCAAGCACTACGACGCCATTTCATGCCTGGGCATAACGGAGGATCATTCTTATATATACTCCGCCTCCTGGGATAAAACATTCAAAGTATGGCGAACGTCGAATTTTAAGTGTTTGGAGTCTGTGACAGCACACGATGATGCTGTTAATGCACTTGTTGTCGGGTTGGAGAACTTGGTTTTCACGGGCTCAGCAGATGGCACGGTTAAGATTTGGCAACGCGATGTACAAGGGAAAGGGACAAAACATTTGTTCTCGCACACGTTGTTGAAGAAAGAGTGTGCGGTGACGGCGTTGGCCATGAGCGTTGATGGGAGTTTTTTATATGCCGGGTCTTCCGATGGGTTGGTAAATTACTGGGCGAAAGAGACAAATTTGGAGCACAGGGGTGTATTGAAGGGACACAAGTTGGCGGTTTTGTGTTTGGCTGCAGCAGGAAATTTGGTATTCAGTGGCTCTGCCGACATGTCCATATGTGTATGGAAGAGGTCTCTGAGTGAGGAGCACACATGCGTTCATGTTTTGTCCGGCCACGCTGGCCCAGTTAAGTGTTTGGCGGCGGAGCGGGATCCCGACGCCATGTGTAACGAACGACGGTGGATTTTGTACAGTGGTAGTTTGGATAAGTCCGTTAAGATGTGGAAGGTTTCCGAACATGCAACTCCACAAAACAATCACCAGCCACCAAAACTTAGCGTTGATCACTTCCCGAGAATCTCATCATTCAAGAGATCAAACTCCAAGAGATTGATCTAGTTACATATCCTATCATATGTATAATAGATTGGTTAATTAGTTAGCATGTATGAACAAATTTGCTGATATCTTCTCTTCTCGCATCTGTTTATATGCTTTCCACAACCTAATTTAGTGTTTATGCACCAATTCATGCATTAACTATACTTTTATATATAAATTAAAACATAATTAATGCATATAGAAATATGTTTTTATGAACATTAATAATAACGTAATTTAAAATTGCAAGAGTATTTATTGTAAATATGAAATATTGGCGTAAGTATGTATTAAGTTGGAAGAGTAGTTGGAAGAGTAAAAAGGAAGATGAGATTGGATAGGATGGGAAATGGCAACAATAAAAGGACAAAGCTGAGACCCCACGTGGCCCTTCCAATAGCAAAAGGGAAGAAAGATTCCCCGAATTAACGTCCCGTTTTTGTTTTCCTTTCCTTTTCACTCCTTGGCTTCTCCAATCACACACCCACCTTCTTCTATTATTATATTCTAATAATAATAATATCATTCTTATTCTCTTTCTCTCTTCCTCACCTAAAATTACCTTTTGCTTTCTTCACACTCATACACACATACACATACACACATTCATTCCTTCCTTCCCTAATCTAATCACTCAACACTGCATTATTCTTATTATTCTCTCAATCATTATTTACCGATACTTCTGTTTCCTTTCATGCCTTTCTTATGTTCGGATTCTCATTAGATTAGGGTTTCCCCGCATCGCCATTTCCCACCATGTCGCCGGCCGCGCCAGAAGCTGCCGACTACTCATTCGCCGTTGAGTACGATGGCCCGCCTCTAACCTACGACCTTCCACGGGCGGTGCCGATCACTGTCGACAGTATTCCGGTCGCTGCCGTTGTTTCCCAGGTTCCTCTCTCCGACGCTCTCTCATTGCCGGTTGTGCAGCCGCTTTTGCCGCCGCCGCCGCAGCAGCAGCACCCTCTCCGAACACTTGGCTCCGAACCTAGGGTTTCCAAGTTAGCGTCGGAGACGACGGTCTCTCCCACTTCTGTGATCGCATTCGAACACCGAGCTTTGCAGAGCAACACCGGGGAGCTTTCCGGCGAGCTGAGTAGCTCCGGCGCGTTTGAGTTCTCCACCGGGAACGACGGCTCCGGTGATTTGTCCGATTTGGGTGAAAGTTCGAGAGTGCTGGAGGAAACTAGAAGCTCCAGTACCGCTGAGTTTTGGGACAAGTCTGGGAGAAGTTCTGGTGTGCTGAGGGCTTTGGATGGGAAAGAGAGTTTGGATTTCAACGAGTTGAATCAGCAAGATTGGGCATCCACGGAGTCAGTGTTGAGTTTGGAGTATCCGTCAACTCGGGTTTCTTCTCTGAAGGCCGAGGATATCGATTCTAAGCGCCTCCCGGTTGTTAAGTTCGATGTGGACTCCGACGATGATGCCTTGGATGAGGAGTTTGATGTGGAGGACACTGTGTGTAAACCTGTTAAAAGGGCACCTCTCTCGAAGGGGAAGAAGGGGTCTTGTTATAGGTGCTTCAGGGGGAATAGGTTTACTGAGAAAGAAGTTTGCCTTGTTTGCGATGCGAAATACTGTGGTAATTGTGTGCTCAGAGCCATGGGGTCTATGCCCGAGGGGAGGAAATGTGTGACTTGCATTGGATTCCCGATTGATGAGACCAAACGAGGGAGTCTGGGGAAGTGCTCTCGGATGCTCAAGCGTTTGCTGAACGAATTAGAGGTTCGGCAGATAATGAAAGCGGAGAGGTTTTGTGAAGCAAATCAGCTTCCACCTGAGTATGTTTGTGTCAATGGCCAGCCACTTTCTTATGAGGAACTGGTTACGTTGCAGAACTGCCAGAACCCTCCGAAGAAGCTGAAGCCGGGAAACTATTGGTATGATAAAGTATCTGGTCTTTGGGGGAAGGTATTTATTATTTATTATCTATTTGATTTTCTACGTGCATTTGTGATTTATACAGATTTCTGGTTTTTGAGTGTCATCTAGGATGCTGACTGGTTTATGATTTCACAGGAGGGACAGAAGCCTTCCAGAATTATAAGTCCACATCTTAATGTTGGAGGCCCCATCCAACCGGATGCTAGTAATGGAAACACTCAGGTTTTCATCAATGGTCGGGAAATAACAAAAGTGGAGCTTCGAATGTTGCAGGTCGTAGATTTATACCGAAGGCTCAATCTTAAGAATCGTACCTTGTTTATTCTTAAACAGATCGTTGAAAGGATTCTGTTTTGGTTGTGCAGTTGGCAGGAGTTCAGTGTGCTGGCAACCCACATTTTTGGGTCAATGAGGATGGTTCCTACCAAGAAGAGGGGCAGAGGAATACTAGAGGTTATATATGGGGAAAGGTAACCTCTAATACCTTTTTGGGGTGGGGGAGGTATTTTCTCTTATGTTCTTCCTGCCAAACGTTATTTACTATGCACTTCTTTATTTCTGCTTGTTAGGCTGGAACGAAGCTTGTATGTGCTTTCCTGTCTTTGCCTGTTCCTTCTAAATCTTCTAATTCTTTGGGAGAACAACCCTCCAGTCTAGCTAGCAGAACAATTCCTGACTACCTGGAGCATGGGGTGGTTCAGAAGCTTCTCTTAGTTGGTTGTAGTGGATCTGGAACGAGCACTATTTTTAAGCAGGTGACATTTTACTTCATAATTGAGTCTGTGAATCAAGTCATGTTTTAATACTTTCTTTGAATTGAATTGATAGTTACATTAAATTGGACAAAATATGGTCTGTAGGCACCTTCTACGGAAATAAACATTAGTACTAACCTTCATTCACTTAACAAAATGCAAGAAAAGAAACTTCCTTGTATTTCCTTATATATTGTGTGCAGTAGTAATGTCAATTCTGCAAATGTTGTGATAAATTTTAATTGGATGCACAATTATGTTACTCTCTTTTGTGTCATCTGGCATTTCCTTGTTCAGAAAGGCCTATTTTTGGTTGTAATTGACAACTGACGTCGTAGTTGGACGTAGTACTTAAGGAATTGTTTAAATAAGACTTTGACCAGTCACCAATAGAGATGCTGGAAACAGTCAATGTATTGACAGAATTGCAAATATCTGTGGCAGGCAAAAATTCTTTACAAAAGTGTCCCATTCTCAGAAGATGAGCATGAAAATATAAAGTTGACCATTCAGAGCAATGTTTATGCCTACCTTGGCATACTGCTTGAGGGACGGGAGCGTTTTGAAGATGAATGTTTGGGGGATTTGAAAAAAAGGCAGTCATCTGTACTTGACAGCACAGGTAGGATGCATTTACTATCTCCCTTTTTCTAAAAAATATGTGCCATTGATGTTTGATTTGTTATCCTGGCTATCTTTCTTTTAAAGCACCTACTGTGCCCCATTTAGTTGTCATGAGTTGGTTCAAAATGGCTTGCAGCAGCATACTTGTGTTTGTTTGAGGTGTTTACAATAATGTTTATATGTCCTTCTGCTCATTTATATTTGAAGATTGAGTGTTACAAATATGGTTTTCTACAGGAAAGAGTCCAAAACATGATGATAAGACTGTATATTCCATTGGCCCAAGATTAAAAGCGTTCTCTGACTGGTTACTGAAAACTATGGTATCTGGCAAACTTGATGCTATCTTTCCAGCTGCTACTCGTGAGTATGCACCATTGATTGAGGAATTATGGAATGATGCTGCCATTAAGGCCACATATGAAAGAAGAAGCGAATTGGAAATGCTGCCTAGTGTTGCCAGTTATTTCTTAGAGCGGGTAAGATAATTCTTTAATTGTATTATTTAGCATTTATGCTGTTGTCAAATTAATTGTGTAAAACCCTTGTATGGGTAACCCATTAATTGTGGAGTTCTTTATGGAATAGCCACTTTTCATTTTTATAAGGGATTTTTATCTATAGTCAATTTCTTCGGCAAATATGGGGAAAACAATGGATGGGTAATTATAATTGTTGTACACGGGGTTTGATTAGTTTTAACGAGAGTAGTAGGTGTTTGACTGTTGGGTGAAGTTTGGTTGTAAAGGATAATTTCTCAGGGAGGTAGCAACACAATGGATATTGGACAGAAGCATTAAACTTGCATAGTAACAAATAAATTTCAGTCTACCAAATTCAGCAGTAGTGAGAACAAGTTAAAAAACTGATTCTCACCTGTTAAGCATTATTAGAATGCATGGTCAATATTATTTTATTGTTGCTCCATCTTACTTCCTTGTGTTCTTATAGGTTTCCATCTCTATATTTCATCTAAAAAAAAATGGTTGGGTTAGTATCTTGACAAGTGCTGTTCATGGACACTGTTGTCTCTGACTATGACAAGTTGTTTTGTTTCAGGCTGTTAAAATATTAAGGACGGACTATGAACCCTCAGATATAGACATCCTTTATGCCGAGGGAGTTACTTCATCTAATGGGGTGGCCTGTGCGGAGTTTTCATTTCCCCAATCAGATTCTGAGGAAACCGTTGACACTGCTGACCTCCATGATTCTTTTGTTAGGTATGTGAAAATGTTTGTGCCTGTTGTTATGCACCAAAAATGTGTTTTGGCTCTGATTAAACCAAATTGATGTTATAATTATTTTCTCTAGGAAAATAATAGCATCAGTGAAAATACCAAAATAAACAAGAAAATAATAACATTAGTGAAAAATACCTAAATAAGCAAAATACAGGATAAGTGGTAGAATTTTTTTGGTGAGGAGCCTATGGTGTTGATGAAATATATTTTCACTGATATTGATGTTTATGAAACACACTGGAGGTTTTTGCCATCTCTATGGACATGAATATGAAGTGCTCCCACTTCTTAGTTTTAGTGTTTCTATTTTTTATATTTTTGATCAATCTGTATATTAGATGGATAGAAGTGCCGATACTACTGTAATGGCTATTGTGGAGATTTTATAGTCAGGTTTAGTTTGTTAAAAGCGAACTCTGTTTCTTATGAGAAGATGTGTTACCATTTTGTATATTTGTTTCAAATGGGCGGAATATGGCTGTTCCCTCATGCATATCTATTTATGCCAGAAATATCCTATGATGATGCTGATTTTCGTATTTGTGAATTTGAATCACAAGGATATTTATTATGTGTTCCCTACCATGGGCCTTTATTTGGTGTTTCTGATTCATACTTTTTTGGTGGTTAACAGATATCAACTAATTAGAGTGCATGCAAGGGGACTAGGAGAAAATTGCAAGTGGCTAGAGATGTTTGAGGATGTTGAAATGGTTATCTTCTGTGTTGCCTTGAGTGACTACGATCAGTTTTCTTTACATGGGAACGGTTGTCCCTCTAACAAGATGATATTGAGCAGGAAGTTTTTTGAAACCATTGTCACTCATCCAACCTTTGAGCAAATGGACTTCTTATTGATATTAAACAAATTTGATCTGTTTGAGGAGAAAATTGAACAAGTTCCTTTGACCAAGTGTGAATGGTTCTCTGATTTTCATCCAATAATCAGTCGCAATCGTCCCAACAGCAATAGCAACAGCATTAATAATAATCCCTCCCTTGGTCAGCTGGCTTCCCATTACATAGCGGTTAAGTTTAAAAGGCTTTATTCATCTCTTACCGGACGAAAGTTGTATGTGTCCCTGGTGAAGGGGTTGGAGCCTGGTAGTGTTGATGCGTCGCTTAAATACGCTAAGGAGATTTTGAAGTGGAACGACGAGAGACCAAACTTTAGCTTGAGTGAGTACTCGATGTATAGCACTGAGGCGAGCTCATTCTCTCATTGATTGCTAATTCAGGCCGGAGTTGTTAGTCATGTTTGTGTATGCCTTGACATCTGTTCGTGTACATATTACTAACTAGGAGTAAAATGGATCGTTTCTTGTACTATCTATCTCCACTTGTAGGATTCAGTAGATGTTAGACACATGTAGGTAAGGTTTCCAGCAATTAGAGAGTATGCTGGTGAGTCAGTCAGCACATACCACAGATCAATGTGTAATGTTCAAATTCATTTTTTATTTTTCATATGGTTAGGTAACATCTTCATGATAGAAGTTGTATATCACATTTTGTCAGTCTGTCAACTTATGTTTGAGTTGTAAACCTGATTGTGTGCAATACATGTACTATGGCGATAATTCATCCAAGCCTAAGATTTTAACTGGGCTTTATGGCGTTATCCTGTTTGTGAATGGCATAAAAAAGACATCATATTTGTGAAGGATTTACATTACTTTTCGTTTATTTTTTAAAAAGTTCAGAATTATCAAGAGTACTACAAATTGCACCAGCTTTTATAACAGAGTGCAACTTCATTAAACATGCCATTGTTATTAAAAGATGGAAAGCCTCGATTTCAGAACCTAGAGGCTTCCTGTACATCTAGCATAATATAATCTAGTGGTCATAAAGTTTGCTTTCTAGACGTGGAGTTAGGAGAACTTCGAGCGGAGTTGCTTTTAAATTTGTGAGTCCAAAGCTCTCTGTCATGTCAACAACTTGATTTGAAGGACAAGCAACCGTGAAGGAGTGTAAGAGTCTAGACAAGGTCAAGTGCACCACACGCAGAGCTAGTGAGGCCCCAGGGCATGCTCGCCTTCCAGAACTAAAAGGGACGAGCTCATAGTTTTGACCCTTTACATCAACATCTTTGTGGCTTGTCAAGAACCTTTCAGGTTTGAAATCATGAGGGTCACTCCAAACACGACCATCCCGATGGATCTTCCAAGCATTCACCATTAATTGTGTGCCTGCAGGAATGTGATAGCCGCATGAAAAGGTGCAGTCTTCCATGGCTGCTCGAAGGGTGATAATGGGACTTGGTGGATACAGTCGCAGAGTTTCCTTCACAACGGCTTGGAGGTACACTAGCTGATCTATGTCAGATTCTTCAACTTTCCTATCCTTTCCAATAAGAGTATCCAGTTCATGTTGGGTTCGTTTAAGTTCCGTTGGATGGTTGAGCAGCAGAGATAGCGCCCATGTTAGCGTGACCATAGTGGGGTCAGTTCCTGCTAAAACCAAATTCTGCAAAAGATATACAAGACCATGATGTAATTCAAAGTTGGATGTCAGTCAAAAAGGTGATGTGCACCAAAAGCTGAGATTTTCTTGTGAACAGAAGAAGGGTGTTATACTGAATCAGATTGTAAGACAACGTAAAATTTGGAGAAGTGGAATTTGGTTACGTGCGTTAATAGCTTTTGATATTTGCAAGACAGAAGGATGTTAAAAGAGGAGAGATTTTCTTCTAAGGAAGTGGACCCTACTGGACTTGCAAAACTAGTAGCTTTTGACATGTTATTTGGTCTAAATGAAAAGACTTGAATAGACGAGCCGAAATATTAATAGTTTTTTTTGTCTTACGAAATAATTAGAAGCAAGGTGGAACAATAAATTAAAGATAGGGAAATTTGACACAAGTCACGGTGATAGTGGTAATGGTTTTCGTCAACCCAAAATTGTACTCTTCTAGCATTTTTCGAATCACTGTTCAAACGATATTACATGTCAATCTTTTTCAAATTTATGTCTTGTACTCTTGTGTTTCTTTTGGAATAATTCCTTTTGAATTTATTACTTGTTAAGGCAGAGATAATTTGAATACTGATCTATAAAAGTGGTTCTCCAGATACGGTATAATTTATCTCTTTTCTTTTACCACCAAGGCTCCTGATTAGCGAGTCCTAAATTACATGGTTTATATATATCACGAAGTCCTAAATATCTTTTGGACTCCAATATGTTTATGAGATAACATGCAGGAGTTTATAGTAGTAAGAAGCAACCGTGAAAACAAGATAGCTAAACATTTACGTACCAGGCAAGTGGCCTTGATGATGGTATCTGAATCATAACCAGAAATCTCTGTACCCTGTAGAACATTCAGCAAGACATCCATGAAATCATCCCGTTCTTCCTTTCCATTCACACTCAAAGCTCTTTTCCTTTTGTGTTCCTCTAGCCAACCTTCAACTAGAGTGTCCAATTCACTTGCAGTTCTCTTCATATCCTTTTCATATCCATTGATATCTAGCCACCCCAGAAATGGAAATGCATCAGACAACACAAACGCCCCAAACAAACATACCCAGTCTCTCATAGCTCTCCTGTACCTTCTTGCTTCACCATCAGCATAACCATCGCCATCCCCATAATACGGCTTCCCTCCCACCATTCTGATAGCAATATTATGTGTCAAATCTCCAAACCACTGTTTCATATCTACCAAAACTTCTCCCTCTGGACACCCTTCTTTTGACCATAACTTGTACAGCCCCCTTATTGCAGCATCTAACTCAAACGTTCTTGTGTTTTTGAGGGGATCTAGCCGGTTGTTAGACAGAAGCTCAATGGTTGCTAACTTCCGTACTTGACGCCAGTAAGGACCAGAAGGAGTGAAGCCAAACATGGCATAGTTGTAGCCCATTAGCTTTGAGGCTGCAACACAGGGCCTGGTGGAGAAAACTTTGTCATGCACAGTAAAACACTCCTTGGCCATCTCCCAGCTACTCAACACCAGCACTTTGTATGAACCAAGTTTTATTGTGAAAATTGGTCCATGTTTCTCAGCCATGACCCCAAGTGTTTTGTGCGTAAGTTGATGACTCCCGAAGAGGTGCAAATGGCCAATAATAGGCCATGCACCAGCTGCTTGAGGTGCACCACAGATCTTTGTATTGCCACCAAGTGTTTTCTTAAGTTGATAAAACAAAGTGCACACTAACAGGGCAATAATGCCTGAAAAAAGAGTTTTAAGAAGAAAAGCATCCATGACCCTACTCTCTTGAATACCAAATTAAGCTAAAGAATTTATAAACAAAATATATGTCACTTATGTAGTTGCTTAGCCTTGCATCAACCATCTATATATAGTGTAGGAGTGTCACTTCATGTTGCCTCTTTTCAATTTTTTCACCATTACCAGTGCCGTTAAGGCCTCAACTAATAAATTCTCCCTCCACCTTCTTACTTTCTCTTTTACCTTTATTAATTATTAAAAGTCACTTTTAACATTTATTTTATTTTATAAATAATCATATATCAACCATAACTTATAAATATCTTTTTATCTTTCTTCCTCGCAGTCCTTACATTCTTATCTGATCACAATATTTGAGAAAATAATTTCATCTTTTAATTATATGTGTGAGAGAGTTGAAAAGAAGATTAATTATATTTGACATAATTTTTTTGGAGTTTCATAATTCATTTTTTGCACATTTATTATTTTTTTTCCGAGTTTTGTGATTTAAAAAAAATAAAAAAATACACAATTACGATTAGTAGAAACACCATCAAAATTGTTTCAATCACCAACGTTTATCATCAACCACTACAAACAACCATCACCACCACTTGAAAATGAAAAATAATGCATCAGACTCTCCACCGTACTTTATAAAGATGCATGGAAAGGTAATTTTCCTCCCTAAACACCCTTATTATATATTAAACACTTTAATCACTAATTAATTCTTTTTTATTTCTTTTTCTATTATTCTATCATATTATTTATTGCATATACTTTTGTTTTATTATTGGTTTCATTCATCTAATGCGATAGTTAATCTTCTTGAGAGTTTCATAGCTACCAAATAGAAAGACATCTACCAAATGAGAGTTTCACTCATCTGTAGCTGTGATCAAATTGCAGGGACGTAGGGTGCTACACGTTGAAGATTTAGAGCTCCCAGTTAACTCAGTGGTTGATGCTATTATTGATAAGACTTGATGGCATCTGGGGGTTCAAGGTTGCTGGAGCAGGCTTACGCACATTAGGTGAGGCAACAAATGAAGTTAGGCTTATAATAGGGGTTACCGTAACAGACTGGAGCAGATGTGTGGAGGCAGAGTACAACATATAGGGAAGTAAAAACTGGCCTAGTGTATGTTTTGGATTGAACCAAAGAGAGCAAGGCCACGTCTTGCTGCTAGTATGGGGTGGTTGGTGCATAAGATAGTATTATAATATGCACTCTGGTGTTGGTTACATATCAGCCAGAAGATTTCTCTCTGTATTAATTTATGCTTTGGTTTTTAAATTGCTTCTGCAGGTTGAACTTTTTCTCTTATGGCTTAAAGTCATAATGTTTGGGTCTCAAGCATAGGAGGGCCTAATAGTGTTTTTTTTAAAAGGATTAGGATATTCTTTAAGTATCCCATTTTATTTAATTTATTCATGGTTGATTAAAAAAAAAAAACATCTAACTTTTATTTGGGAATATTAGGTATACTCAATTTTTTTTGAAGTGGAAGAAACAATTTCACAACAGTATTAATAATTATTTGACAATCCTATTATAATAATATAAAATTATGATTAATGATTTAAATAAGTTTTTTATTTAATTATTTTGTGTATTTATTATTTCTCATAACAAAAATATTTTTTTATATGACTTTTGCATTTTATTTTTTATTTAGAATATTTATTTTATATAAATATATGTTTTCTTAGAACTTTTATTTCATTCCAAAACAATTTAAAATTCATTTTAGTTTTAATTTTTTCTATTCTTTTTCTTCCCTTCTATTTCCTTTCCTTTTCCTTTTTTACTTTCTTTTATTTCACTTTTATTTTTCAAACCAAATAGACTCAAAATGTCAATTAGCACCTAGGTGTCCATGATTTTCCCAAATACTCTAAGATTTATATAGAAATTATTAAATAAAAATTAATTTTAAAGACCAAAATAATTACTATTTGACTAAATTAGAAATATTTTATAAACTAAAAAAATATTAGTATCTAAAGTAATTTATATTATTAATAAAATTTAAAAAATAATTTTTAAATTGGTACCAATGTTTTAATTAGTTTATATTCTAAATTAGTCTCTATTAGTTTTTACAGACTAATTTAGAATCTAAAATGTTAATAGCTAAAACCTTAGTAGGTAATATAGATATCAATTTAGAAATCATTTTATAAATTTTTATTAATAATAAAAATCACTTAGATATCAATATTTTTGTAGTCTTTAGACTAATATCTAATTTAGATAATATAGTGACTAGTTATTTTTTGTCACTAAATTTGATTGTTATTTAATGATTTTCTTGTAGTGAAGTATGAGTTAAAAAATATATTTATTATTGATGATTGATTTAAATTTAACTTGGTTAAATATGTTTTTTCATCTGTGTGCTACAACACAAAATTATTTTTTATCTTTAATCTAAACTTTAGACCTACTAAGTATTTGTAGTAAGAAAACTACTAAAATGAGTATTTTTTGTTTAATGTAACAAACCAATTTTCAACATAAAAAAAACAAATAAATATAAAATATTTTAACATTCTAGTTTACATTGAAAATACAATTGTCACCACGTAAAAAAAAAAAATCAACAATAACTGTTTTCAATAGTTTTATTTCCTTATTACAAGTACTTTTAAAAAAAAAATACAAGAAACAAAAACATATTTAACCTATCTATCTTTGCAATGTATCTTTATTTAGTCTCTCTATATCCATCTCTTTCTCTATATATATATATATATATATAACAAATTCTTAGGATTTGTTAACTTGTCTCTATATATTTTAGAAAGAGTAAGTTATTATGAGAATTTTCTTGCGATATTCTCAACCTTTTGAAGAATTAAACATGTGAATCAAATACATTTGGAAGTAAATTATCTAACTACAATTTTGGTTGGAAATTTGTTAATTTAATTGGACTTCATAATTAGGGTTTATATGGCTAAATTTTTTAGTAAAAAATTATAGAAAGAAAATATTTTTCAAAAAGTTAATTTCAGAAGAGAAAATAAATTCAAATAATTGTAAAATCATAAAAAACTATTTTTATTATTTTTTCACTAAAAATTGTAATAGAAAAAATTGTTGAAGAAATCCTAAATGTAGTGGAGCCATCCAATTCCTATCTGTGGTGTGTGTGTGTGGACGTTAGTGAGTGCATTGAGTGAGAAAGTCTAAGGTCACTTTTTCTTTAGAATAACAATAATTGATTCAAACCTAACAATTTCATCCAAATAACTTCGCTCTCAATCGCTTTTTTTCTTTTCAATAATGCTGTGGAAAACCGAACGTTGCACTCTATTTTACTTTTCCAACCCACTATATACCTTTATATTTTTTGTGTTAATCTCACCTTTATAAAATAAACGCAACAACCATATTTTTATTTCTTCATTTTAAATAAATTATTTTATAATTTTACAAATGAGTTTGGTTCGCGTATATATATCCATTTATATTTTTTAATTAATATATGTTAACAAGTTATAATTTGAAATTCCCTTAAAATATTCTCATAACATATTTTAACTTAAGAAAAAAAGCTTTGTGAAATTGGATAAAAGTGTTTTTAGTTGAACTATAATATATTTTTAACATTTTTTTATTAAATATTTGATTAATTTTTATCTCAATTTTAAAATGAAGATATAATTTATACTTTTTTTATTCAAGTAATATGTATAAATATTTATAATCAATGTTCAAGTTTCAAACTTTTATTGAAAAAAATCCCTCATTGTATTATACATATTTTTTAAAATGAATATAATTTCTTTCTAATAAACAATTTTAATGTGAGAAATTTGTTACGCATAATTATAAATAATAATAATAATATTTAAACACATTTTAAATAATTAAATAATTAAGAAAATACTCAATTAATAAAATACTTCGAGTTATTATATTTTAAAAAGTTGTTATAAAGGATAACAACTTTTTATTTAATAATTTTTAAAAAAAATTACTCAAAATTGCATAACTTGAAATAATGTTCCATGATGTTAAGATTAAAATAAAAATTTGAAAATAATAAGTAGAGATAAATTAATAAAAAGTATTTTACAAAAATATAAGATTCCAAATACATATACATAAAAAAAAAAAAACTAAAACAAAGTATGCTGGAAAATTGAAGAAAAACTTGATGCAGTGGAGAATGCCTTTCTTATTAAAGGATATGAAGTGAACTTTAAACCTAACTCAACCCCCATAAAACCGACTTATGAGTAGAGATTTGTACTCATTTATATACAATAAATTAGTCTGATTTCTAGTCGATGTTGGATCTCCAACACTATTTTCTTCCATAACAATATTCAAACAAAGTAATATAATTATTATATTCGAAACAATGTTTATATATTCTAACAAAGAGTTTAATTTGAAACTACAATAAAGCATTTGGAATATATGTGATAAAAGTTCGATTCTATTATAATAGGGTAATGAAAGAGTCAGAAAGAATCCAAATACACCACTTGCATTATCATGTGGACATGCAACAATAATTATTCTTAGTAGAAATCATATTCATTCCTGCAAAAAGAAGTTGTCAGAACATTTTCTTCTCTGTAATAAACTATTCATTATATCTCTTAAATATTCAATTTTATTTATTTATTTATTTTTTATTGATTGAAAAATGTTTAAAGTTGTAAGTATGTGAATAGTTTTTTTAGATTAGAAGCTGGGGTGATCTTTTTTCTTCTTCTATAATACGACAATTTGTAAAACCTTAGGTGACATGTTTATACAATTCTATGCTAAATTGTATATTTTTGGCTATTTTTTATTCTTATATTTATTTTCACTTTTGTAAGTCTATATTCTTTCTACGACTTTTTCTATCATCTATACCCTTTTCTTCTTTCTATGAATTTTTCTATTATTTATAGCTCATTCATCTTTCTTTCTTACTTTTTCTATAACCTTTTATTATTTCCCTCTTATAACATAACAAATTGCAAACCACTAACGACCATTATCATTTTTTTTTTGTTTTAAAAAAAATATAAAGATAAAAAGTGACGTTTTTACTAATTATTATTAGAAAAAGTATGTTGTATGTATTTATTATTACAAACTTTACTATATAATATTAAATTAAGTATAAAAATATCATGTTTGAAAGCATGTTTTACTTTAAATTCTGAAATTTGTATTCAGGATATAATTTTCTAATTAACCAAATTAAAAATAAGAATATATACCGTACTGATTAAATGAAAACAAAAATTTAAAAATATCTTGACTTAATATATTTCCCAGTATAAAAATTATTTATTGATAAAATTTATATGAATTTATTAATTTTAAATTAAAAATATAACTTTTAAATATTTGACAAAGTTGTAAATCAACTCATTCATTCATGTGATCTTGGAAAAAAATGTAATATATGATGGAAAAAAGTACGCAAAACAACACACATAATCACAAATCAATGCAAGAAAATAAACAACCTCGGATTTTAACGTGGTTCAATCGCCAATTGCAACCTAAATTCATACGGCAACTATTAGGTTTTATGTCTGTCATGTTGCAAACTAATTACAAGTACAATAATATCTTTAAATAGAGATTATAAAAGAGACACAATAATTAAGTTCACTCACTAAACATGGTATTTAGTCAGCTCAACCCAATTGGTTTTGACTTCATACCCAACAATATACCGAATATGTAATAGGTATGACATAAACATCACTTATCTTTTGCCTCAAATTAGAGGTTGATTATTTTCGTTGACTAGTTTACTTGGTCCAAACTTAAAAAGAAAATTCAACTTGAGATAATATCTGGTTGTGTAAGATATAAATTTATTGTTTTTCCATTTGTTCATTTATGCTTTACTTGAGGTGGACATATAAAATAGAGGTAATAAAGGCTTAAAGAAAACAAAATGTGAATGATGGTTCATAGCCTATAAAGAAATAGAAGACTTAAAGGGATTTGTGAACAATTAATTACTAAATAGTAATAGAATGGCCCTACCAAGTTTTTCGAGCTTCTAGAAGTTTAAAACCTTTTTATTAATTTATCTTCTTTAGGCATGCAATGTTTTGAGTGATTTTATGGCTATATGATAGGAAAAATAATAACTGATATGAAGGTTGAGTATTATTTTGAATAAGATTTTTTCAAGTTCTTTTATCTCTCCCATTAATTATAGTGAGAGAACTTTAAGCAATATTAATAATGGTGAGCAAATTCTCATGACAATTAAATTCTCTTCCTTCAAGTTCACAATCATAAAAACTTTCAAGAACATTGATAAATTTGAATTCATAAGGAAGCTATAATTGATAGACTTCAGAAGTTTCTGAAGTTTGTGATGACAGAAATCTCATTATTATATTGGAATATTGAATACTACTGTGAGATTTTTTGCAATTCTCCTAATTCATAATTAGGTTTTGATCCGAGGCTTACTTTGCATCCACCATATTTAACTTTCCACTTCTTATGTTTTTCATATTAATCTCTTTTAGAATTACCTACCTGTCATTCAGTATCTTTATCTTGTTGCAAGAAAGTAATTTATGTTTTTTTTTTCATTCCCACACAATCATCTCATTGGTTAGAACATTTTCTAATACTTAAAACCAGTAATTAAATATTCTTATTGTGTTTGGAAAATTATTTGGGGATTATGTAACGGATAATTTTCAATAATGCAGTGGTGGATTCTATTGAAATTTTTGTGTTTGATTGGTGTACTAATGGATATGAATGTTTAAAATCATTACATTGATGATTAACGCACTTTCTCTGCTTTTTGACTGGTTTCTCGGTTTGGTTTGCATGAGAGAAATTTTCTTGAAGTACAACTATAATCACAATGAATGCTTGGGAAACTGTAGTAGAGCAAAATGGCAAAATCTTTCTTTTGGGTTGACATACTTATATTCTGGAATTTGACTAAGTTGTTGGATTTTTTTATAGATAACTTGATTTATGTATTGATATTTTTTTTAAAGAGGTTCAAGCTTATCAGAATTATATGTACAAAATATGACTATGTTTTGGTCATTTTTATTTGGAAACCTTATTTCTCTAGCATAGAAGATTTTTGTACATGGGTTGGAGTACCCCGAGTACTCCTATTTATTAAATTTTTATTATTGATTAAAAAAAATCTATATCATACATTCACTTATATTTATCTTTCATAATAAATTTGAGTTAATTATATTTATAAAATTATAAATAATTCTTATCTATGTCAAACATTCACTTATATTTATCTTTTATAATAAATTCAAGTTAATTATATTTATAAAATTATAAATAAATTAACCACCAATAATTTTCATATGGAAATCCAACTCTTTTTCCTCTAAAACTATAATATAATTAATATTTAAAAAAGTACCATAATCAGTTATTCATTTAAAGTTTTAAACATAAGTATGATAAAATAGTAAACACATTTTATTATTTATTCTAAATTTATAAAAAATATTACTTTTAAAATTCAAACACCAACCATTTGTTATTATTATTATTACTACTACTTATTTTGACTGCATGAATTAAAAATATAAATAAGCATACATGATTATACATGCAAAATCTATACATTAATAGTAATAGTTTGGACTGAGTTTATGTCTTCTTATATGGTTATTGATAACTTGTTTTTCATTAATCTCCTTAAATTAGCAAAAAAGGTAATTTGTCATAGAAAAGATTAATATTTTAGTTGATTGTTAAACATGGAATTTAGTCAATTTGATCCCATAAAACTATATTAAATCAGTCTCTAATATTACATGTATAAGGATAACTTAATGATATATAATAAGGAGAAACATTTATAATATATAAGGAATAGCAGTTACTTATAAAGACTAAATCAATAATACTTTACTTTCAAATGGATATTAATTTAATAACTGTTTTACATTATATTAGAAATTCATTACAATAAATTATATACGATTAATATAAATAAATTTTACCAGAAAATTAAGCGTAATTAAATAAGAATAGCTTATTTCTGAGTTTATGGACTATTTGAAAATAAATTTCAATGAAAATGTCAAAAACCAAAGAAAAATCTAATCGCAAAAACTTATCGAGGGTAGAAGTCACTAAATTTAAAATAATAAAAATAAACTACAAATTAATCACTAAATATAAATCAATTAAAGATAAAAAATAATCAATTACTATAATAACTAAATTAAATATTATTTTATAAATTAAAAAAATATTAATATTTTAAATATTTTTTATTATTAATAAAAATTTGTAAACTAATTTGTAAATTGATATCTTTTCTTACCAAAGTTTAAAATAGTTAACTGGATATCAATTTAAAAATTTATTTTTTATTTTTTATTAATAATATAAATTACTGTAAATATTAATAATTTTTAGTTTATAGAATAATATTTAATTTATTTAATAGAATTTAATTTAATTATTTGTTTTAGAAACATTATATATACATATATGTATATACTCTTTAGAATTTAAATCATAAATAAAAAATATTTGAATTTACTAAATAGTAGTTATTACCAATTATGAATTTACTACTTTAATTTAATGTTAAGGCAATAAATAATGAATTTGATTGAATTTTAGGATTTGTAGGAATTGAAATAAAGTGGATGGGTAGATAAATATTAGTTGAATAAAGGTGACATTGACACAATCATCTGGAACCCTCCCATGTGGCTTGTGTTTTTTCTGGTGGACGGTGGAAAGAGTGTTGAAGTGTACCACCACTGCGTCTATACCCCAATCTTACAACAATGCTCTCCCTTTTCATTTCAGTACAAATACCAATTATTACATCTCAAGACTTCTATTCTGCCTCTGTTTATTCTATCATCATAATAACCGTCTAATAAGGATGACTAAATGAATTAAGCTTTGATTAAGAGCAGTGTTTTTCTTATAGGAACATTATGTCCCCTTATTGCTTTCAAACCTGTAATAACAAACAACTTGCTGTCTCTGATATGTGGTCTCTGATGTAAGCCATGCCCTCATACCCTTCTAAACACCTTCAACCTCCACTTTTCTCACGTCAATTTCTCTATGTTAATCTTAACTTTTTTGCTCATGCATCACATCCGAGACCAAGTACACTCCAATTCAAGAATCTGAAAATAGAACTTCCTACCCAGAACATGTTTCTAAACGAACACTACTTTAAAATAACCAGTAGCAGTAACATGTTTAAAATAAAATGTTATCAGAGTGGAAGACCGGTTCTTTTTTTATACCATTATGTATTGGTTTTGTCTAAGTAAATGCTTACACGATTTTCATTTTGGACCATACATACATCATTAGCAGCTTATGAATGAGATCATTGAAATATTGAAACGAGTTTATTGAGTCAACTGAACTGAGACAACATGTCCTTTGGGGTAGGGCAAGAGGTGAATATCCTAAATCATACTGTCTAGTCACTCCAATTTATGAATAAAGTTGAGTTCAATCAATCCTTTTTGTAATGAATGTTTATGAAGATACTGGAAGTTTTATATGGAAATGGAAGCTGCGTGAAGTGATGCATAGGGGGTCCATGTTTGTGGGGAGGGTGAGTTTGGTGCCCTATAAGGGGAGGGCCAGAAGGGTGTGATGCAGTAGGATGCTAAATGTCAGCTTCTGAGAAATCCTAGGACAGGGTCCTCATACCCCTCTTCCAGCAGATTACAACAATGCATTGCATACATCTTAACAATAACGTTACTTTCACCAACTTTATTTTTACATCAACCTTCACTTTTTCTTCTTCTTAACACTTATCTTCTATACATGTTTTCTATCACCATCAACTTTATTAAAAGATGCTAAACCTTCTGAGATGGAAGAAAGAAAAAGACAGATTTATATTTGCCCCTTCTGTTCCTATATGAATCTGTAACAGACCAAGAGAAAAAAAGAAGAGTAAACTGAATCTCTCTTTCTTACTGGACAAAGGAGTGATTAAAATAATAGAGAAATTTATTTTCTTAATTTTTTAAAATTAATTATTTTAATTGAACTGTTTAAATTAACATTTAAAATGTTATTGTTGACACTCTAATTGGCGTTATACTAATATTTGTTTATTTTAAGATAATTAAAGCCATTTTAACACGACTTTTATGTATAGTTGCATGTTTTTTCTTATTTATGTAAATCTAAAATGTAGGACACGGGACACAGATCTATATATTATATAATTATTAATTATATAAATTGACAATAAAGATTTATGTGCATAAGTATGTTTCAGATTATAATTTTTAGAGCAGAAAGATATTTTTCATGACTAGTTCACAAGGATTTGTTTCTTATTTTTATAATCATAATAACAATTTATACAATAAAGTTTGAATTTTGAGAAAATTAATATATTTTTTCTTTTTAAAATTATGTTAGAACCGTACTAAAATTGTTAAAAATCTAACATACTTTTTGAAATTGGACACAGATATGTGTCCTACATGTATCGGACACCGATGTATCGGACACCGACGTCATGTAAGAGGAGTTCCGAATTTCATAGCATATAAGTCAATATTAATATTATATCTGTCAACCGTCTACTGTTGGACTAAAATTGGTAATTTGAAAAAACTGAAAGATCAAGTATATTTATTTAATATGAGAAAAAACATTGAAATATTTAAGAAAACGAGCCCTACAACTAAATTTTATCTTCTTTTTCTTTTAATTTTGATTACATCCTTTTCTGGGTTCAGATATTTTGTAGTCTCGTATGGATCAGATTTCATTTCTCTGCTATTTAAAAAGATATTCTTGGGACAGTCTTTTTCTCCTTTTAGAAGATCGGTTATGCAATTTATGAGTAATTAAATAGCATTAATTATTTTGTTTTAAAATCTTAAATACTTGTAACTTAAATATTTCTTGAAATGCCGTGATTCGACACCACCTAATAATTTCTAATCAAGTAGTGATGAGAAACCAAATTTTAGCACAAGTGATTAATCTATGCACTACACTGAGACGAGTTCATTTTCTATTTGATTTCAGTAGCAGTTTATTGTATTCTCCTCTTTTAACATAGGAAAACGTTTTAGTTTCAATATGAATAACACTTGAGATATAATGATCGAGTGACCTAACCATGCTATCTCAAATCAGTTATGTGGGAAATGGAAAGTCCTGCACAAAAAGAGAGAGCATAGATGGGCCAGAATCCATGAACATTATTTTGAATAGAAGAATGCTACATTTCAACCATGCCTTGATGCAGAGACACACTCCTCCTGGCCCAAAAATCCTTCAAATGTCTTTACGATTTGAATTCTATCAGTAATATGTATATATATAACAGGAAAAAAAATTCTGTCAGAAATTATGTAAGATGCACTAAACATGAAGATTGAAGGCTGTTATGCAACGAGATCTACTTATTATGTTCAAATCCATTTTCCACATCATGGTAAAGAATCTATTATATTAGCATTTAGTATCAATGTTACTTAGCTGGTACCTCACCTTGCAATTACAATTTATAACTTGATGGCAAATCATCATATATACGTTTAAGCATCTAATAGGTTCTCTGTATGTGGATGATTAATAAAACCAGAATTAGTGATTGTGAAGCACAAAGTATAGACTATAGAGTTATTATAATGCAGTGCAGCTTCATTAAAATGTGAACCATTATTAGTACACAATTATTATACTACATTGCAACTCCTTTAAGCATGTTATTGCTATTAATATATGGAAAGAACCTAGAGGATTCTTTTGAGAAAACTAGCTTCATATGATGTAGTCCTCATAAAGTTTGGTTTCTAGACGTGGAGTTAGGAGAACTTTGAGTGGGGTGGCTTTTAAATTTGTGAGTCCAATGCTCTCTGTCATGTCCACAACTTGGTTTGAAGGTAAAGCAACACTGAAAGAGTGTAACAATCTTGCCAAAAGGGATAAACTCTGAGTTCTGACCCTTCACATCAACATCTCTGTGGCTTGTCAAGAACCTTCCAGGCTTGAATTCGTGAGGATCACTCCAAACACGACCATCCCGGTGGATCTTTCAGGCATATTCACCATCAAATGTGTGCCAGCAGGAACGTTAAAACCGCATGAAAAGGTGCAGTCTTCCGTGGATACCAGCACATAGTTTCCTTGACAATGGGTTGAAGGTAGATATAAGAAAATAGTATATAAGAAGATGTAAGAAGAGAGAAAAAGTTTTTATTGCGTTATGTATAATTGGGTCGTATAATATTGTATAAAATAATTATGTATAATTTGATAATTATTATTTTTTTAATAGTAGAAAAATTTTCTTTACGTATTCTTCCACGTTTCTTTCCTTCCAGATTAGAGTTATCATGGTGGTGTCGCTTCCGGCTAAAATCAGGCTCTGCCAACATAATTCATGAGAGATACCACCATTACATATATATACTCCTATACTACTCGTTTGATAAGATAAGAAGATTTACTTACACGTATTGACAAAGTTATTAATCTTAATATACCATAAATCTTCTCCCTCCAATCATCCTGAACTTTAGGAATAGTTACTTTTTGAATTTTTTTTTATTGTAAGTGTTCTAGCAGTGAGTCTTTTGAGGGATACACAGGAGACATTTAACATGAACAAAATCATGCAAGAAATTAAGATACCAACTCTAACTTAAATCTTAAAAGCAATGGGTTTATAGGTTGGGTTTACAGGACTTCTCCTGTATAGGTTGCTTAACCTTTTTCATTTGAAGCACCAAAATACATTAAATATTTTACTATCAAAGGCTTAACTTATGCCGAAATTAGAAACTACTATATGATACTAAACTACCACCACATGATCCACGATCTTGATCAAGTAACACGTATTTAAGTTTTTACGTTTTAGATAGAATAGTTAGTTGTGTTTAATTAAGTAACAAATAAAGATTTATCAAGACTATGACTTATAAAGTTGGAGATCTAACATATAAAAACATTTCAGTATAAATCTCATCAGATAACACGAATACCCCAAACAAACTCATGAAGTCTCTCATAGTTTTCTTGTACCTTCTTGCTTCACCTTCTGCATAATCATCACTAGCCCTATAGTTTGGCTTCCCTCTAACCATTCTCAGAACAATATCTGAGTTAAATCCCCAAACCACTTCTTCATATCTACCAAAACCCCTTCCTTTGGACAACCTTTTCTTGACCATAACTTGTAGAGATATTTTGTTGCAGCTTCTAACTCAGATGTTCTTGTGTTCTTCAGCAGTTCAAGTCGGTGGTTAGACAGAAGCTCAATAGTGGCTAATTTCCTTATCTCACGCCAGTAAGGACCATAAGGAGCAAGCCAAACATGGCACAGTTTTGCAGCCCATTAGCTTTGAGGCGGCAACACAGGGCCTGGTGGAGAAAGCTTTGTCATGGACAGTAAAACACTCCTTGGCAATCTCCCAGCTACTCAATACCAGCACTTTGTATGAACCAAGTTTTATTGTGAAAATTGGTCCATGTTTCTCAGCCATCTTCCCAAGTGTTTTGTGTGTATGTTGATGACCCCAAAAGAGGAATTGCCTCTTATTTATGCATGGAAGTTGATTGCTTTATGGGTATTAACATACAATATAAAAAATACAGGTATTGGAATTATTAATTCAAAAAAATTAAAATGAATTTAATCAATAAAATATAATTCTAATAGTGATGAACAAATATTTCATTATTATTAATATTGATTAAAGAAAACAAGGTCTTGATTGGATAATTAATTAAATATAAATTTGAAAAATCTGATACAGAGTAAGAAACATGTGATTGAAAAAAAAAACATACATAAAAGATAGTTTAAATTAAAAGAAAAGGACATAAATTTATTACATAAAAATGAATTTGTCCATTTAACTCATGGTGCATTTATCATCTGCCTAGGGATATCAGTTGAGGTAGAGTTGCTGGATGTGAATTGGATGAAATGCATGCTACTGATATAATTCAAGCTCGCAAATGATACACGAATCTGATTTTACGTGTGTTCAGTCTATTTGAAGGGACCATTTAGTCAATGTTTGCATCAGCATTGATTCAACTAGTGGTTCTAATAATATAGGATCATGTTTTTTAACAGGCAAATGTAATTAATCATCACCCTTTACTTATCTTTTTTATTATTATACAGATTTAAAAGAATAAAATCTATTATCCATGAGTTCCTTTAAACGTGGAGTTATGGACAGATCTAGAGACCCAGTTGCATGCATGTACCACCTTTAGGTTAAGTATGAAAAGAATGAAAGGTAAGAATGAAAATATCTATATCTGTATCGAAAATCTTTAGTACTCTGATGTTAGCATATATACTCAACCTGCAATTACAACTTTACTGCGAATGCCAAGAGTAGATAGACGATACAATCAAGCTTCTGCTATAAACTAGGTTCTCTGGCATAATCCTGTTTGTGGATGACATATAAAAGGAAAACTTGAGGAATGTGAACCACAAGTGCAGAATTATTATAACAACAGATAGTAGCTTCGTTTAACTTCTTATTAGCCTCGAGTTGAGGCTTCTTGCCCTTATTTAGAGAAAAGTAGCATAATAAAATCTTGTCCTGGTAAAGCTTGTATCTAAACGTGGAGTTAGAAGAACTTCAAGTGGGGTTGCTTTTAAATTTGTGAGTCCAATGTTCTCTGTCATGTTATCTATATGTCATGGATTTGTATTGAATTAGTTCCTTTTGAATTTATTATATATAAAAATATGGACACACTTACCAGGCAAGTAGTCTTGATGATCGTGTCTGCATCATAACCAGAAACCTTAAGATCATGCAGAACATTCTGCATAACACCCATGACACCCTGTTCTTCCTTTCCATCTGTACTCAGTTCTCTCTTTCTTTTGTGTTTCTCCAGCCACCCTTCAACCAAAGTGTCTATTTCACTTGTTGTTTTCTTCATAGCCTTTTTGTATCCATTGTTATCCAGCCAAACCAGAAATGGAGTTGCATCGGATAAGACAAACACCCCAAACAAACTCATAAAGTCCCTCTAGCACCATCCTCCACTAAAAAAGACATTTAAAAAAATTTAAGTGAGAGTGTGATATATTACCCTAATTAGATAGACTAACTGGTGTAATATATCGTGTTAAAAAAAAATTAGAAAAATTTAAGTCCTAGACTAGTATATTATTCTAGTTGAACCTTCAACTGGTGTAATATGTATCAAATATTTATAAAAATATAAGCGTTTTTATTTACCGTGATTCTCGTTTGACCGGCCTAGAAAGTCGTTGTATGTGTTTTTTTTCACTAGTAAGCTTTCTTACATCTTCCTCTTTCACCTTCAGCACAATCATCACTACTAGCCCCATAATATGGCTTCCCGCCCACCATTCTCAGAATAATATTATGCGTCAAATCCCCAAACCACCGCTTCATGTCCACCAAAACCCCTCCCTTGCTGCAGCCTCTAACTCAGATGTTCTTGTATCCTTGAGCAATCGAAGCCTTTGGTTAGAGAGAAGCTCAATAGTGGCAAATTTTCTCATCTCACGCCAATAGGGTCCATGAGGAGCGGAGCCAAACATTGCCGAGTTGAAGGTGTGGAGAATGCTTTATCATGGAACACTCTTTGGCCATCTCCCAGCTACTCAACACCAGAACTTTGTATGAACCAAGTTTTATTGTGAAAATTGGTCCATAGTTTCTCAGCCATCGTCCCAAGTGTCTTGTGTGTAAGTTGATGAACCCGGAAGAGGTGCAAATGACCAACAATAGGCCATGCTCCTGCTGCTTGAGGCACAGCGCAGATCTTTGCATAGTGTTTGGAGCTGCTAAACATCCATGACCATGACAATGACCGTGTTGAGTAGGCTACCCCAAATTTGTTTTATGTCCTTTTTCCTTGTGCTTAGCTTAGCAAAACAGTGCACCCCATTTGTCTTTTTGACTTAGATGGATCAGGTTCGTGAAATCAAATGTTTCAAACTTTTACTATTTGTCCATGATTAATGTAAAGTCTGCTTCACTGATTAGACTTCAACAAATAATTCCAGAAGTCTGCTTAGTTGCAGTACTGGAATTTTTCACAATAACTTGTTGCTCTTAAATTTGCCATCTATAAAATTCATGACACAATTTGTTTCAATTGATTTTTTTGTTATTCAATTGGTAATGATATACTCTAAAAGTATGCAAGCACTAAACTTCTGATAAGATCCTCCCAGCAAAATTGACCCTGCGTCTTGAAATGTTCAAATCGTCTAACCGATTCAAAGCAATTTGGTGAGAAACACTATAGTTTGTTCCGCATATTTTACAGAATATGAATAAACATTTTACTGCATACTTCTGGCTTAAGTATTCATCGATTCCATTTTATTTTTTTCCACTTTTTTTTCTTTGAAATATTAATTATCTTGTCTTTATTCTCTCATTTGAGAAGATAGGCACTAGGTGTAGGCCTCACTGAAGAAAGTAATATTAGAATATTCAGTGTTTCCACCATTTTTTAAAAGAAGCCAAGTGGTCTCTAGAAGGTAAGATAATTTAGTAATTATACTTCCTTCTCTCCTTAATCCTTAAAATACGCATTTATAACATAATAACTTAAGTTGCTATTTTTCAATTTTAAAAGTAATATTATCATTGTATTAAATTTACATTTATTGTTAATGACTTTTGAAATAAATCATTACTTATTAATAAAACAAGTGCATGTTTACAATATTTAACATTTCCTGTCTTCTTAAGCAACCTTATCTAGTAACTTTATCTTTCAAAGATTTTGTTCTTATTCAAATGTCATTTTCAAAAGTTCAAAAAGAAAATATTAGTTCCTCTTTTACGAAAAGAATCTTAAATGACACTAAAAACGAAACAGAAAAAAATACTTCATAAAAACAATAAAATACTATCAGTTTATAAACTATCTTTTTTGACGTAAACTGGTGACAATATGATTTAAATAAAAATTATCTTTTAGATCAGTAAAGGAAGCGAATGGCATTCACACGGATTATCTTCTACATCTGTTTTCAGGCAACTCAACAAACAGAAAACTAAGAAATTCAAATTATAAGAGGTATTTGGAATTTAAATACCATGATAAAAGAGTACTTGTGCTGTAGTATGGCATAAGAGGTATTTGAAAACATTCAACTACCATGTTATAAATTCAAACTACAGTAATGTATCTGCGCTGTGTTACAACAACAAAAAAAGGTTTTCATCCCAATTACCAACTCCAGCTATTTTAATATTAATGCTTTCTACTGGAAAGCACATATATCCCAGGTTACAGGTAGAAAAAGAAAAAGAAAATCTTCATGATTTTTTGAACCTGGACCTAAGTCTTCCGGCAATGCTGTCCGAGCTGGGTTTGGAGGAAGAAGCGAGTGGCTTCATGGTATCTGAACACTCCTTTTTTTCAAGCTGGAGAGGTTTCGGAGTATGCAAACACTCAATTTTTTCAAGCTGATCTTGCTCATTAGAGAAAAGCAGTCTCTTTGTAGAAACCTCAGCACCAACACCTTCAGTTTCAGCTAGAGGCTTCAATGATCCCAAATTATTCTCATTGACCTCAGAGAAGGGTAGTGATCTTTTTACTGAAACTGGATTGGAAGCATCTGAATTTTTCTCCAAGTCAATTTCTGCACGACGGGTTTGAATAAGGTAGTGTGCAACTGATTTGTATTCCAATGCCGATATCTAAAATAGGGAGAAATTTGAGGTTAGCTTCAATTTCAATCTCCGGAGAAAGAACTTTATGGTAATATAAATTTAGGTCAAGAATTAGAAGTAACCTTTTTATATAAAGGGCCAGTTGGGGCCCATCCTTTTGCTTGACGGCATAAGCTACAGTTGCAAATTCCACGACAAACAGGGCATAGCCAAGTTGGATTCTGTAAGGCTTCGAGTACATGCTCCCCATATCTACAAAAGAATAATGAAAAAGAAGGAATGGGGTGAGAGCATCAGGAGAAACCATAAATTTCAAGAAATAACAACGGGTTACCAGGAATGGTTTCTTAAATATGAAGTATAATAATTTACTGAATATTTAAGGATAAAAGATTCCAGACAGAATATTCAAAGCATAATCGAAGAATTTCCTGGATATGATTCTGGGCAGTCATGTAGCATCAATCCTGAAAGTTTCAACTGTGTATGGATGTATGCACATTTAAGATAATACCTAGAATCATTGGTAGATATATCATAACTCCAGTTATATGTTTCAATAAAAACAATTTATCAATTATTTGTCAAATGATTATGACAGTAGCTTAATTAACAAAGTGATCAACCGCAAACATCTGAAGCCCAAATCTTTATCTTGAAGATAATATAAATCGAGAAACGATAGGCCAACACCTGATTTAGACAGTTATTTAATTCTATATTACAAAGTTACCGGGCAGTCACATACTAATTTTGGAATAGGAAGTTACTGGTTATAAGTAACAGTTATAAATGATATATGAGTTGTGGTTACAGACTTGTAAAGGGAATTAGGTTGCCAACTCCGTCAAAGAGGAAGTTCTGTAGTTTGAGGTTTGTAGTGGGCAAAACTCTTGCAGTGCAGAGGTAAAAGGTAGAGACCAGCTTAAAGCACCAAGTACTCCGGCAGCTGCCCACATTCAGATATCCTTGAGAAAAGCTCTTCGGTAGTGCTTTTCTACTTGTGCCATTTTATCCACAGTTACATAGATTTACCAAGATTCAATCTCCAAGGTCATATAGAAAAATCTCAACTAGTTATCAACAACTAGACTACAAAACTAAATGAGTGTTTTACTACTTGTGCCATTTTCTCTGTTAAATTAGATTGACCAAGATTCAATCTCCAATAATATATACGGAAATCACAAACTGTTATCAACAATTCCACTACATTGTCTACACAGAAATTTCTTGAATTAAAATAAAGTTGTTTTTAATTTATGAACAGAATGCTATGATGTAATTGATATCAGATCAGAGATATAATTGGATACATGAAAGGAGACTTCCGGGATATTCCAGACTATAATCCCTGGAAAATGGTAAAAACTTGGGCAAAGATTAAAAAAAAATGAAGGATTTAATAGAAAGTGATACTCAATAGATAAATGATGAAAGAGAAAAAATAGGACACATGTCAAAATCCTCTGAGTGAATCCATCCATTGGATGAAAACTCTCTAACTGCACCCTAATGTTGTGAATGTTAGGGAATCTGCTCCCTGTTTAAGAGAAGAAAACCCTGTGTTTGTAACCAAATCTAACCTAACTTCAGTCTTTATTATGAGAGATTAAGCATGCAGTGCACTGTCATAAAAGATTTTACCCCATTATTAACTAATAAGAAATCACGCAAAAGATATCGGTTACAATACAATATTACAGCATCAATCATTCAACATTATCCTTATTTGTCTATAAATATCCTACCAAATCAGCACAATGTAGATAGAGACTGTGGCATCTCTCACCATGTTAGAGGAAATAAACTCAGGTTAGAAGGCATACCTCATATACAAGCAATCTCCGCAAAACTGCCCCTGGACCATGTTACATTGGCTACAACATGTCCGATAACCAAGTGTTTTTTGCCTACAAAAAAATATTTTAATCCAATGAGAAAGTTCATGGAGAAAAAAAAAAATGAAGAACTAGACCCTAAAATTAAATTTATCTCATAAATGAGAACATGGCAAAAATGGTTATTAGCAAAGAAAGATCATATAAAAAGAGAAAAGACAAAGTCTATCAAAAAAGTCTTTCAAACTCGATTATGTTTGGAGAAAATACAGTAAGTAAACAACACACTCTTACTGTTCCAAGTGCCACCACTATCATACACAAGTGCACAATAAAAATAGTGGTGTTTTATTTTAAGGCAAAAATCAGCATCATGTTACCCGCAATTGAAAAGCATGTCTGGAAAGTAGTATTCAAACATTTAAACAAATACTAAACACAAATTTATGGCAGACAGCCAGTACACCTCTTAACCAACAACTCAAGAACAACTAAAAATGCTACCGATATACTCTCTCTTTTTTTTCCTTCTGTAAAAGCCGCAGATATCTTCCTTTGAATACAATGCGACTACCAATTTACTCTGGAACACCATTGTAGTGATATTGTGATTTCTAAAAAATGCAAACTAACAATAAAGGGCGTGATATCTTCCTTAGCGGATGTGATGGTAGCACTCCACTTAATATTGACTTCACACAGTAGAGTAGCAATTTAATTTAGTGACTTAACCAACCTGCACTGATGGCAAGTTTTGCCACGGACGGAGTCATAAATTCGCTTTCCATCTTTTCCACAACCATCAACGAAGAGCGTCCAGGGTTTCTGGGTGTTCCCCAAGAGCTTCAGGTGTTCATCAGTGTACACCTCAGGCTTGGCACCTTCTTCTATCACAATCCTTCTACGTTCCGCAAACTCAGCTTTCTTGACAGGAACTTCAGTGTAACTAACAGGAGTCACATTCTGCAATCTGCAAAGAAGTTTCGAAATTAAGGGAAAAATAAACAAAATTATGCATTGCATGCTAGATGGTTGGGATTAGAACCTGGAAGAGCGGCGAATGGGGGCGGAAGGCTTGAGAGAAGGTGGGGTTTTGGGTTTGCGGGAGGAATAGGATCTAGATGCAGCTCGGTGGGATTTGTTGTTCTTGAGGCTGAGGGAAATGTCGAAGATGCCCAACTTTCCCATTCTCTCACGGTTTTCGCGGATTCTCTGCTCTCTGGAGAGCTCGTAATCGGAGATCTTAGGTTGGTGAGACATGACGTCGTTGGCCACGGCGTCGGACTCCGCCGTTAGGGTTTGCTTCCTGAGAGCGGGCATGGCTACGAGGATTTGAATTCAAGTTGGAGTTACAATAGAGCACGAAACAGCACAACGGTCGGGGAAGAAAGAGGGAAATCACTGAAGACAAAATCTAAATCTTTCTCTTAAGCACAATACTTTATACAGTGGTTTTTTATTTTATCAATTTTATTTCTAAAATATTTTACTTTATATGTTGAATGTTAAATATTTATTTTTATATTATTAATTATTATAGGTTGATAAGAGAATGTTTTAAGATGTAATTTTCTTACATTTTTTTACCAAACATCGTCATTTTGAAGTTGTTTATTGTTTTAGTAATATGTTATCATGATATTAAATATTTAATATAGAGATAACATGGTAAAAATTTAAAATATAACAATAAAATATGTAAAAACTGTCTTTAATAATAAAATATGAAAAATAATCATAATGAAATGACAAAATATAACATTAAATTGACAATTAAAATATATAATTGAGTTTTAATATTAAATATTATTATTAATTGTTATTAATTATTATTATCATCTTAGCCTAAGGGTTAGAAAAGTAAAATTAAAATTTGATTAAAATCATATTTTTTAATTGAAAAAAGTCATAATGGAGGAAGTTTTAGTAAAAGTTTATAAAGTATGTTTTAGTTCTCTGACACTTAAAATTGGGTTATTTTGATTTTGTTAGTTTATTGGCAATTTAAAACAGTATTAGAAAATAAAATACTAACTATATACTTTTCAAACAAGGAAGACATAAAAATTTACTCAAATTTAAGGTTAAAAATAAAATAAAAATCATAACAATAGAATAAATGATTAAGAGTTGTTTTAGTCTAGTATAATAATATCAATTATTGCTTCTCTTCACCAAATGGTAAAGTTAAAATAAAATAAAAAGGTTATACTTAATTGAAACGAGTTGTCACTCTCAAAATAAAAAAATTTAATTATAAATTTCATACAAGAGTTTGCACACAATGTTTTTTTAGACAAGAGGCATTAAGTTATAATTAAAATTATCTTAAAATATATTTAACGTGTATAAAATATTTATGGTTTAACTTATTAGTATATTTATTTCTAAAAGAAAGTAAGTGAATGTACATTAACTATTTATGGAGTTTGATAAGATGTACTTAATATTTCTTATTAAGAAAATTATGCTACCATGTTATGAATTTGTATTAGTCAAAAGCAGTTTTGGTATTTTATTAATAACAATAAAAACCACTTTATATACAAATATTTAAAAATGTAAAAGTATATTGCATAAAATAAATCATATATGTAATCTATAATAAAAATAACAACTTAACAAAATTTCAACATATTATTTATACTATTCATTATATTTATTCTTATATTATCATCTATCCGTTATCATTTAATTTAAGTTCAACATAAAATTTATGTGTGACACCGGGAAAGGAAAAATATATTCAGACAATTTTATAAACAAATTTTAATAAATGTTCTATGCATTTTATTCATTTACGAATCCTTCAAAAAAGTTTCTTTATATCTATCATTTCTTTTATAATGGCATCTATGGTTATATCTTATTCTTTTTTTTCACTATACTTTTTTTCTGTTTTTATTATGCTTAAAATAAATATACTTTCGAAAAAATACGAATACCATTTCTATACAACATAAGGCATGTCAGTGTTTTTTTTAAAAAATTCTTTACTAAAAAATTTAATATTTAAAGCGGAAAACATAATAGATTATTCTGAATCTAAAAATATGTTTTTATAATTAGAACTGAAATTAAAAAAAAAAAAAGCTAATTCTATTTTCGTAGCATTATAGTTTTATTGATACGTAGTTTATTGCGAATGTTTTAGTTTTTATTTTCATTTTTTTATAAAAGCTTCATATTAAACACGAATATTTTAGTTGTTCGTTAAATTAATATATAAATTTTAAAATTTACTCAAAAAATTATACAGTATATCTATATGAATAATATACTGATAAAATTAATTAAGTTGAAATTCCATTTATAATCATAATTTTGTGATCTAGTTTTTTGGTAATTCAAATATAAAAATTAAAATTGTAAATCAAATTTAATTCAATCGAATGCAGTTCATGAAATAAATCCCCACGTTTAAAAAACAATTAAAATTTTCTATTTTTAAATATTGTAAATTATTTTTAAGAATAAAAGAAGAAACGACACACACTTACTTTCTTAAAACACACTTAAATTTTTTTATTTTTAAATATTGTAAATTATTTTTTTAAAATAAATTTAGAAACAAATTTATATATATATATATAATAAATTAAAAATTCTATTTATCGTGTCAACAGTATTTGTACTATTAAAAATAGTTATTGTATGAAGACAAATAATTAAAAACTATCCAACGTAATTTATAAAAAAAAATAAAAGACAGAGAATATGAGTGCACCCAAGAATAAAAAAAAATTGTACAACGACAACGACAGATGCAGAAGCAAAATTACCGGTGTGATTTAGGAAATAGTTTGGGCTCTCTATATTTGTATGGTGGTTGGTTAAATTGAAAAAATATTATGAATTGTCTATTTGATGTGCAATAAATTTATATTAAAAAGGAATAACAATATTAAAAATAAACTATTATTTAAATATATTAATTTTTATTTTAAAAAATCAATACTATAGGGGTACGTAACTTATGATATGTAATAAAAAAAATTACACCATCAATTTTATACATTGTCTTATCAGCAGAATATGTGTCTCTTAAGTCCTAAGTTGTTAGATACAGATGGACAGTAAATACCACACACCATGAACTTAAGGTATAGCCACATTGCTTCTAAATTCTCAATGTAACCTTGCTTTTAGATATGGTGACCAAACAACACCTAATCTAATTAATCCCTACAATCTTCTTCACCAACAGTGTCACTCCTTGACCTTCTGTACGTCATCACCATATATGGCACCCCTGTGACTTTGAATTGCTGGAGTAGCTTATTGCATCAACACCATATTGAGAAATCCTCACATCCACATATGTTGATCACCTACCACATGAAATTTGTTGTTCTCTGTCAACTTCTTTCCATTATTTAAAACAAAAATGATAAAAGTGATCAAACCATATACAATATAATGAACTAAGCTCCTTAGAAGCTTTAGTTTTGCCTCTTTGCAACTGTGCCTTGAAAAGAAGTGGTGAAACATAAACTAAGCTATGGCGTTGAAATATCAAACCAGCTTTGCACTTTTGCTTTTGCTTGTCATTATGAGGTTTCATGGAAATGTTGCTGCTGAGAATGCTAAGTTAGCAGCTTCTTTCATCTTTGGAGACTCGCTGGCAGATGCAGGAAACAACAACTATCTTTCAACTCTTTCCAAGGCAAACGTTCCCCCCAATGGAATTGATTTCAAGGCCTCTGGAGGAAGCCCAACTGGGCGTTTCACCAATGGAAGAACCATTGGTGATATTGTAGGTAAAATCTTATTTTCTGTCACAAATGCTGCTGTAACCTTTTCTTTTATTTACCATTTGATTTCTATCTTTTTATTGGCTTTTTAACCTTCTTAGGAGAGGAATTGGGACAAGCAAATTATGCTGTTCCATATTTGGCACCAAACACAACTGGGAAAACCATACTCAATGGAGTGAACTATGCTTCAGGAGGAGGAGGGATTCTAAATGCTACAGGAAGCTTATTTGTCAGTATTTTTTTAACTCTGCTGTTTATGTGATTGGTATGTGACTATTCCATCTTACGTTGCATGAATTTGTTTTCTCAGACCAATAGACTCGGAATGGATATTCAAATTGATTACTTCAACATAACAAGAAAACAGATTAACAAGTTGCTTGGCGAATCGGAGGCGAGAGATTACGTAATGAAGAAATCCTTGTTCTCCATCATTGTTGGGTCCAACGATTTCTTAAACAACTATCTTCTTCCTTTGGTTTCCACTGGAGTTAGAGTTTCTCAAAACCCAGATGCTTTTGTGGATGACATGATTAATCATTTCAGGATCCAACTTTACGTAAACACCTCAATCTAAAATTAACTTATTGAACTTTTATCTCTTTGAAACACGTGAAAGTTAATATGATTTTATGATGGTATGCTAGAGACTTTACCAACTGGATGCTCGGAAGTTTGTCATCAGCAACGTTGGGCCAATAGGATGCATACCTTACCAGAGGATTTTAAACGAGCTTGATGATGAAGATTGTGTGGATTTGGCTAATAACCTTGCAACCCAGTACAATGCTCGATTGAAGGATTTGGTTGGTGAGCTAAATGGCAACCTCCCCGGAGCTACCTTCGTCCTCGCCAATGTCTACGATTTAGTGTCGGAACTGATTGTAAATTATAAAAAATATGGTAATAATTTAGTGTTGAAAGCATTTTACACAAGAGATCAATTACTATATATGCATGCATGTTTATGATATTTGTTTTGCAGGATTTACGACAGCAAGTAGAGGTTGCTGCGGCATTGGAAGTGGGGGTCAGGTTGCAGGGATAATCCCTTGTGTACCAACATCTAGCTTGTGTTCAGATAGGGAAAAACATGTTTTCTGGGATCAGTATCACCCAAGTGAAGCTGCCAACGTAATACTTGCCAAACAGCTTATTAATGGAGGCAAGAGATTCATATCTCCGATCAATCTTAGACAACTTATGGATCTTTGATCATACACTAATTCATTTTCTTGCCTTAGTCAGGATTCTCTTTGATTCCCTTATGTATTGGTCATTTCTTATTGTAGCACAATTCCTAATCAAACATGATCTAGTTTGTTTCCTTAATTAAATAATTGATGTGTGGTTCCGAAGAAAGAGTTGGTCATTGGTCTTTGGCTGTTTAAGTTCGACAATCAAATATGAATTTTGTCGTATGGCCTGTTTATATAAGTTTGATTTTGTTATTTGACTTTATTAAGCAGTGCCCAAAGAAAGAAACTACACTTAAAGATGGTTTCATTTTCTTGTGGGTTGATAGAGACGGTTTAGTGACAGAAATTACAGACACGAGGAAGCAATTTTGTTCAACAACTTCTTCTTGTAGTTTGAACTTTTTTTAAACGATAACTTTAAATATACTTTTTGTTTGGGTGCTCATAACAAGTAAATTTATATTTTAATTTATATTTAATTTTAATTTAAAATATTATTATATTATTATAATGGTTTGTGAAGTATGTTACTTTTTATTATGTTAACAAAATTTTTTTCTTTTTGTTTACATAACATGAGTCCATTTTTTCATTTTTATAATACATTTTTTAATTTAGTAAGTAATTGAATTTAATTTGAATCTCTATAAAATATTTTCAAAATTTAAATTACTGTTTTTATTTTTAGTGTTAAAGATCAAAAAAAATTTTATTTTTTTAAATAACAAAAATAATAATTATTTTTTGACTACTTAGATGTTGATCAAATTCAAATAGACATTTTTTACACTCTACTTGTTAGTAATACCGTGGAAATAGAAAAGGATAATTAAATATACAGTCAAGTGATTGATCCAACCCCATTTGATATCAATAAAATGTTAAAAAAATTGAGGGTTTAAAAAATACACAGGTAAAGTGATGAGAAATATGACAAAATGAAGAGTACTAGGGTAACTATTTTTAGTTTTGTTTTAGTTTGTATGAATTAAGTTTTGTGCTTACATGTGGATTATATTTTTAAGAATAGAAAAGTTATAGTAATGCTTGAGATCATAAGAAAATAAATAGATTTGGAGAGATTTAAAATGTTTATGAAATTTTGATAATTCTAAATTAGATACCAATGGATTGTTTTGTTTTGATGTTTTAAATTTTTTGATTGGTAATTAAAATCAAATCAAATTCTTAAATGTTTATGACTAAACCATAAAACATGATGCTGAAATATGAGATTCATATTGAATTATCTTATACATATAAAAAGTAATTAAAAAATAACTTTAAATTTTTTATTTAAATCAAATATTTAAAAACTAAATAATTCAAAATATTATTAATTAATGTAATGCCTTTGAATATAGGGAAATGATTCATCAATATTACCCAAGTTTAACAAAATTCATGTTTCAATCATGTGATTAAAAAATTAAGTTAAAACATAATTATATATATATATAATATAATATAATATAATATTATATTATATTATATTACGTTATTACATTATATTATATTATCTCAAACACAATTAATCTAGTCTAATCCAACATACACAAATTATATGATTGGATAGATGTAATTATTTTTTAAATGCATTTATTTTATACCTTCTAACTTACATAATTCAGCAACTTTTTATGTAAAAAATAATAACTTTCAGATTATACAATATAATTTCATTTTTAATTTTATTCATGAGAGACAAGATAAGGACGATGACAAGAGAGTGACAAAAAAGCAAGGAGGACTATTTAGGACAATTTAATCTTTTAACCACCCCACAAGGTAGACATGGAGATATGGGGGTGCAGAAAGAAATGCCCAATCAAACCAATTGGTATGAGGTGTGTTGTGGAGAGTGTTGTGAGACTTGAGAAAGATTCTGATTCTCTTCACTAAACCCCTCTCTACACAACTTAGTTCAATTCAATTCAATTCAAGCCGTGTGTGAATATGAAATTGAAACTTCCGCAAGAAAAACTCAATTAAAATTCCCCCCAAATTCCTGTGCATGTGTCGTCGCCTAGGGTTTAGGGAGGAGTTTTCTTCAGTCCGATAATAACACTCACAACACAACAATGTCATTTTCGTTGTTCGCCACGCCGCAGCAGCAACAACAACCGCAGCAATCTCCTTTTCAACCCCAACAAACTAGTTTGTTCCTTCCGCAGTCGCAGCAGCAGCAGTTTCAACCACAACAACAGCAGCAGTTTCAACCACAACAACAGCAGCAGCAGGCGCAGCAGGCGCAACAGCAGTTGTTTTTGTTCACTAACGATAGAACACCCGCTAGTTATAGTACAAATTGGGCGGATCTACATCCTGACTCCCAGAAGATTCTCCTTCAGATTGAGTATGCTTTAATTTCACCAATTTTCCTCAATGTTTCTGCAAAAATGAGAGAGAGAGAGGAAGGTTTTGTGTTCAGTGGTTACCATGTGGTTATTGTTGACTTTTAGTTGCTTAATTAACTGTTGTTATCTGTTACTTAGGGAGCGGATATTGGAGTATAGAGATGAAAGTCAGAGACTAGATCAGTGTAGTCGTCTTTATGATTCTTCCGTCTCCAACGACGGCTTTGAGCTTGACGCGGGCCATATTGTTCAGGTGCTCCCTTTATGCTTTTGTTGGTTATTATTTGTCTGTAATCTATTCCATTCTTGTTATGTAATACTTTTTTTTTCAAGTAAAGTCTTGTTCCTTCGGTAGTAGAACTTATGGTAAAATGACAGTCTCCTCCTTGCAAGAGAGAAAAAAAAGTGGATTGATGTTTCTAGTTGAGGCATATTTGATTTCATCTGACTGGTTTTGTTGTAGTTTATATTCTAGTAGTGATGAGCTGACAATTAATGGACTATCTGTTTTTACGAAAAGCAGGGCCTACTGCCACTGGTAATTTCTGTTACTATCCTATAGACAGAACTAACATTACCATCCTTGACTTCTATAAGAAATTTAAATTTTCATTGTTTGTTGTTTGCAAAGTAAGGTGGGAAGGAAATTTATTTGACAGTCGCAACATTAAGTGAAAAGAAGTTGTGGCAAAATCAGTTGATTACGCTTGGATTATGTGGTTTGCTCTATTTTTCCATGAGAGCATGTTACATTGTTTGCAATGTAAAGTGGGAAAGAGGTTTATTTGTTAACAGTTGCAACATTAAGTGAAAATAAGTTGTAGCAAAATCAGTTGATTGTTGACACTTGGATTATGTGGTTTGCTTTATTTTTCCATGAGAGCATGTCACATTGTGACCTCAAAAGCACCAGATCTGGGAGTTTTTCATGTATTCTGTTTGTCACATATAGGTAGTGAATGTTTTAGGTATTTTAACCTTTATAAATGGGTTATTTTAAATTGTAGGTAAGTCAAGTCTTGTTGCAGTTGCAATTTTTGTAGGAACATGCTAACCTATTTTTAGAAATGTTAAAGCATGCTGCATGCTTCTTATGATGTGTGTTAAAGTTAATTTTAAATCCATTTTTCCACTCCTATCTGCTTTTCATGTATGGTTAGTCAACTTTCTTCTATGAACTAAGAATTATCACTAATGCTGACATGGTCAACTGGTCCCTTCTCTCACAAGATTGTGCTTATTGCTTAATGTAATCTGTTCATGAAACAAATTTTTTTTTCTTCCTTGTGATGTTTGATAGGAACTTGGTGGAATTAGCACTGGTATGGAACGACAGAAAACTTTGCTACAGGAACTGATGTCCAATGTTAAGGATATGCTACGCAACACAGAGGTTGCTGTTCGTTCCTTTATGATACTACGCCCCAGGTTCCATCATCCCAGTGGGGGTTCATCAAGTGCCACTGCCCCATCACAGACTCCTGGAGTGACTATGGCACCTGGCTCGAGCGGCCAACCTATAAATGCATCCATAGTGCCTGTTTTTGACTTCTACAGTGGTCTTCCAAAGAAACCATCTCCTTTTTTACAGCAAACAATTTTAAGATTTGAGAAGTATCTTGGCGAGTGCCATCAGTGGATTGAAGAGTTGGAGCAGCTGCTTCTCTTGGACTCTGAGAGAAATGCTTCCAGTAACGGATCCTCATTATTGCAATCTCTTCCCAAGGTCATGACAAATGTGCATGACTTTTTTGTTCATGTGGCTGCGAAGGTAGATCGATTGCTCTTTTAACTAATATCACAACTATGAGTATATGCACTTTGTAACCCTATGAAGTAAAATTTACTTATTCATAAAAATACGACTTCCAAAATTTAATGATGGTAGAACTCTTATTTTTTATCACATGTCCTTCATTTTTTATCATATTGTAATCTGTGTATGTGTAGTTGGTTCATGTTAAATTGAGATCTCTTGTTAAAACTGAGTCTATTGTATAGGTCATTCACTTCGTCCATATTTATGCTTCTCTGGTACTTCAAAATTGTTATCATTTTCTGTATTTCATATGGAAATACTATACATAGTACCATGCTCTATTTTTTCTGCTTATTGTAATGAATGAAGGCCAAAATCTTTTGTATTAGTGATGATGACAAAATGTACAGTTGACATTTTTGCTAAAATGGTTCTCATGCATATATAAAACCATTCCCTTTAACGTTACCAATTCTTATTTATAGCAACAATAACCAGTTTTTAAATAATGTCTATTCAGGTGGAGAGCATTCATCAGTACATTGAATCTATGAAATCATCATACCTAGCTGATCAGCGTCGCCGGGGGGAGGTGAATGACCCATTTTTGGAGGCAGATCGGCGAGAAACTGCAAGACAAGAAGCTGCCTCAAAAAGAGTTCATCCAACATTGCATTTACCTGCAAATCCACAGCCCTCAACTCAAGTTGCTGGATTGTTTTCCAGTTCAGGGACTCAAGCAGTATTGCCTGCCCCACAGACATCTGCAGCAACTTCATCTTTGTCATCAGGAAGTGGATTCTCTCTTTTTAGTACACCGGCTTCTGCTCCATCCTCTTCTATGTTGTCATCTCTGTTTACGACGCCAACTCCTGCTCCAGTACCTCAAACCTCACTTTTTGGTTCTGCAACATCTGTACCTGGCCCTGCATCAACTCCCTCTCTGTTTGGTAATACCACTCCATTGTTTAGTACGACCCCAGCTACAAATTCACTCTTTTCAACTCCATTTGGTTCAGGTACTGTTTTGGGTCATATTTCTTAATCATAGTCATCCTACTTTCAAGTATTAATAGACATAGACTAGATAGGTGTTTTAGATAGACCAATGTTTTGGTAATCATAATTTCAAAGTTAAGGGCTGATGTTGGACCACTTAACACATAGGGTTTATTGGGAGAATTAAAGAAATGATGGTAAAGGGTGAGGTTTAAGATTTTAAATTTCAACTGAGGTTAACCAGAGTCAAGGTGATGTAAAGAAAAAGTGCATTACATATGTGAAATATATAAATAAAACCATGGAAAAATTGTTGAAATATATTTTCTAATATAATTAAATCAGTTTCTCACATTCGATAAGTATTAACATGTTATACTAAATCTATATTTTTTTAACTCAGATTAGTTCCACATCAATTTTGTAAGAGTAGAAGTAAAGCATTTTAATTTTTGTCCTACATTGCTCATCAAATTAGTAAAGAATGGAATAGGTGAGACTTGTCATTATTAATCAAAGCCAAACTTCTTGCATTGCAGTTTCCTGTTTGTCCTATGTTGGACTTGTTAATAGGAATATCGATTGTCGGTTGTAAATAAGGAACCAAATAATCAGTATAGTTAACAAGTTAAATTAGTTTTAATGCTAATTTTTCATTATTAAGAGAATTGAGTGAACCATGTAACCTTAATTGGTTCACATGAAGTGCTTATTCTGTATTGGTTCTGGCGCAAGTATTGGTTTTGGAAAATATGTTTATGGGTCGTTTGGACCGGTCCCTATTCCAGTTCTCAAGCTAATCTGTTTGGGTTTTGGAAATAGTCTTTTGTCCCCTAGGAATTTGGACATTCATTGTCAATTTCATATTTTTGGAGAATAGTAAAAGGAAATAAAGAATAGGGGAGGGGGTTTGGGGTTTAATTATCCTTAATTCTATTCTATATGAAATTTAACCATTTGCTCGGTTTTCTTACTCAGGCGCTGCAACAGGATCTGGGGCTAGCTTTGGACCTGGATCGGTAAAATAAATTTTATCCTTACTGGCACGTTTGTAGACTATTTCTGTTAATTATTTAAAACAATCTTAGTATGTCGTGTCTTGTCAATCTTAATAGAGTTAAGCATCGTGAATTGTGCTTTGTGTGATTGCATCTTCTGAGTCTTGCTTTCTATGATGTTCTTGCAGAAAAATCCACGGGCGAAATCCAGAACTGCTCGACGCTGATAAATGTGATCTGAAAGCATAAACCTGATTGGAACCTTTCCTGCTGCCGAACAAATATGCTATGTTCTTGCTCGAAGCAATAGTTTTTGCTGAGTCTGTGATTGTTGGAATGTAGATGCCGCATTGAGGGCACTGGTACGTATCGTGGACATTCGGCCCTGTTTCAACTCATTGAGTTCTTCCATTAGTTACTGTTGACCCATTTTCTTTAACATTGTAGATTAATATAGGTTAGATGATTTTGAATGTTATATGTTGTAGCTTTGCTTTCTTCCTGGTTCCAGGTTGAGTTTGATACGTCCCTCGCTGTTGTAAAAGATATCAACTGCTTGGAAGATGTTTGGATACATTTTACTGATATATTATTGTAAACTTGGAGTAATTGGCCTTTAATTGTACTTAAAGCAACGAGACTTGTTCACTATTGGGGTTTACGGGGAAAGGAAGTTAGGTATAATTTTTCAGACAAAAAACACTAATCGGAGTTAGAGTAGGAGGAGCAGATGTCCTTAATAAAAACACTCTTCTCTTATAGACCTGTTTCACCCTTAATAAAAATAGAAATGGGATAGCGAAACCACACTACTGTTACCCATAAAAATCGTGATAAGGCTTTATTGGTACCTTTAGTATTTTTAAATTGTTAGTTTTTATTGATGTAATTTGTTGCTTTGTGCACTAAATCTTCAATAACAAAATTCGTTATTATTAAAATGAATTAAAAGGAGAAAAAAATGATAAGATTTGCTTTTTATTATTCAGTTAAAGGTCCAAGATAGCTAGGTTTTATACGCAGCGCAACAACGAAAATAAAATGGTCCTTCAGAATACTCTTTTTGAATGTGTAAAACTCCGAGGATCAAGTCATGCAGAGTATTAAACATTATCATCTCCCTTTCTACTCAACGAGTATGCTGACTTCATGATTCGCAATTATATGTTCCCAAACACAGAAATCTATTCCACTGGTCGTTAGAACAAATCTTCTATTTTTTATTAAAAATAAAATGCAAATTAAATAGATCGAAAGGAAATGAATTACCTATCCCGATATCACTTTTATTTCATCTTTTTTGTACAGAAAAATAAATACACTACTACTTAAGTTATTTCTTTTATAACTTCTTTTGGCGAATGTTTGAAGGATACAAAGCAGCAACGATTTCTTGTATTATAAGATGATAACATAGTAACACTGCATAGTTTTGTATACATAAATATTCCAATAAATTCAATTTCATTATAAAAACTAGATGGAAACACAGGTATGTATATCTATGTTTTTTATTTCAATTATTATTTTATATTTATTATTATATGTATATTTATATTTATTTAAATGAAATATAGATTTATATATTTGTATTTTTTAAAATATAAATTTAATATATATATATATATAATATTTAAAGAAAAAAAAACATTAAATTCTTACCAAGATAAAGATTGATATTTGGGATGTCTTTATGCGTATTCTTAAACAAAAAATGTTATTAACGAATATCTTCATCAATTAAATTATAACAGAATAAAATATATCATTCCTTTTTTTTTTAGTTTTAAAAAATTACAAATTTTATTTATTATTATTTTTATTTGTGTATTATTAAGATTAAAAAAAAGTTTGTTAAGTATTATGATTTATTTGATTTTTACAAGAAAAATAAAAATTGAAATACAACATTAAATAAATTAAAAAGTAAAAAAAAGCATAATGGTTTTTGCTACTGTTATGACTAATGTTATTTGGATGCTTTATAATAGGTGGAACACTTGTCTTAATTACTATGGGAAAATCAATTATAGAATTTCTCATATTTTTAGTAAAGAGAATACATGTGCTGATAAACTTGTTAACTCATACTTTATTCATAGAGTATTTTCATTGATATATAGACTTTCATTCAGTGTTTTCTTAGAGTTCTTTATTAACATATATAGATTATGTATAAATTACCTATGTACCAATGAAACAAATCACTATAATTAATTTAAGATCAAATTTGTTCATTAGTTATTTGACTCAATATTATCTCAAAAGTTTCTTTTGTATCTTAAAGAACTTGCTAAACATACTTGGAATATATTCTTACAGACATTGGAATATATTCTTAGAGAGACAGTGATTATCCACATATCAGAAAATCATCTTTGTTTGTATTTTCATATACTTAAGTAACTATTTTATATATTTTTATTATTTTAGGGTTACTTGGAAGACTTCGTAAAGGGTAATACTAGAAGGGGCACATCTCTAACTTATTTTATAAATTCAGTCCCCTTTTTCTTAGCCAAAAAAAACCCTAATCATGGCACATTCAGTCCTGTGTAAATTTTGTTCATGGTATATTAGAAACAAAGCTTCTTAATATTTGATTGGATAGTACCCTTGGCTTGGCATAGATGCTAACTTTCATTGAAGACGATGATTAAATATAATCCTCCACATTGTGGCGAAGATATTTACAGTCAATTAAATGTTAATTTAATTATCAAGCATATTATTGTATCAGTGCCTTTAACAAATATTTTGATTTAGAGAAGAATATTATATAACTTTCTGAATATAAAGAGAAGATGGAAAAATTACAATTCATTATCCTTGTCCACAGGGGTTCAATCATTATCTATTTCCTCTAACTGTATATACTTTATTTTCTTTGAATTACCGCTAGAGCATAAACTTAGTCTCTGTAACTTGTAGCGTGCATTTTATGTCTCTCTGTCATCATTTCCTGTTCTAATCATATTCCCTTTTAGCCTATGCAATTCAGCCTGCACCTCATCTGCCTTGGGGTGTGAATGATCTCCGGAAGAGAAAACATGAATGTCATTCTTGGCCTCAATCCAACTTAACCCTGGATCTTTCTCCAGCATCAATCCTCTCATATTTCTTCTTATTTCTGCAACTTTATCCCATCTACTTGCAGCAGCATAAAGATTAGAAAGCAAAACAAGCGTTGGACCATCTTCTGCTTTCAATCTCAAAACTTCATCTGCTGCATGAATTCCCACTTTAAAATTTTTATTTATAACACAAGCACTCAACAAAGTTCTCCATAGTTCTAGATTATCTTCAATATAAGGTGACTTGTTGATAATTTCTTCCGCCTCTTCCAGTAATGCTGCTCGACTCAGCAAAGTTACCATGCAAGAGTAGTGCTTAGGCCCAGGAATCAAACCAATGCGGTTCATATAATTCCAGAGAAATTTTCCTTGCTCAACCAACTTACGGTGGCTGCAACCAGACAATAAAGTCAAGAATGTCACTTGATCCGGAACCAGACCTTGTTTGAGAATCTCCTCAAAAAGTTTCAATGCCTCCCCGACCAGTCCATGATGACTATATCCACCAAGCATTGAGTTCCAACACTTCAAATCTGGGTCTGAAACTTGGGAAAATACGAAATATGCAGCTTCAAGGCTACCATTTTTTGCATACATATCAATTAGACTCCCACTAACAGACATTTCAACATCATAACCCACTTTAACAGCATAGCAATGAATTATTTCACCTTGTCTTAAAAGTGCAATGTCAGCACATGCACTAAAAACTCCACTGAGAACATAGTCATCAACCTCATGAGATTCATGAACCATTTCGGAAAAGCATCTAATTGCCCTAATTCCATCAGTCGTTTTAGAATAACCAGTGATCATTTCAGTCCAGAGAATAACATCCTTCACTGAGATTGAATGAAATACTTGCTGAGCAGCTTCACTTTCATGATTTTGGAAATACATAGACACTAGAGTGCTTCCTACAAATATGCTTCTCTCAAATCCCATTTTAATAACTTCAGCATGAAGAGATTTTCCATAACTGGAAGATGGGAATGCGCCAGTTGCAGATATAATGCTAGCATAGGTATAGTCATCCGGTTTAGGAAAACACATTTCTCGCAACTGAACAAACAAATTCATGGCCTTCTCTCCATCCTCATTCTCAGAATACCCAGCAATCATTGAATTCCAAGAAACTAAATCCGGGTATTCCATTCTCCTAAAAATCTTATAGGCCGTTCGCGTATTGCCAACGTTGCAGTACATGTCAACAAGGGCATTTTGTAGATGTAAATCCAGTGGCACATTCCTAACAATCACATGGGCATGAATCAATGTCCCAGAGCAATAATCCTTCAGATGACTACAGGCATTCAAAACCATACAATAAGTGTACTGGGTTGGGACAAAACCAACCCTCATCATTGCAATAAATAGCCAAAAACCTTCCTTGGTCTTATTATTCTTCAGATATCCCACAATGAGAGAATTCCAAGCAACATCATCTCTATCAACCATTTCCCCAAAAACCAAGTCAGCTGAACTCAAATCCCCGCAAGTCGAGTACATATTAAGCAAAGAAGTTTGGACACAAATATCATTCAAACCCAACTTGAAACCCTTGGCATGAAGCGATGATCCAAACCACCAATGCTGCAGCAAGGAAGATGCTTGCAGTAAGCTAGTAAAAGTCATGCTAGAGGGCATAAGGCCCTTAGTTTCCATCTGGATATACAGTCCAAGAGCAGAAATGGCATGGTTTGATGATGCTCGAGAGTAGGCGGCAAGAAGTGCATTGTAGGAAACAATAGTTCTGCGAGGCATTTTGTCGAACACGAGGTGAGAATCTGTGAGTGAACCACACCGTGCGTACATAGAGAGGATGTTGTTGTACACAAACGGAGATTGGGGGTTGAAGACAGTGGAAGTAGTTAATATGAGGGCGTGGAGCTGACGCGCCTCTCGCAGTGAGGTGGTGGTGGTGCATTTTTGAAGAAGAGACAGAGCATGACCCTCAGCTACACAAAAACATACTTTGTTCATGTAACTGTTGCATGCGTATGTCTTAGCCAAACCACAAACAATTAGTATTTCCGTTTCTCTACTGGTGACAGGTAGGTTCGTTTGCATAGGTCCGTCCCGCACTTAGTCGTAAAAAGTAGGTTGGGTTGGTCCGTCGCATAAAATTTGTGGGTTGATTTTTCTAACCTGCTTCATAGAAGGGTTAGTCCGCGGGTTTGCGGGTCAGTCCGCATAAGACATATTTATTAAAAAATAATTTTTAAAATACAAATTTTGAATTTTTTTTATTTAGATGCATTAGGTAAATGGTCACATAATATTATTTTCATGAAACATGCGTAATAAGATGTTATTAAAAATTTCGAAATGTAAAATATGAGGCTACATGAAGAAAATATGGAGGTGTAGAAAAAAAAATTATACATTTTAAAGTTATGCGAGTCAACCCGCTCCGTTCTGCACTTGACCCGCGCAGACTGCGGGTTATGCAGGACGGACCTAAGCGTGCTAGCGGGTTGAAATAAGCAACCCATCTCGCGTTTTTTTCAGCGGGCCACGGACCGGCGCACACGGTCCGCCCCACTTTGCCACCCTAGTGGTCAATGTTTATTTTATATATCTAAATTTTATAATAAATAAATGCTTCTAAATATATAAAGTGTGTTGTATTATCAAGCGTGATGTGCATAGACTCTCAGTCCATTTTAACTAGTCTATTATTTTCTAATTTTTTTCAAATTGATTCTACAATTTTTTTTTATTTTTAAGTCAACAATCAGAGTTATATATCTAAAATCAAAAGGTTCAAAATTATTTCAGCTAAAAATAGACCAAAATTATTGTATTATATTATACTCTATTACAGGGTATTAACCAGCCATGCTAATAAACACAAATGATCAAAATCTCAGCCAAAGAAAAAAAGTCTAAAATTAATTTCTCTTTATATATAGCATTAATCATAGCACACTGTTTTTTTTTTTTATATATAGAGAAAACAGTATATTCCACAAAGTAAAAACAGGTACACATACAAAAGATAATTTTATTCATAAAGAAATAAAACACAATATTGTTTTGATTTTATGAAATTGATTATGGATAAGCATATAAAAATATAATTTTATGGACGAAAGTCTGCAATGAGAGTGAAGGACCATAACAAGATTAGAATTTAGTGCGGTTAATTATCAGCAATCTCTAGGAGAGTTGAACACAGATCCTTGGTTTTGCTAAGCATAGGCATGTGATCTGCTCCATTGATCTCCCTCACAATACCAATTCCAGCATTTTGGATCATCCATTGTTGATACTCTTTTGGAATTGTCAAGTCCTCACTGCAGACAATATAGGCACATGAAGCAGACCCATAACCCTCTTTGGAGAAATTCTGTGCCTCAGAAAGTTCTTCAAGAAACAGTGACCCTTTTCTTACCAGAGTCTTGGCCAATTCCAGATCCTGCAAAATCCAAGCCAAAGAAAAAACATTTTAAAATTCAATTGCTTTGGGTGTGGTGCAATGCAATGCAACCAACCATTTGTATTGTGACTCTATCTGTGACTACCTCAGTGGAGCAGAATTGATACACCGCGGTGGACAGAAACTTGGTACCTAAAAGCGTCGTCGTTTTGCTTCCATTTTTCGAGACCTCGCAGTCCATCCATTCACTAATTGGGTATCTATCACAGAACTGTCCATATCAACAACAAGGTTAATTAATTACTAGTCAACAACTCATATATGGCATATGTAATCATTAAATCTAATGACATTTACAATATAACAAATACATAATAAAGAAGTAGTTGTAACTGACATTAAATGAGTCAAAGACACACTTTAAGATATACGTTTATGATATCATGAGGTCACTACACACGTTTTGAGGACCACTACACATCTTTGAGTGAACTGATTACTTAACCTACGCAAGTGGGGCCCAAGTCAACCTATAAATAAGATTTTTAAAGGAAAAAAATGTACGTTTTCAATATCCTAAAATAACAGACCAAAATAGTAGTACTGACTTAAGCGTCAGAGTGCAATCGCAGGTACCCAACCGATAGAACACATACAGCGAAAAAATATGTACCAGGGAACAAACATTACCAAGATCCGTCGTCCTAGATTAATTAAAAAAATACTATAAACGGCATATAATGAATATGAAATCAAATTTGAGCAATATTGTGACGAGGAGCAAGGGAAACTAAACTAATATCGTTATTATTTAGTTTTTAATAAAAGCATACCTGTTCTAAGACATAGGAGGGTTTGTGGTGGGTATCAGGAACAAAAGCTGCGAGAAAAACTGCGAAAGATATTTTTTCTGGAAATTTGTCCATTGCAAGGGCTATGGTCATCCCTCCAAAGCTATGTCCCACCAGGACGATTGTTTCCGTAGGAGCAAGAGACGCCAAAAGATCGAATAAAGGTTTGGAATAGTGAGAAAAAGTGTGGATGTCTTCTATTTTCTCTGGTTTGATGCCTGAAGCTGCAAGGTCAAGGACTGTGACTTTGTGGCCAGCTGATTCTAAAACTGGCTTCAGCTTGTACCAGCACCAGCCACCATGGCCAAGACCATGCACCAAGACAAAGTGCTTTTGCTTCCTCTCATTCTCACTCATTCTGCCTTTCCACTGCTTTGCTCGCTATTCACCTGTAATGTATGTTTCTATCTATCTATATTAGGGGTGGGCAAAAAAACTCCAAGTTGGACAAACTCTTCTATTTTTTTACTGATGTAATTGATGGAGATCCCACATCGACTCTTCCATTTTTTTACTGGTATAATTGATGGAGATCCCACATCGACTAGAGATGAAGACTATTCATTGTATATAAGTGAGTGCAAACCTCAATCCTATGAGTCGGTTTTATCGATCTGAGTTAGACTTAAAGTCTACTTCGTAACATGGTATCAAAGTCATTTGATCTTATCCTAGCTAGTGTTTGTTAAGTTTATCAGCACCATCCATAATATGTTATCATATGCACTATATTCATTTATTTAAATATAATTTTTTATTTTCATCCACATTCTATGAATTTTCCACATCAAAATTTTATTTCACTTTAACATACTTTAAAAATCAAAAAAATACAGATTTCCAATTTTGTCAGTACACTGATCAAACTTTATTTCTTTTTATTGACTCACCAATCACCTATGGCATTCTTATGCTCGAGAATGACTTTTTGTTAACAAGTAAGATGTTTATAGGAATATCATACTAAGTCTTAAAGTTTCTCACTTCTTTTCACCTTCATATACTTCTCCATTCTTCTTCCTTTTTCATTTATACTTTATTATCCTCTTTTTTAATTCTTAGAATAATTTATTTCTATTATTGTTATATGTTTTTAGGATGTGCCCTGCTTCAAAGACGGTTAATAGTGTATGGAACACAATCTGGGTCGGGGTGGTTAGCGAAATATGGAGGAATAGCTTAATTTTCAAAAGAGGAGTGGCGGATGCGTGCGAAGTATTTTCTTTGGTGCAAGTAAGGGTTTGGTATTGGGTCTCTTTAAATTTCAGATCAGCCTCGTTTTCCTTTTCCGATTGGTGTCTAGAACCCTTGTTGTGCATGAGGTTAATTACTTAAGTGTGTTATATAACTTGGGCAAGGTAAGTTTTTGTTAGTTTGAGAGGCTTTAGGCAGGAATCAGTAGTTGGGTACCGTGTATAAGGGTTGAATCACCCCTGAAGTGGTTCTTATTTATTTATTTTTTATTGCTGATAAAAAAAAATATTGTTATTTTCTTTTTTTAAAACTAGAATTCGTTCTATAAAAAAAACTTAACTTTCACAAAATCAAATATTAAAATTTTAAAAAAATTGTTTGGATATTTTTACTTTTTATTTAGTCTATTTTTTTTCTTCACAAACAATTTTTTTATTTTCTTCACTTAAATATTGCATAGATTTTCAGTTGTCTTCCGTTATACATATGAAAATGACCATACTATGCAAGCAATAATATCATCAAGAAATTTTATCAAAAATTATATTGATATTTAGAGAATATTCTATAGAGTAAGGTTACACAAAAAGTGATATAGCTTGAGTGTTGTGATAATGCTCAAGCATTAATGAATATTTGAGTGAGTGAGAGACAACACCAACTTTGTCACATTTGGAGATGGTCTCTTAAACGATAATTGTTCGCTCAAATGAGAGAGATGTCATCTTTTATAGAGTTATATTTCTCAAGTGACATACTGCCACTCAAACCAGACAATTATTCTAAGTTTAAGGAAGCAAGGTTACTCAAGTGAAATAAATTTACTCATATATAAAGGAGAAATGATGTTTCAGTTAACATGTCAGGTTATGTAGTCATATATGTGTTTATATATGTTGAATTCCACGTTTGATATAAACAATATATGACTACATAACCTGACATGAAATAAAGTTGTGTGACTCTATAGTTTGTTTTGTTACCGTAAAATTTATCTAGGGTTGGGTTCTTCCTTTTACACACTCTTATAAGTAATTGAGATTTTAATTTTTGGTTTTTTATTTTTGATTTTCGGTTGATATTTATGATTATACTCTTACACTCAAATTAGTTTTCGGAGTCTAAGTAGTGGATATATAATATAGTTAGAATTTCATTTATTTTTACATTTGGTGTCCACTTATTTAAAAATAATGATATTGATTTTTTATATTGTAGGGATAATTAGGTTAGATTCAAGTACCATTAATCCTAATTTGTTAATTGTGTTGTTAAGCTCTTAATTCTGATTAAGAGGTGTTTGTCGAGTATGTTGATGAGATGTCACGATGTTAAGTTGGACCTCGACATCTTAAATATTTGGATACATGATTTCAATATCTTGGATACTTGAATAGTACACTACATGATCCCGTCATCTCAAAACTTGATAATACAAACATCATTATTTCGATATTGAACAATAAACTATGGGACTTCGTCATCTCAAAATTTGACCAACACACTATATAATTTTATCATCTCATATTCGATAGTAGATATTTCTCTAAGATTAAAAAAAAAAAAGTTTTCAATTATGAGATGAAACGAAACTCTTCATTTTTTTTTCCATAAATCCATTCATACTTATAAAATCAAATAGAGATATCACTATTATATTTTTCTTCCATTACACTTTCTCCTCGTCGAATCGTCATAACAATATCTTGCACTATCATTCACCTTTTACACCTTCATAATTTATACCACCGTTTTCAATTTATTAATGGTGACTAATCTTATAGATAAAAATGTTATTGAGAAGAGAAATCTATTATAATTATTTTTTTTGTTAAAATTAGTGGTCCACAGAATAAATAGATATTTCATATCAATATGTAAATAAATATATAAATGATCACGGATCTTTGCTTCTAGAAGTGGACCCTAGTGCCATATAATGGAAGTGGTTACTATTTTTCACACGACAAATGTTTCGGGCATTAATTATTAGTTCTTTTTCTAAAAAAAACAAAAATCTGCTCACTTTTTGGGCAGAGTAAACAAGAGAATTTCCTAAACTTAGATCTACTTTATTGGTGAATTGTCTCAATCTATTATTAACTTAAATAATTTAAATTGATACTAAATCTATTTTTTTTAAAATAAAGTAGTTTGATTTTTTATAATTTAAATTTAAATAATTAAATTAAAATTAAAATCTATATTTTTTAAATAAAATAATTTAGAGGTTTATAAGTAAGTTTGGTACCAATTTTAAAATTGCTATTTTTTTTTTCAAAATTCATTATAAATTCAAAATAATTGAAAATCAAGGATACCGAATATGTTTATTAGACACTAACTCTATAATGATATGATAAAAAATATTTAGTGTGAAATGAAACTCGTATTATATATATAGATATAGATGGATAAATATAGTTTATTTAAATAAATGTTAATAAAAAATATACAAGATATGATTTGAAAATAATCCTTCATGTAGATTTAACCTAATTCAATTTTATAATTATTAGTAATATGAAGATAATTTTTTTTCAATAAAAGTGTACTTATATATATATATATAACTCTCGATTTACAGGTGTTATGCATATATATAATGTTTAGTGTTTTCTACCTAAGTAAAAATATCTTGATATTCAAGAAACATACTGTTACATTAATAATTGAGATGTCGTCAACATCACATTTCAATTCTAAACTTTTAATTAATGCATAATTTGTTCTTCCTTAAGAAGTGACCTGAATTCACATTCAAATAATGTCCTAAACATTGTGTCTAACTCTACAGAAAACTTATATCAAATATAAGAAATTGTTTTGTTTTTAAATTATTAATTAATTAATTACACATTTTATGAAAAACTAAGATTTCAATAGATTTTTATTTTAAAAATATTATTAGAAAATATATAATAATATTAAATTATTTTTTAATTCTGAATTGGTTTTTGAAAAAAAAATATCAATGTCAAAAAATCAATATCAAACTTATTTATAAATATCCCAACTACTTTATTTTAAAAAATATATGAAATTGAATTTAAAATCTAATTTAATTATTTAAATTTGGATCTAGATTCAATTTTTTTTAAATATAGATTTAAATTTAATTCCAATGAAATTATTTGGTCAGTGTTCTTACAAAATATGAAGGGAGAGTGTATTCAATTAAGACTCCGTTATTTTCCGACTATTTCACTTGCAGTTGTTCTTGAGTTATTTTTCCTTTAGCAATTTGACTTTCTTTCTCGACATGGCGGAATGCAATATCAACTTCTCAACATGACACACTGAAGAAACTCTCCGATGCTTAAGTTAGTTTTAATTGTTAATTTTTCATTAAATTGTCTAATTACTAAATTAAATACATTATTATTTATACTAACCATTAATAGGCTTAATGAACCCATTACATTGTCTTCACTTTAGAATAAGTCCACTAATATAATTGTATAATTAAACTTTATTTTAAACTTTTGACTTTAATTAATATTTAATATTTTTTCCCCATATTTACGTGTCATTGTTTCAATAAACGAAATGATATTAAACGTTGTTAAATAAGTCATCCTAAAAATCATTCAATCTTTTAGACATTTTACCTTTGCACTTAATAGTTCACTTAGATTACTCCTAGTTTTATACTATTAAAGATGACAAATATAATATATAGGAACAAATCATAATGATTTGTTTGAATTAAATGATAAGAAATGATTTTTTGAATTAAATGATAAGAAATGAGGGAGTAGAAAAAGAGAAAAAAAGAAAAAAAGATATAATAAAGTGTAAAGAAAGAAAAAAATGAGACAATGTTACGATTTTTGAATTGAATAGTGGTGTTATGCGTAGAAATATTTGAAATTTTTTAAATTGATCAAATTGTGATTTTTGTTGTTGTAGGTAGAAGTCCATATTGGTTAATTGATATTGGGACCAAAGGTAAAATTTTCAGTTTTAAAAATGGTTAATTCAAGTGATCATTATTTAAAGAATGTTGCTTCTAAAAGAAAGAAGAGTTCTCACTAAAACCGTATGTATAAAAAAAAAAAACTACATCAAAATTTCTACAACATGCAATTATCAAATCTTATTTATTCATAAGCATTTCAAAACATCTAAAACATTTATTTCATATGTCATTCAATATGTAATTTCAAATTGCATCACTAATTCAATTGACCAAATCTCCAATCTTAATTCTTATATTCATTAGTAATTCAAATGAATTTATCTTACTCATAGATAACTTATTTATCTTACTTATAGATAACTTATTATGCAATATGCTGATTAAAAAAAAACTTATTATGCAATAAATAATGTTATGATATCTCATCAACCTCCATAGAAATATTCCAGAGAATTTTTAAAATACAAACTTAGAAATAAAATCATTACAACTATTTTATTTTAACATAAAATTATTATTCATTAGTTGGTTAAAAATGAGGAATACAAAAGCTCACACATGGACACATGGGAAGAAACGATAAAAAAAGAGAGGAATTCAAGTGTAAGAAAATAAAAAATTTACTCATTAAAATTTTTAAATCATTAAATTTGATCAATAAAGAATATAAATTACTTTAAAAAGTTAAAATATATAAAATATTTAAATTTGAAAAGATAAAATTTTATAATAAGAAAATAAGAAATTTTTAAATTTGTTTAATTATAGTCATTTTCAAAATAATTTTTTATTCCATTAAATTTAAACTCCATTCTTTAAATTTTAATAAGTTGAATCTTATATATATATATATATATATATATATTTATGTTTTAACTAATAACCTAAATCATATAAATATAAAAATATAAAAATAGGAGGTTGTTCTTGCAATATAAAAGACTCAATAGTCTCTATCAAGTATCTTTTATCCGTTCATCAAGTTAAAAGGGTGTGAGTACCTGTAAAGACATTTCAACGCTCAAAAATTAGATGAGGTGTTGATGTGTTTATTTAGGTTTAGAGTTAGAAAATTCATTACTTTTTATCATGGAGTCTACCTCTATTTAGACTTTTTTTTATTGTGCTTTATGAAGATTAGCGTATGCTTAATAATCCTTTAATCATGCTTTATTATCCTCAATCCGTTTTTGACTTTAATTAATCATGAGAAACAATGATCGAGAAGTTGGGTGATCGAGTATCTTGTCGACAACTCGGTCGTTCGAATTTAGATAGAGGCGATAAAAAATAATTGTCATGAAAAATTGCTAGAAACTAACTTTATTTATAAACAAATCAATTTTAAAATATGTAAATATTTTTTAAGCATAATCTAGCTTGAAATAATAGAATATTGATTGAAATATTTTTGAAAAATAATTAATAAAAGATCGGAAATATAAAAAATCTTAATTGTAATTATGTGATGCATTATAGTCTTACATACCTGATTAAAAATATTTAAATATTTATTAGATAAAGTTGCATCTATTATTTATTAAATATATAAATAGGAGTAAGAGAAGAGGGTGGTTGAGAAAAGATGGAGAGAGAGAAAGAGAGGCATTTGGACGGAGGGGGCCATGGCGCGTGGTGTTGGTACAAGGTGGCGGCATTGCTGAAATCGAGTGGACACCAAGTCACAGCTCTGGACATGGCTGCCTCCGGGATCCATCCAAAGCAGGCGGAAGAGCTGAATTCAATATCAGAATACTTTGAGCCTCTGATGGAATTTGTCGAGAGTTTGGCCGCGGAGGAGCGTGTCATCCTTGTCGGGCATAGCTTGGGTGGGATTGGGATGTGCTTAGCCATGGAAAAGTTCCCCAAAAAGATTGCAGCTGCAGTATTTGTCAACACTTGGATGCCTGGTCCAGATCTAAGTTTGTTAACTCTTTCTCAAGAGGTCTACTTCACTATAAACATCACTACGTATTTCTGTTTCTTTTTCTTTCTTCATATTAGGTTTAATTTAAATTAATTTAATTTCTGAAGTCCCGTGCTCGTCGTCCAAGAGTGGTGGAATCTGATTCAGACTCAAAGATTATGACTGATGAGAGCAACAGCACTCAACCTAAAAGCTCAATGAAATTCTCACCGGAGTTCTTAGCATCCAAATTATACCAACTGTGAGGTAAAATATTGGATCAATTTATTCTTAATAAATATATTAATGGTTGATCAAAGTCGTTTAGTTTTAAAAAAATAGGAAATTAAATTTGTAAATAAGATTTTATAAGGATCAAAATGGCGTATTTACAAAACTATAGAACCACAAGTGATCAAAATGGAGTATTGTTAAAAATTACATAATTTTTTTTTATCAGCAATAAAAAATAATAAATACAAATTATTTTAGGGGTGGTTTAACTCTTATACATAATTCACAATAAAGACCAACATCATACGATTACCGACAACTAACTAAAAAATAACCTTGCCCAAACCAAACCCTGAAAAAACAAACTTCAAGACAACATTTTCATACATACTATAGGTTCCAAACACCAATTAGAAAAGAAATACAAAGTAGAGCGAATTTTAACTGAAATCCAAGACTACACCTTTACTTGCACCATAGCAAACACCTCAGATGAATCAGCCACACCCCTTTTGAAAATGATAGAATTCCTTTGATTCCAGATTTCATTCACCACCCCAACTCAAATTCCACACGTCATTTACCAAATCTGACGATATGCTCTTCCTGAATTGAACAAAGTTTGACTTAGGATCAACGTGATACACGAATGACACTCCAAATCACTTAAAACAAAAACACCAGACACACCAAGCAAATCTGCACTCAAATTCATATGTTTCATACTATTTTCAGAAATTGGTTTCATTTTGTATTTAAACTCAAACTCAACCAAGAAAGTGTTAATTTAGCTTTAGAGTAACTTATTGATACAATATCTAACTAACAGTCATGTTTCATATTTCAACAGTCTTCCTACACGTAAAAAATAAAATAACTGACTTATAGTTTCAACTTCCTATGACACAATTGGTTTACTAACTAACTTTAATATAAAACTTAGTTTAATTTGAGTCTATGAAAAAATTGATTTGTCTGCATGCTATATTTTTTAGAAGTTACTAAGATTCATTTATAATCAGGACAACAAAATATTTAGCATTAAAACTTTTATGTTCTTTCCATGAATTAAGAACTATTCTCGAGAACAGTGCTATTAAATTTAATCTGTGTTCATATACAGTTTCACTCACAAGCGCACGAAAAAACTAGAGGCAAAAATGTTTATTTGTAGTTAAAAATATCGAAAGCTACTTATTAAGCGTAGAAATTTATCCAAAATTTTAAAGTATATCATATACAAAATATAAAAATACTATTTTAATATTCATCTACAAATGCGTGCTTTTGTACTCTATAAAACTTAAGCCTAACTCAATTTCATAAAATCAACTCATAAAGTAAGGTCTGTATCTATTTATATTCAGTGAATTCTACTCTTCTCTTATCTTTATGGATGTGGGATCTTCGACAATTCATATAAATTTAAAATTAACAAAACTTTAGTTTAATATATATTGAATTTAGACAGAATTGTAAGGCATGAGACATTTGATGCGTGTAAATGAAGCAGGACTTAGACCTTGGCATTGTCACTGTTGAGACCTTCTCGCATTTTTGGTGATGAACAAATGTCAGGTGAGAATGCAAGGCTCACAGAAGAGAACTATGGAAGTGTGCCGAGGGTGTATATAATGTGCGAGCAAGACAACTTGCTAAACCGTGAGGTTCAGCTATCAATGACTCAGCGAAACCCTCCAAATGATGTCAAACTCATTGCTGGAGCTGATCACATGCCCATGTTCTCTAAACCGCAAGACTTTTGCTCTTACCTTCAAGAGATTGCCAACACCTATTACTAGAAATTTAATAGCTTGTTGCTTTTATTTGCCAACTTATGTGTGAAGAGTTTGAAGACTGGAAATCAAAATTTATCTTCAAAGACCTTGTGTTTCTGTAAAATATCACTTGAACGAAATCTCATTGTTTGAATGATACTATTCTGTAGAATAATCACTGAATACAGTTTCTTTCTCACTTGGTAACTTGTTGAACAACAAAACTCATCATCCTAGTGATACTTTGTTGTTTGAATCAGTAGCTTTAAAGAAGAAAATCTTGCATTATGTTTTTATCTCACTTGGGCCACAAATAAACACTTCACCAAAATATGCGGAAAACTTTCAGAACAAACAAACTTTGGGTTTTTATTTATCATTATGTATTCATTCATTGATATGATTCATAAGAGAAAATGAAGTCCTTGAAATACCTTAAAGGCAATATTTATCCACAATGATGCAATCGTGTTATAGTATTCCTATTGAGATCTTGATCAGAACAAAATTTTTAAGAAATTCTTTTTCAATCACCATCCATTATACTCTCTCTTTAATTGTATACACATTTTTTTTGTATCTTTTTTAACCAATCTATACGTATACCAATATTTACAATGAGCACTTGTGAGAAAAAAAATTAATTTTATTTTATTTTATAATCATAACAATTAATAAAAAGAAAATTATTTTTATAAATGTTTTCAATGTGTATATTTTATTAAAATTTTACTGTCTCATGATAAGTATTTGTATTATGATAATAGTATAATAAATTTTAAAATTATATTAATTAGTTTTTATTGTCATAAAATATATAGACATAAACATTATTGTGCTTGTGTTTCCACTAATGCTTAAAAAATATACTTTTCTTTAAATTAAAAATCATTTATATAGAAATTAATTCGTAATGATTATTATATATATATATATATATATATATATATATATATATATATCAGCGTGAAGTTAGAATTAATATTATTTTCAACATACAATATAGAATTTTAAGAATGAAAACGACACACAAGATGAACGCCTCAATTTCAAGAAAAAAATTATTATTTTCTCATTTTCTAACAGTTTCTTTTAGTTTTTTTTTTTAAATAATTTTGTTTTAATAATATACTCAATTATTATTAAGCTTATTTTTTAACAATACTCTTATATCCAATTAAAAGTAATTAATAAAAAACTCACTTTTATTAAAAAGAAATATAAAAAGGTTAATAAAATAATATTATTTTGAATAAAATAATTGAAAATTTAAAAGATTATATATTATTTTTAAATAGAGAGTGGAATGAAGACCTAGTCGTGACAAAAGCAAAAGATTAGTTGTGACATTGACTAAGTGGGGTTGGAGTGTCCATCAAAACTGTGATGTGTGTGTCAGAGTCAAATTTCCCGCCAAATTTTCTTATTATTGACCGTTTCAGTGCTGACTAGGTGAAGGACATTAGTGTACACCAATAGTTTTTATGGAAGAGATAATGCCACGGTTATCGGTTCACATTGGTCAATAAAATTAAATTGTTGAAACAGGTCAAATATTAATTTATATTTTAATAAAAATTGTCTGTTTATCCTCTATTTAATTTTGAAATGTACTACCAGTTACTTCACAAGAAAAACAAATGAGGAATAATATGTAATTCGATGAAGGAGAAGTGGGAACAAATTTTAAAAAGCAGTGTGAGATCTTGAAAAGCTTTTCATCATTAAATATCATACAAAAAAAGTAAAAATATTATAAATTATAGTATAAATTGTGTTGTGTAAGATAATAATAATTATTTTGGAAATATTCAAATTTTACATTTGCAAAAATACTCTCATAGTAGCTCTATAATAAAAGGCCTGATTTTTTTAAATCTGAAATTCCATAATAATAAAATAATAATTAATTTACATTAGTATTCGATAATATTAAAATTAATAACTTCAATTAATAATAATGTTGATATTAATATTATCATTCATATTATTATTAACAATAACATTATTATTAATATTACTATTAACAATATTAATATTAATAATATTATTATTTTTAACAAAATATTTGGGTTGAGAAGGAGACTAGTATCCATTTGTTTTTCGAGTGTAGATTTGCATGGTTACGTATGACTGGGGGTGCAAAGTGTGTTTCACAACGTCCCACTGCTAAATTCTCTCAATTTAGGTTGTATAATGTGTCTGCTACAGTAAATGAGGTTTGAGGAGTGATTTGAATCACAGTAGTCAACGAGATTTGGAAGCATAGAAACAAAATAATATTTAAAGGGAGTGTAGTGGATGTAATGGAAGTTTTTGCTTTGATACAATTAAAGACTTGGACATGGGTCACATTCTGTGCTTTTTTCTTTTTCTGATTGGTGTTTTAACTCTTTGGTTTGTATGAAGATGGTCTCATGATGTACTCTTTTTAGTTGTAGACTTGAGTACCTTAGTGATTCTCTCTGGGTCAGCTAGGTGTATCATGTAAGGCATTTTTGGGAGTTTGCTTAGCAAGGAAGGTTAAAGGTTGTGTTTATGTATAAGGGTTGGATCACCCCTCAAATGATTCATATTTATTCATTGTTTATTGTCAATAAAAAAAAATTTAAATTAGGTTTAACAAGCAAAACCCACTTTCAATCAACTAATTTATTATAACTAATATTAATTATTCTTGAAACAACATCTTTAAAAAGTAGAATTTCTTAATAATAATAAATTATATAAATTAATAATATTATTTTTAATATCAATACTAATATACTAAATTTAATCAGTAGTAAAAATAAATGTAAAATACTTTTAATATTAACAATAAAAAATCTAATAATTAATAAATTTAATAGCATTAGATTTGTTTTATTAATTTATCTGATTGATTTTACAATTTAAAATGTTAACTTCAATTACTTTTATTATATTTGTATTAATATATTTGCAATTTGATTAAAGGCTATTTTGGTAAAAAGAAAACGTGAGAAATTGGTTGTTGAAAAGTAAAAAGAACTTTGAGCATTGAATACATGATTCAAAATACAGTTGAAGGAATGAAAGGAGATAGACATGTATATTTATTTATTCGGAAAGAAGAGACGTAAACGATAGAAGGTGTGATGGAAGGGGAGAAGAAGAGGCGTTTGGTGTTGGTTCACGGAGCCTACCATGGAGCCTGGTGTTGGTACAAACTCTCTGCATTCCTCAAATCCTCTGGACTCCAATTCACATCTCTCGACATGGCTGCATCCGGAATCCATCCAAAGCAGGTGCAGGACCTCACTTCAGTTTCCCAATTCGTTGAGCCTTTGATCCAATTTCTACGCTCTTTGCCTCCAGAGGAACGAGTAATCCTCGTAGGTCATAGTTTTGGAGGTTTATGCATATCTCTAGCCATGGAAATGTTTCCTCATCAAATTGCTGCTGCGGTTTTCGTCACCGGTTGGATGCCTGGTCCCCACCTGAGCTACCTCTCACTGCTCCAAGAGGTACAAACAATTCCTTCCACTTCTAAATTGCGTGTTTCTTTTCTCTGTTACTCAATTTAATTTAATTTAATTTTGTAAAGTTCAAGCACAGGCTAAGCTTGAAATCCGATTTGGGCTCAAAGAATGTGTCTGATGATTATACCAGCGATCATCAAAAGCAACATATGACATTTGATCCTCAAAACTTAGCATCCAACGTATACCAACTATCTCCACCCGAGGTACATGTCTTTCAAGTTCTTTTCAAATTATAATCACTTTCACTTTCCAGTCACTATATCAGCTACTGTTGCCTAATATTTGAATGTTTGTTTTCGACACTTTTTTCTAGAAGAATGCTAACAAGTTTTTGTGATACAAAAATTGAAAACATTTTGCTATGAAATGTATTATTTACTCAAACTCACTGTAATGCTACTCAAAATAATTATTGATTCTTTAATCACTGCTTTTAAAACATTGAACTTGTTTATTACATTTTTTTTATCACGTTGATGAAATCTATTGCTAATATTCTATTGATTGTTGAATGGGCTATCTTTCTGTGGATAGTTGGTAACCAGGAAACAGAAGTTGCAGCTTTCAACTTTATGTTCCTAATACGAATAAGGATTAGTCCCATGAACAATTGAAACTAATATCATTTGCACTAGTTTTGAGGTTTCACAAATAAGCACGCAAAAACTGTGAAACTGAAACGATCATTTTGTAGTTAAAAAATACTGAGAGTTGTTTGATTAATCTTAGAAATTAGTTTATAAAAAATTTAAAGTTATATCACTTAAGTATTGATTAAGATCACTGTACAAATTTACACAAGTGTTTTTGGTTATCATTTATGGTTGTAGTAATATTGATAGACCAAAAATTAACCGACATAAAAGTAGTTTATTAAGCAGTAATTTCACAGACGATTGCAAAAGTCTCTTAACCATGATATTGGATGGCATGTGTAAATGAACCAGGACTTGACCCTGGCATTGTCACTATTGAGACCCTTTCCCATCTTCAGTGATGAAGATTTGCGAGAGAATACACAACTCACAGAAGAGAACTATGGAACTGTGGCCAGAGTCTATATAGTGTGCGAAGAAGACAAAATAATAGACCACGATTTTCAACTTTCAATTGTTGAAAGAAACCCTCCTAATGAGGTCAAAGTGATTGCTGGAGCTGATCACATGGCCATGTTGTCTAAACCACAAGAGCTTTTCTCTTACCTGCAAGAGATTGCCAACATCTATTACTAGCAATTCTGTGCTGATTCATTTGTGTAATAGTGTGTGATGACCATAAAGTTCAGAAAATAAATTTTATCATGGTTACAAGGTAAGACATCTAGCTTCCCCATATTTGTAGATGGTCCTGTGAATTGGCTTTTCTCCTTTATTAAACCATTGGTTTTTTCAATTTCACATACTAATTTCACTCGCAGTGTTATAATTGTAAGCAATATGAAGAGTTTTTAGCTACACAGTGTATTAAACCATGAGTTAAAATCTTATATCATTTTAAGGCATGCTAATAAAAGGATTAACCCAGAAGAAACAACAATTTTTTTATGGTTTAAAAAACTGTTGGATTCTTTTAAGGCGGTATATTATCAACATTTGATATAAATCATCTTAATTCAATCCATATAAAAGATATAGTACCTACAACTCAAAATCTCGAAAAATAGGGGTTTGTTTTTTTTTTCTCACAGTTACTCAATTATCTCATCTCTCGTTTCTTCTCAATATAAAATTCAAATTTAAAAATTCTTTACTTCCGTCACCAAGACTCTTAATTTGAGATGAAGAAAAAGTTGATGCACATTATTAGTGTGACATATTTCATATTGTTGGTCCAAAGTGAATTATGAAGGCAGAATTTCTCTGAACATAATTTAAATCATATAGAAAACGCACAATAAATTTGTACAAAACAGATTCGCTTAAAACACAAATGGCAATAACTACAAAGCGATTATGCAGAAAAGATGAACACATCAGATATAATTGTGAAAAAAATAACTAGCACAAGAAATTTAAAGAAAGGAGAAAGGAGACATTCATTTATTTATTAATTCCAGCTCAAGACCCTTAAACAGTTAAATCTTCACTTCATTCCAGTTGAGTTGATATTTGTGTACAGTGTTGACTGGGTCTCTTTAGTCATTAGTGAGATAAAGTCCTGACTAGATTGTAGGATTATTTTTAGGGTATTTCTTTCTGCACCCACTATATTTTTCTTCTTCTAACCCTATTTATATTTTTCTTCTTCTAACCCTATATTCTTTGAAATACCAAAATTATCAATTATCCTTGATAATTTTGAGTGATTCTGGAGCAAGGGTTCCATAAGTAAAAGATGTTTTCAGAATAGGGATTCCATAAGAAAAGTGTGTTTCTGAAATACAAAATTCAGAGGGCAAAAAACTATTCTGGATTATTCTTTCCAGAATATATTTTCTTTAATTTTCGAAATGGTAAATTCAGAATTCATAAAATGCCTTTTGGAAAGTATGTTCTGAAAATATTTGAGAAAGAGTAATCAGGAAGTCATTTTAAAATGGATAAAATGGTCTTTGATGGGGTGCAGAAAGTCATTTGTTGGGGTGCAGGAAGAAACACCCTTATTTTTGAACCATCTTCGTTTTCTAATGTGAAGATTTGTTTGTCAAATTTGATGCAGTCAAATGCTAAACATGTTATTCACTGTTACACTATAAAAGGACCACTACAACTTAATTTGTTTTAATCTCCTAAACTTGATTTGAATATTTTATACCCCCCTCTGACTAAGTTTAAATTGATGTAATATGATCAATTTCTGAGGCTTCTTCCCTTTTATTTCTTACTCGCTATATTGAAATAAAATAAGTACTTCTTGGATGGTTGGGTCATATTGGTGGAAGTTGCCAAACTGATAGCAATGAAGGTTCAAAAAATGCATTACTCATATGTTCATTTTCATGAGCAATACACAGAATGTTTGCAAAACATCTTAAAAAATGAAAACCATTCAAGAACCAATTGCTATTCATTAATCTGTGTATCATCGTGAAACTTATACTACCAATGAAATTTATTGAACTTTTTAGAACTCAGAAGTTTGGCTGCTGAGTCACCATGATAAAGAATACTAGTCAAATATATACGTATAATTTGATGACTTATGTTCTTCTAGGAATATAAAAGGCAGACTGGCCAATTATTCAACATATTTTGATGGAACACATCTTATCGTAAAATAGTATTGGTGCATCTCAATGCATCATCATATATAACTTCTTTCTCTTTAATTGAATTTAGTTTTTATCCAGAGCAAAAGTAGACCCGTTATGAATCAAGAATATAAATTAAAATACAACAAAGACTCATAGTTATTGTCTCTTTCACATTCGGGGAAAACCCACGGCAAAATCAAAGTCTTCAACACTTTTTTTTCTTTTAAAAAACCACCTAATTTTGGGGCATACACGATACACCCACACATATGTCGGTTTTATTTAAGAGAATGGGCTACAATGGCTGTCAACTATGGAGCTTGTAGGGGAGAAAAGGAAGGCTGCAGGACGATCCATTGAGTAAAATGAAAAAAGGTTTGTATGTCAAAACAGGAAAGGGAATTAGAGGGATATTAACCCTTTCAATGAGCCCTACTTGGTAAATGGAGGTGGCAATTTCTGAATGAAGGTGACAACTAATAAAAATCCAGACTGAAATCAAAAGATGAGACCTGTAATTCTCCGAATGGACCTCACATACAGAGGAAGAACTCAATCTAGTGGAGAGACTTAAGAAAGGTTTGTAGCTTAGAAATGGTTTTACAAGGGTTGTATAAAAGGATAGGAGTTGGATAAAACATAATAAAGTTTTGAGAAGATAAATGAATGGAAAAAAACACTGCAAAAAGATTCTATATGTTCTATTGCAAAAAGATTCTATATGTTCTATTTAATAAGAGAACAATAGTCACATCATATTCGCAATATGAGAATGTGGACAAGTAGAACATGGGAGTGGTGATTAAAATGGAGAAGGGAGCTCTTTGAATGAAAAAAATAATGTTACAGGACATAATATCAGAAACTACCAGAATGTCACTACAAAAGAATAAAGAGGACAAAAAATTAAGGTTTAAATCTCAGTCAAAATTATATACACACAATAATAAATGTCTGGTAAAAGTTTCAGACCAAAAGACCCAAGGATATAAGGCGTAATAAGTCCTAGACAGAGAGTGAACAAAGCTACTTTTTTTGAAAAGAAAAATGTACTGACTTTTCATCTCTATATCTCCTTTTGTGAATTGTTTGTGGAGTGCCAACTTAACTGGGTGCAAAAAATATACCAAAGTACTTGTGTGAATATTTTCAAAAATTTTCAACTCAATATGGACCAAGAATAAAATTGCAGAAAGTATAGCGAAATTTCACAAATTTTTAAAGATACACTTTCGTATGTTGTTTACACCCAAGCAAGGAGGCACGTCCTTGGGGAAGAAAAGCCAGGACCTTTTGTTTTCGGAAAACCGGTTTTGTTCACTCTCGGTCAGGGACTTCCAACGCCTTACTCCTTAGGTATTTTGGTCTGAAATTTTTACCAGACATTCGTCACTGTGTCTATTGAGTTTTGGCTGAGGTTTGAGCTCCAGATTCCTATTACAAGATTGACAATAAATTTATTATCAATCACTGCCAGGGATGAAAGGAAGGTTCGTTTGTGTGTGAATCTGTTTGATTTTTTTCGTGGGTGAATACTCATCCGTTTGACGTGAAATTTTTCGCGTTTTGTCCCAAATTCAGAAAAAACTATTCTGGGAGAATTTTTCAGAAATTTTGTGCAAACCAAGGCTATCCTCTACCGAAACCTGTGAAAATCCAGCCTAATTTATGCAATTTCATTATGGGTCCGTATTGCGCACACAAGCACTTTCGTATGTTTTTTGCACCCAGGCAAGGAGGCACGTCCATAAACGAATCACAAAGAGAACATACGGGGAAGAAAAGCTAGGACGTTTTGTTTTCGGAAAACCGGTTTTGTTCACTCTCGGTCTGGGACTCACTACGCCTTACTCCTTGGGTATTTTGGTCTGAAATTTTTACCAGACATTCGTCACTGTGTGTATTGAGTTTTGGCGGAGGTTTGAGCCCCAGATTCGTCCCACAAGATTGACAATAAATTTTTTATCCGTCACTACCAGAGCTGAAAGGAAGCCTCGTTTTTGTGTGAAACTGTTTGATTTTTTTCGTGGGTGAATACTCATCGGTTTGACCTGAAATATGTCGCGTTTTGTCCCAAATTCAGTGGAGATTCTTGGGTGGAATTTCAGGAAAAAACTATTCCGGGAGAATTTTTCAGAAATTTTGTGCAAACCTAGGCTATCCTCTACCGAATCTTGTGAAATTCCGTTCTAATTTCTGCAATTTCATTCTGGGTCCGTATTGCGCACACAAGCACTTTCGTATGTTGTTTGCACCCAGGCAAGGAGGCACGTCCATAAACGAATCACAAAGAGAAGATGCGGGGAAGAAAAGCCAGGACGTTTTGTTTTCGGAAAACCGGTTTTGTTCACTCTTGGTCTGGGACTCACTACACCTTACTCCTTGGGTAATTTGGTCTGAAATTTTTACCAGACATTCGTCACTGTGTCTATTGAGATTTGGCTGAGTTTTGAGCCCCAGATTCGTCCCACAAGATTGGCAATAAATTTTTTATCCGTCACTGCCATGGCTGAAAGGAAGAAGGTTCGTTTGTGTGTGAAACTGTTTGATTCTTTTTGTGGGTGAATACTCATCCGTTTGACCTGAAATTTGTCGCGTGTTGTCCCAAATTCAGTGGAAATTCTTGGGTGGAATTTCAGGAAAAAACTATTCTGGAAGAATTTTTAAGAAATTTTGTACAAACCAAGGCTGTCCTCTACAGAAACTTGTGAAATTCCGGCCTAATTTCTGTAATTTCATTCTGGGTTCGTATTGCGCACACAAGAACTTTCGTATGTTGTTTGCACCCAGGCAAGGAAACACGTCCATAAACGAATCACAAAGAGAAGATGCGGGGAAGAAAAGCCAGGACGTTTTGTTTTCGGAAAACCGGTTTTGTTCACTCTCGGTCTGGGACTCACTACGCCCTACTCCTTGGGTATTTTGGTCTGAAAATTTTACCAGACATTCGTCACTGTGTCTATTGAGTTTTGACTGAGGTTTGAGCCCCAGATTCGTCCCACAAGATTGGAAATAAATTTTTTATCCGTGATTGCCAGGGCTAAAAGGAAGGTTCGTTTGTGTGTGAAACTGTTTGATTCTTTTCGTGGGTGAATACTCATCCGTTTGACCTGAAATTTGTCGCGTGTTGTCCCAAATTCAGTTGAGATTTTTGCGATGAATTTCAGCAAAAAAACTATTCCGGAAGAATTTTTCAGAAATTTTGTGCAAACCAAGGCTATCCTTTACCGAAACTTGTGAAATTCTGGCCTATTTTCTGCAATTTCATTCTGTGTCCGTATTGCGCACACAAGCACTTGTGTATGTTGTTTGCATCCAGGCAAGGAGAGACGTCCATAAACGAATCAGAAAGAGAAGATGCGGGGAAGAAAAGCAAGGACGTTTTGTTTTCGAAAAACCAGTTTTGTTCACTCTCGGTCTAGGACTCACTACGCCTTACTCCTTGGGTATTTTGGTCTGAAATTTTTACCAGACATTCGTCACTGTGTCTATTGAGATTTGGCTGAGGTTTGAGCCCCAGATTCGTCCCACAAGATTGGCAATAAATTTTTTATCCGTCACTGCCAGGGCTGAAAGAAAGGTTCGTTTGTGTGTGAAACTGTTTGATTCTTTTCGTGGGTGAATACTCATCCGTTTGACCTGAAATTTGTCGTGTTTTGTCCCAAATTTAGTGGAGATTCCTGGGTGGAATTTTAGGAAAAAACTATTCCGGGAGAATTTTTCAGAAATTTTGTGCAAACCTAGGCTATCCTTTACCGAAACTTGTGAAATTCCGGCCTAATTCCTGCAATTTCATTCTGGGTCCGTATTGCTGACACAAGCACTTTCGTATGTTGTTTGCACCCAGGCATGGAGGCACGTCCATAAAAGAATCACAAAGAGAAGATACGGGGAAGAAAAGCCAGGACGTCTTGTTTTCGGAAAACCGGTTTTGTTCGCTCTCAGTCTGGGACTCACTACGCCTTACTCCTTGGGTATTTTGGTATGAAATTTTTACCAGGCATTCGTCACTTTGTCTATTGAGTTTTGGCTGAGGTTTGAGCCGTAGATTCGTCCCAAAAAATTGGCAAATAATTTTTTATCCGTCACTGCCAGGGCTGAAAGGAAGGTTCGTTTGTGTGTGAAACTGTTTGATTTTTTTCGTGGGTGAATACTCATATGTTTGACCTGAAATTTGTTGCGTTTTGTCTGAAATTCAGTGGAGATGCTAGGGTGGAATTTAAGGAAAAAACTATTCTTGGAGAATTTTTCAGAAATTTTGTGCAAACCAAGGCTATATCCTCTACAGAAACTTGTGAAATTCCGGCATAATTTCTACAATTTCATTCTGGGTCCGTATTGCACACACAAGCACTTTCGTATGTTGTTTGCACCCAGGCAAGGAGGCACGTCCATAAACGATTCACAAAGAGAGGATACGGGGAAGAAAAGCAAGGACCATTTGCTTTCGGAAAACCGGTTTCGTTCACTCTCGGTCTGGGACTCACTACGCCTTACTCCTTGGGTATTTTGGTATGAAATTTTTACCAGACATTCGTCACTGTCTATATTGAGTTTTGGCTGAGGTGTGAGCCCCATATTCGTCCCAGAAGATTGGCAATAAATGTCACTGCCAGGGCTGAAAGGAAGGTTCTTTTGTGTGTGAAACTGTTTGATTCTTTTCGTGGGTGAATACTCATCCTTTTGACCTGAAATTTGTCGCGTTTGGTCCCAAATTCATTGAAGATTCTTGGGTGGAATTGTAGGAAAAAACTATTCCGGTAGAATTTTTCAGAAATTTTGTGCAAACCAAGGCTATCCTCTACCGAAACTTTTGAAATTCCGGCGTAATTTCTGCAATTTCATTCTGGGTCCGTATTGTGCACACAAGCACTTTGGTATGTTATTTGCACCCAGACAAGGAGGCACGTCCATAAACGAATCACAAAGAGAAGATACGGGGAAGAAAAGCAAGGACGTCTTGTTTTCGGAAAACCGGTTTTGTTCACTCTCGGTCTGGGACTCACTACGCTTTATTCCTTGGGTATTTTGGTATGAAATTTTTACCAGACATTCGTCACTGTGTCTATTGAGTTTTGGCTGAGGTTTGAGCCGCAGATTTGTCCCACAAAATTGGCAAATAATTTTTTATCCGTCACTGCCAGGGCTGAAAGGATGCTTCGTTTGTATGTGAAATTGTTTGATTTTTTTCGTGGGTGAATACTCATCTGTTTGACCTGAAATTTGTCGCGTTTTGTCTCAAATTCAGTGGTGATGCTTACGTGGAATTTAAGGAGAAAACTATTATGGGAGCATTTTTCATAAATTTTGTGCAAAACTAAGCTATCATAT
>Ga0123342_1000224_pt1 | contig 79785 bp, 68 predicted proteins | sample Turbeawhitnodule_FD_89960 | JGI IMG/M metagenome (GOLD analysis project Ga0123342, IMG submission 89960) | Root nodule microbial communities of legume samples collected from Mexico - Turtle bean Mexico white nodule | ecosystem: Host-associated > Plants > Roots > Nodule | place: Mexico: Nepantla... | reverse complement strand
GTATATGTGGATGATATAATATTGACAGGAAATGATAAAGAAGAGATTGCTCGAATCAAACAAGCCTTGAATCAAACATTCAAGATTAAAGATCTTGGGAATTTAAGATATTTTCTTGGTCTAAAAGTAGCAAGAAGTAAGACAGGAATAATGGTAAATCAAAGGAAATATGCATTGGAATTATTAACAAATGCAGGTCTTTTAGTCTGCAAACCTGCACCCACTCCTATTGATAATCATGAGAAATTCTCTTCTACTGGAAGTGTTCCTTTCACAAACATTCAAGCCTACAGAAGATTGATTAGAAGACTTATATATCTCACTAATACCCGACCTGACATAACATTTTCTGTGCAACAGCTTTCTCAATTTCTTGCTAAGCCTACAATTGCTCACTATAATGCAGCGATTAGAATTCTCATATATATCAAAGGGGCTCCAAGTCTTGGTCTATTTTTCTCTTCCACTACTTATGTTCATCTGAAAGCCTTTTGTGATAGTGATTGGGGCACATGTAGTGATTCAAGACAATCAGTGACTGGTTTTAGTGTGTATCTTGGAAATTCTCTCATATATTGGAAATCAAAGAAGCAAGGAACAATATCAATGAGTTATTGTGAAGCTAAATACAGGGCAATGGCCACTGTTACATGTGAAATTCAATGACTAACTTATCTTCTTCAAGATTTCAAAGTTCCTTTTGAGCAACCATCTCTTTTATACTGTGACAATGACTCAACAAGATACATTGCAGCAAATCCAGTGTTTCACGAGCTAACAAAACAAAACATATAGAAATAGATTGTCACATGGTCCGGGAAAAATTAAAGAAGGGTCTTATCCATTTGCTTCCCATTTCCACCGCAGAGCAATTGACTGATATTTATACCAAAGCTTTAAGTCCTCAATCTTTTAAGAATATTTGTTCCAAGCTGGGTCTCATTAGTATTTGCTCCCTAACTTGTGGCGGGGTATTAAAGGATACGGATACCAAATTTATAGAAGGATCCTAATATTAATTGGGTGTCCTAATTATTAGTTGTTTCTCTTTATAGAGGTGAATAACCTTTATTTTGTCTTGTGTGTTATGATTCTAGTATTTAATTATTGATTCTTTTCCTCTTTAGTTAAACCTATAATGAGTGTACTACTTGTATATATTCAAACCATTTGTTTTGATTTGAATAACAAAAAAGAAGAGATATTCATTCTCATATCCTTTGTCTTCAGTTTACTCTTTTGTTCATCTCTGTTCTCTTTTGTTCGTCTCTATTCTATTTTGTAATAGTTTGGCAGATTCCCGCGCATTACGCACTCATTCGTCACTTTATTTTCAATTGTTCTCGCCTCCTGGGCGAGACAAACAACCTTCACGCTAGGAATATATTTTCCTTTTGCCCAACTCCCTGAAAACAGAGTTCGACTTGCATGTGTTAAGCATATAGTTAACGTTCCTTTTGAGAGGATCAAACTCAAAATATTTGAAGTAACAACGTTTTCATTGTAGTTGTTGTGTGTTTATACATTAAGGATCATGAATGTTGAATGTTCATACCAAGAAATCCAATTTTAGATTAAGCCACATATCGAAGGAACATGACACTACATGTCTTTATCGAACGAACATGACACTACTAAAGCGAGGTTCATTCACAAAATAAAATTAATTATAAATGAAAAGAAAAATATAAAATCAACAATGAATACAACAATCTATAATGTAACTATATATTAAGGAACACAAATGATTGAGTGTTCATACCAAGAAATTCAATTATAGATTGAGCAGTTATGATTATACATGTCAAACGAACGTGACATTACATATTTGTCGAACGAACGTGACACTACTCAAATGAGATTCTTTCACAAAATAAAATTAATTATAAAAGAAAAGAAAAATGCACAATAGACAGTAAATACATCAATCTATAATTTAACTATGCATAAAGGAACACAAATGATTGAATGTTCATACCAAGAAATCAAATTACAGATTTAGTAATTATGATTATACATGCCGAACAAACGCAACACTATATGTATTTACCGAACGAACAAAACACTATTGAAATGAGGTTCATTAACAAAATGATATTAATTATAAATGAAAAAGAAAATACAAAATGGACAGTAAATACAACAATCTAATCTAAATATACATTAAGTAACACAAATAATTGAATCATAAAAAAAAATCCAATTATAAATCAAACAATTATGATTATACACACTGAATGAACATAGGAACATGACAATAGAACAAACATATTTTTTTTAAAAAAAAACCCAATTATATTTAAGTCTTTATGTATTTTTTATACAAATTAATAACTAATATATAAATATAGTCTTTAAAATCAATAAATAGTACTTCATAAATCATTAATACTCTGTATTTCTTTCCGTAAATTGCACGGGTTAAAAACGTAGAGGTATGCATGCAAGGTTTTGAAAGGGGGAACTTTCTTTTGATATTTAAATTGATGGGTGCAAGTTAAAATGACGGTGGTGCAGGAAGAAAAGGCCGTAGTTGTCCAGGTCCAAAAATAAAGAAGAGAGAAGCCAGAGAACAGAAAATAGAAAAAGAAAAAATTTGTCGTTGGTTTGTTTTCGTTTCAACGAAAGTCCGAACCGAACACGACAGGTTCAAGCTACAGCAGTACCCAAAACCCTAGCTAATCTCAGTAGCGAAGAACTGAAACACACTGTGTCTGTAGGAGTTGAAGCGTGGCTGCATTAAATTATCCGATTCCGAGCTTGCAATTTCCTTCGGATCTTTGCAATGGCGGAATCATTGCAATCTCTCGTTTCCCTATCCGAATTGGTTTCCACTTCCTCCACTAACCAACGTGTTCGGATATTCCGTCGCGAAATCCCTGCGTTCTTGAGTTCCTATACCTCAGGTCAGCACCGAAACCATCACACCAATGCACCATTTCCATTTCACACTCCCCAAACTCAATTCAACATTTCCATTTCCTCTAACGGCGATCGTTTTATCGCGAACGCTGCTTTGTTTTATCTCTGTTATTGCTTAGATAGACATGCACGTCTGAATGCGCGATTGTTTGTTGTTCTACCTAATCAGTTTGGTCTATTTTGTAGAAATGTCAACCGAGCTCGCGTCGCTACTCACCGATATAGTGTTCCGAACGGTTGCGGTTTACGATGATCTCAGATCGAGGAAAGCGGTGGATGAAGTGATTGTGAGAGCGTTAGGGGGAAAGGTGTTCATGAAGACTTTCGCAGGAGCTCTAGTTCAGAATATGGAAAAGCAATCCAAGTCTCAATCTCATGTTGGATGCTATAGACTTCTCAGTTGGTCGTGTTTACTTCTGAGCAAGAGCAAGTTCGCCGCGGTTTCCAAGAATGCTTTGTGTAGAGTGGCTGCGGCGCAAGCTTCTTTGCTTAGTTTAGTCTTGCAAAGGTCGTTTCGCGAGGGAAGGGCTTGCCGGAAAAAAATTTTCCGTTTGTTTTCTCAGGTTCAGCCCAACTGTTGTTTCTTTTATTTTATTAATACTATAATAGCAATGTCCTCAATTTTATGCTCGAGTTTAAGAGATGGTATTTGTACAGAAAATTTTACAACAAAATTGTACGATAATGAGAGAAAGAGAGGAGATAGAGAAGTGATGAGTGACGCTACTGTCAGTGAAAAAATATTATTGTATAAGTTGATGTACGACTCACTATAAATAAAACAAAAACTTAAAATTTTGACTTCCTCCTTTGCAGTTTCAGTGTATATAAGAAATTATATAGTAATTTATATGTTTATGCTTTTCAGTCACTTAATATCTATAAAGCCTACATGGAAGAGCTGAGAAATGGGCGAATTCCTTTCAAGGATTGTCCTGAATTATTAATGTTGTTGCTGGAGTTCTCATCTCAATCTCCTTCTTTAGTTGGAGAATTCAAGGTGAGCGAGTGTATGTAATTTTTCTTGTTTATATTTTGCATTGGGTTGATTTTAACGTTGTAGGGTCTGATGTAGCTCTTTGCTCCTTACAGCCAACGTTTCTTGATATATATGTTAGTGCAATACTGAGTGCAAAAGAGAAGCCAGGAAAGAGTCTTACTGAAGCATTTCGTCCTCTTTATTTGCAAATGTCACATGAAGATTTTCAAAATATTGTTGTTCCATCTTCTGTTAAAATGCTAAAACGCAACCCGGAGATTGTGTTGGAGTCTGTTGGCATCCTTTTGAAGTCTGTTAACCTTGATCTGAGTAAGTATGCTGCTGAAATTCTTTCAGTAGTGTTAGCACAAGTTCGGCATGCTGATGAAGGGAGAAGGGATGGGGCACTATCTATAGTCAGGAGTCTGAGCCAAAAATCTAGCAATCCAGATGCATTAGACACAATGTTTAATGCTATCAAAGCGGTTATTAAAGGTATTAAATTGCCCTATGCTTGTGTATTTGGCTTGTTATGATACTGTTAAACCACTTGGTGATGTGGGGGTTGTCTTGATTTTTGATCGACAGTGTTAATGGTGCTTTTGTAATATATTTGACCACACAAATTTCATTTGAACAGGATCAGAAGGAAGGCTTACTTTTCCCTACCAGAGAGTAGGAGTGGTAAATGCAATACAAGAATTGGCAAATGCCCCAGATGGAAAATATCTTATCAGTCTGTCTCGTACAATATGTGATTTTCTTCTATCATACTACAAGGATGATGGTAAACACAAGTTCTAATATTCCTTTTGAATTTTGAGTTATTGTATATTTTTCTTTACCAAGTTGCTGTTCTACTTTTTTATTCAATGATAAAATAAAATATTATTAGAGAGAGAAGAGACAAAGTACATATTGAGGAAGAGGATCAGATATCCTCCTAACAGTAAACAAACAAATGGAATTAAAATAATAAGTCATAGGGGATAAAAAATGCGAAGAGCTGTTTAATTTCTTCCACATCAGTAATGGAAGTCCCCTTAAAGCAAATGTGGTTTGACCACCTAGGAAATGTTAAAAAAATGATATTATCATGTAACAAATCTTTGAGCAACGGGGCATTATTGAAATTACAAGTTTTCCTCTCCAAACACATACTAAATATCTGCAAAAGTTGCACACTAACACAAATTCTTGGCATTGAAAACCTTTAAAGTGCATCACAAGAACTTTTGTATGGTGAATGGCCCAAACAAATTATACATTATAAATTAACCTCACATTAATTTAAATGCTATTTCTAAATAGACCCTACCTACACATAAATTAGGATTAAAAGTTGTCCAAGGTATGTGAGTATGGAACATGTCGTTTGTAATGTTGTTAAATATTGTTAGATATTTATATTTAATGGGCTTAGGGTTAGCCCATATTGTTTGTATGTTTTTTCTCTATACAAAAATAACTATATATAAACATGACTTTGTGTTCATTAGACACAAGGAGGAATTAATAGTATACTTCCTAATTTCACATGGTATTTATAGCTAGGGTTTCTTGGTGAACCCGCTACGTACATGAGTTCTTTTTCTGCTGCTGTTGCTCTCCACTATTGTCGTTTGGTCTGACATTTTTTTTCATGCTATTGAGCTTACATGGACTTCTTGATTATTTACATGTTTGCGATTAGATTTTGGGATCCCTGTTGTGTCAAATTCTACTTCCACTTGTTTTACCCTTTTGCGTGTGCCAGCTAAACCACTTGTTGATATACCTGTTTTCGCTGATGACTCTTATGCTTTGGCATCTCAATGTGATGATCGTCACCTGCTAGGTCACATATTTGACCTCTGTTATGCCTTACATGTTCATCCTCCTCTATTGGTAGCAGTTGTACAAATTGTTTCCTTGCAAACATCTACTGTGAGCCCTATTTCATCCGACACTCCTTAATATGGTACCTTAGGACAACCTTCTATTTTCAATGAATTTCTCAAATGGTATGAAGATCGTCAGATCGTCACATCTTTTGCTGACGTCACTCACTCTACTTCGCTTGGTCCTTGAGTTCTTGACTTAGGTGCCACAAATGACATTACTAGTAACAAATAATTTTTCTCTTCCCTGTCTACTATGATTATTTACCTTCAATAATCAAGGCAATTGGATCTAGGGTCTAATTGCGTGATGTTTGTACCATTAATCTTTTTTCTTCTTTATCTATTGATAATGTTCTTTATGTCCCTCAGTCCCCATTTAACATATTATCCATTAGTCATCTCATTCGTTCCCTTTACTGCGTTATTTCGTTTATCAAAGATTCTGTTTGTTTACAGGACCGATGTTTGGTACAAGTGATTGACACTGGATGTGAGTTTCATGGTCTTTATCACCTAGAGACTTGTGGACATGTTGTCACAATTATTGATTCTCCATCTTTCATTCATGCTCAACTGTGTCATCCTAGTCTTGCCAAGATGCAACAACTTTTTTCAAGTTTGTCTTTTGAATTGTGGTAGTTAAGCAAGCACATTCATAGTTCTTTTTCTAATAGTGTCTCACAACGTGCTTCATCCCCTTTTGCCTTCTGACATTTGGGGACCAAGTCGTGTTAAGTCTAATTTAGTATTTTGTTACTTCAATTGATAATTATTCAAGATGCACTTGAGTGTTTTTAATGAAATGTAGTTCAAAGTTGTTTTCTCTCTTTCAAATCTTTTACAATGAAATTAAAAACCAAATTTGGATTTTTTGTTCCAATTTTGCATAGCCATATTTTATTCTTTTAAAATGTTTCATGGCTTCTCACGGTATTCTTCATCAAACTTCATGTGCTTATATATACACTTCAACAAAATGGGGTGGTCGGGCACAAGAATAGACATCTTGTTGAAACAACAAGCACTATTTTAATGCATGGTGAGGTTCTCAACATTTTTTGTGGTGTTGCAGTTCTAAGTGCGTGTTATCTCATTAATCGCATGACGACTTTAGTTTTAGATAACAAAATTTCTCGTTCTATTTTATTTCCTCATGACCCTCTTGGGGATTGAAGGAGCAAGATCCAATACATGTTTTGTGTTGTCTCAAAGGAAATATGCATTGGTTATTTTGGAGGAAACTTGGTTGATGAATTCGAAATTTGTTGACAGACCCATGGATCCCAATGCCAAACATCTACCCAATTTGGGGAGCCTCTCTGAGATCTTGAGAAGTATACAAGATTAGTTGGAAAATTGAATTATCTTACTATTACTCGTCTTGATTTTTCCTTTGCAGTTAGTCTGGTGAGTCAATTGTTTAGTTCCCCATTTTAAGATCATTGGAATGTAGTCATTCGTATATTGAAGTACATTAAAGGCTCTCATGGGAAAGGTTTGATATATTGTCATACTAAATTCGTTTAAGGTTCAAATGTTGATTGGGTAGGATCTTCATATGATAGAAGATCCCCTTTCAGATATTGTTTCTCCATTGGTGATAACTTGGTGTGTTGGAAGAGCAAGAAATGAAGTGTTTGTGGCAAGATCTAGTGTAGAAGCAAAATATAGAGCTATGACTTCAACTACTTGTGATCTTATTTGGCTTAAATAAATACTTAAAGAATTGCAATTTGGAGAGGTCACTCAAATGACACTTACATGTGATAAGGTGCTCTTCAAATCCAGTTTTTCAAGAAAGGTCCAAACATTTTAAGATTGATTTTCATTTTGTTTGAGAAAAGATTATATTAGGAGATATCAATACGAAATTTTGTTAATTTAAATGATCAATTAGCAAATATTTTTAATTAAATCCTTAAGTCCTTAGGAAGGCATAGGATTGATTATATCTGTAAGAAGCTGGGTACTTATGATTTATATGCACCAGCTTGAGGGGGAGTGTTAGATATTGTTATGTAAAGGGTTTAGCCCATATTTTCTGGATGTTATTTCTCTATATAAACATAACCATATGTGTTCATTAGACAAAGGGAGAATTAACCCAATACTTCCTAATTTCACAAATGCCAATGAGTATCAATTGGTATTTCTCATTATTCTTAATGTAAAGCAATGAGTTACAAACGAAGTGTGGTGAGTGTCACTGATAATTATTTATGCTTTTTGGTCAGTTGGCCATGGTCTTTTTGGTATTAAGGTGTGTTTGGATTTGAAAGATCTTTTTTACATGGCTAAATCTCTTTCAAAAGGATCATATTATTTATTGTTGACTCATCCTCCACACTTAATTGACAGGAAATGAGGAGGTTAAAATTGTGATTTTGTCAGCTATAGCTTCTTGGGCAGTTAGATCTACAGATGCCATTCAAGAGAGTTTGGTTTCCTTTTTTGTTTCTGGCCTAAAAGAGAAGGAAACCTTAAGAAAGGGTTTTCTGCGCAGTCTACATGCTATTTCCAAAAATGAAGATGCTATCTTAAAGGTGACCTGTTACTTTGATTGGTTACAATTGCTTCTCAATTTATTTTATGCATGAAATTGATTCACTCATGGTTCAACTCTGTATTTTTCAGATGTTACCGTTATTTGGTGCTCTTGTCCAACTTGTTAAAACTGGCTATACTAAGGCAGTACAGCGTTTAGATGGCATGTACGCATTGTTATTAGTTGCGAAGATAGCTGCTGTTGATATTAAAGCTGGTTTGTATTAGTAGAAATCTTAATTTTTTTAAAGTTGAAGTACTGGTGTTTTTCTATATTTTTTTTTGCTTTTAATATTTTTTGTCAAAAGTTTTCATTTCTTCTATTGTGTTTTACTTGCCCAGAGGAAGCATTGGTAAAGGAAAAGATATGGGCTCTGGTATCACAAAATGAACCTTCGGTTGTGCCAATTTCTATGGTGATCACTCATCTAAAAATTGTTTATAGTAGCATTACACTGAATTTATTCTAGATATCTGAAAAAATGCTCTGCAGGCTTCAAAGCTATCAATTGAGGATAGCATGGCATGTGTTGATCTTCTTGAAGTGCTTCTTGTGGAACATTTACAGCGGTAAATTGCATTATAATGCTGAAAAGTTGACTATAGTTTTCGTCTTTATTGTTGTATGCTTTATTATGGTCTATTTTCTTCATCCTGCAGTACATTATCCAACTTCTCAGTCAGATTGATGTTACAGGTAAAACATTTTGCATTTTATTAGATTCCTATATTAGTATTTTAAGTTGACTTGTTTATTGTTAACTTAATGCAGTTAATGGTCTTTTTTATATGCCATCCGAGGTGGGATATTCGAAGAATGACTTATAATGTTGCTAGAAAGATTATGACGTCTGCTCCTCAGTTATCTGAAGATCTATTCTTCGAATTTTCGAAGTACCTTTCTTTGATTGGAGAAAAACATCTAGCCTTAAAAAGGTAAATAGCTTATTGTACACTGATATGCATATTTATCAGTTAAATTTGTACAAGTCAGGTGGACTTAGATGTGGTTATTTCGGAAAGGTACCTCTTCTTCAAACTAATAGTTGCATATTTTGTTATTAGATTTGGACCTACAATAAGCTTAGTGTTTGTCCTATCTAGAGGCCATAAATTATCTGGAAGTTCCTCTTCAATTCCCATTTGGGATTTATGCTGCTTTTCTAAATTGTTAGTACATGACTGAATAATGATGTTTTATAAGATTGCTAACAGTTGTTAGTTTCTTTGGTTTTGCTTCTGGAAAAACTGGTGCCTAATGCGGTTTGAGTAACTTCTTCCACAATCTAGTAATAATGCTTGTGCTTATCTTGCCGATGCCTAAGAGGCTTACAATCTATTTTGGAGTTCAATTTTTTGTGATTAGGTGTTTTTTTTCATACCACTTTTCAGTTCTCACTAACTATTTTAGAGGGTATCAAACATGGTCCTAGTGGTGTGCAATATTTCAATCATACTCTTGTATTTCTGCTCTAGTCAATCTCAATCTTTGTGACTCTGCTTTTAAACTCTTAATATTTGAATTTGCAGTGATACTGATATTTCATTGGACCCTCAAGTTTCGTCTGTTCCATCTGTTGAGGTGTTGGTTAAGGCTCTGCTTATGATGTCACCAGCAGCTCTGAAACATGCTCCAGATTCATTTGTCAGAATATTACTTTGCTCACATCACCCGTGTCTAGTTGGTAGTGGAAAAAGAGATGCAGTATGGAAGGTAGTTTTTTTTACATACTTGTGTGTTGTCTTATATAGTTTAAACTTAATTATTTAATTTCTAAATTCTAACAAAAACCAACTAGTATAAACTTGACACTCTAGAGAGGCCTTGTAACTTGCACATGTGATCAGTTAATAACCTAATGGTTCCGACTTGAGCTGCAATAGAATTGAAATGTGTATCCATGCATGCTGGCACTGGTCAATTAGTTTATTTTTTGGGCATTGGTTCTTTCAGATTATTTGTGATCCCTTGTCACTTGAATTTTGATAACCAAATAAAAGAATAAAATGCACGTATACATATTATTGTTATATTATAATTATAAAAGAAGGAACTGATACTATATAATCAAGAATATCTTGATACGATGGCTGACAAACAAGCATTTTAAACGCAGTTAAAATGACACAAATCTTGGCACCCGAACCTTTGGATCATGAATCTAAATGAACACTATATGTATTAGTGTCAGAAAACATGGTAACAAAGCAGAACTTTTAGGTAAGAGCAGTAGTAACAACTTATTGGAAGAACATGTAGCAAAAATGGTTCATGGCTTTATGCTAATGCCAGCAATCTACCAGGAAAAAACAAAAAAGGGAGGCATGGATATTTATCTGAAAAACATGACTATAATTGGAGCTTGAGCATGGTATTTTACTCAGTGGCAGCAAGTACACTACCCTGAGACCAATCTGAAAAAGACCTACAAACCGAAAGAAAAGTGATGAAAATCTGATGGCAAAATCTCTCTCTAGTCTTCCATATTGGAAATAGTAATAGGGGGGCCTTGTCCATAATCCCAGGCCACGTACAAAGCCATGGGCCATGCTTTGAGAATCTCCCTTTATCCTCTGTCATTTTTACTTTCTACTACAACTGTTTCCATGGATCATGCCAGGTGGCTTAATTTGAACAGCTTGTGGGTTCCTTCTTAATATGTAATAAATAATAAATAATAAAATACAAAGTGAAATAATATACACAAGACTTGATTGTAAATTTATTATTAGGAACATTTTTATTTATTCCATCATCATAAATTTGTTATTAGAGAATATATCTCCTTTATTTATTGTATTGGTTCCTTTTTAGTTAATATAAATAAAGCACCCGTGTTGTCTCAGAAACTCACGGTTTGAACTCAATGTTTATGTTTTTCCTAGAGTTTAACATGATATTTAATTTAGACCATTTTCCAAAACCGTGTTGGCTTGATGTTGGAAACGTTTTCATGTAAATTGTATAATCAAGAATATTTATATTATATATGTATTAATAGGAATTGTTTTATTTATTTTTGTATCATATATTTGTTGGTAGAGGATATAAAATCTGCTTTATTTGTTGTATTGATTCCTTTTTTCTCAATATAAATAAAGCAGCTGTGCTCTCTCAGAAACACATGTATTTAGTTCAATGTTTGCCTTTTTCCTGATGTTGGGAACATTTTTATCTTGATTATACAATTTTGAATATATTGATTATAATTGTATTATTAGAGGAAGATCTCAAATCTTCTCTATTTTTGTATTGATTCCTTTTTTCTTTTCTCAATATAAATAAAGCTTGTGTTGTCTTAGAAACACAAAATGTTTAAGTTTCTCTTTTTATTCGGGTTTAACACAATCAAAGCTGTTATAAAAAAAATCGTGTTGGCCCGATAGACCTAGTTTCTTTGGAGGAATTTTTTTTGTTACCCTTTAATGCGGCAAAGAAGGGGCTTGTGCATGTGACAGGCGAATGTGTTGGGGACATTGGGTTGGTGCATCTCTGATGTATGCGAAGCCATTGCATATACAACATTGATGTGGCCAATGCATTTTGGACATAAAACGGGACTAGTGCATCTGGGACATAGATTGGGCTAGTGATTTGAAAGATGACTAGCATAAAGTATGTCGATGAAGAAGTCAGTGGTAGCTAACACAGCTATGAAACAGAAGCAAACCAAATTAGGACACTATGAAAAAAGTGACAACTCTGGAAAGAAGATATAGTGTGAGAGTAACTGATTGGACTTTAGTTTTTGAAGACTAAATAGTAAAATAATGACAAAACAGGTCAGTGAGTATATGCCATACTGTGTCGAAAGTGAGAAAAATAGATGCAAGAGATGTTGGAAACTGTGTATGGATTACACAATAGAGTTTATTTTATATTAGTTGATCACAATAAATATAAATAACGATATGAAATTATTCCTATATATGATATGCCTATAAATCATAGGCTAATAAATATGGTTCTAATAAGATATCCCTATAATTATATAAATCCTAATTAAATAATATGGAAACGAATGGTAAAATATAAGATAAGAATAAATTAGGAGATCATCTAAGATGCTTTGATATTCTACAGATAATAATATCATCACATTGTTGAAATAGAAAACACATTTCTCATGTTTTTAGCAATACATGTTAGGAAGTCATTATTTATTGTACATGTCTGCTTTGAAGTTTTTTTTTATTGGTTAGCTAACCTGTTTCATTTTATTTTCCAGAGGCTCTGCAAGTGTCTGCAAGCACATGGTTTTGTTGTTATTGATATTATTTCAGCTAACGTAGGGAATTTCTTAAAGGTAATCTACAAATCTTTTGCACTTTCTTTTATATTGGTGCAGTAGCTGCTGTGTGATTTACATATTCATAAGGGATGATTATATTAAATATCTAAATTTTCTTTTCAATATATTTTTCATATTTTGGTAGAATCAGTGATGCAACTGCTACATTTGGTTGTGCATTTGCATAGGTACCACGTCAGATATGGCCCTTTTTTTGAGTCTAGTTTTGGGTCATTTTTTTTAAACTCGGTATTTAAGTGTAGTAAAACCACAACACCAAGATATCTTCTTGGTAATCTTAGAAATAAATTGAGTTGAAGAGGGGGTGAATTGAACGTTTAAAGATTTTCGCAAATGGATGAATGTTTGTTTTGAATCTAGACATCCTTTAAAGAAAAACAAATTTCAGCCACTAGTGATGCCAATATTAATGTTCTTTAACTTAACAAAGGGACGCAATTAATATTCAATTCAATTATAACTTGTAGGAGATAAGGAAAGAAGAAAAAACAAAAGAACTTATATTGGTTCACTCTCACAAGAGAGCTACATTTAGTTGTCTAATCATCCTCATTAGACTAATATACTAACTTTAATGTTTCAGTAGAACCCCTGAAGATAAAATGAAAAACAACATAAAAAGAACAAGATGTTCAACCCAACTAGATCTACTGACACCTACTTGTGAAACCCTATCATAAGTAAGACTCTTGATCACCCCAATCAAGATATCTGAACACCCAAAGAAAAGAAAGATTAAGAGACAAGATGACTTGGACAAATTACAGCTCAAGATATGAAGAAGAAAAACATAGGTGATCCGTTATGTGGCTTGCTCAATCTATGAAATTTTCAAATTGATTACCTAAATGTAGCTCGAGATAGCCCAATTCCTTTATATGCAACTTAAGATCCATTGGCTACAGAAGTGAGGAATTTTTGGAGAAGAAATGATTAAGAATGAAAAACATTTATAAAAAAATGTGACTAGAGGCACTTGACTCAATTATCCGTTGATCATATGCATGCTGTTGAAACACTTGGCATTGAAGAAGATTGAGCTTGGATGTTGAATTTTTCAAATTTAAACCTCAAATATTTTTGGTACTTCTTAAAAAAAAATTGGAATTTGTTCCTTTTTGGTTTTAGACATAAGGCTTCTTAGTTAGGAAGGCCTTGCAATTGGTAGAAATTTTGTTGGGTATGACCGACTCTCTTATAGTATTTACATTGAGGACATCCACTTCGACCAACCCGTAGACCTTAGTTGCTACTATCTCCCTCTCTTCCATGAGGTGCTGCCATTGTTGAAGTTTCTACAACATTAGCTAAATTTTCATTTTTCATTGAGGTAGCCTTAGAAATAAATTTGATTGCCGTTCAGAATATGGGCGACATCTAAATGTAAACATCTTAAAATCAGTACCATGTGTAACTTATCAAGTTTTTTGTTGACATTTTCCAGTGAGTTAGCCCCAAGGAAACTTTTTAATCCTTCTAAAACAACCTTAGCATTTGCTACATGTGAGAGCGTTTTTTGGTTGGTATATTTGAGGGAGGCTAGTCTTTGAGTTGCGTCAAAGAGATGCTGAGTATCATTAGCAAAGATATCATGAGCCTTCTTCAAAAAAGAAGAGCATATCTTAAAAGACCCTAGTAATTGATTGCCATAAAACAGAACATTGCTGGAAGTCAAGCTTTTGCCACCGATATTTATATTTAGTGAAAAAACACTATCTTCCCTTTTCAAATGGTCATGACATCCTTGACCAAGGAGTCACAACTGCACTGACCGGACCAAAATAAGTAATTCTTCCAGTTGAGTTTTCAGACGAACGAAGGTCTTCTCAGAGATAGGGCATGGAAACCAAAACAGAGTTGCATGGCAGAAAATGTATGACCAAGTGTACTTAACTACTCTAAGTACATTGAAACTAAGAATCGAGATCAAGAATAGGGTCACAGAACAACGATGAACCTTATGAGGGTGGTATGTGGTCTTCATGTGCTCCACTACAGTGCTCAAAGATTTCGCGTGACAGTGTTTCAACCTTAGTGATTTGGGAATTGGTTGTCACGGGTTGAGAAAAACCAGATCTGGTACTCGCCAAGAGAAAGGTGGTGGTTGACAATCGAGGATGACAACTTATGGAGACAATGTATGGTGGGTGGGCCATCCTTGCCAAGATGAGTAAGACCACATGGTTGTCGGAAAAAAGGATAGTGGTGAGCGGACAACTGCCTGATAGTTGTGAGTGACTGTCTTTCACCTAAAACCTACCTTGAATTTAGAGATGGCCAAATATTAGTGAGTATATTCTCAGCTGATATATATGTATACTAAAAGATGGGTACAATTTTTTCTCAAAGAGGAACACTACAACCTATGTTCCTTATCTTAAATCTCACTACACCCAAAATCAGCTTTTATATAAGCTATACAGCGAAACAATTATTTCAAGACAAGTCATACAACATTACTCTGTTATATGTTTTGTGCTTCTCTTCTCAGTCTCTCATAGGTCTTTTATTCCCTGTTCTGGCTCTGTAATAGGTTTCTCTATCTATTTATTGTAAACACATATTATCAACAATGGGAGCTTTGTTCATCCATTATGAACATGCCTTTAATTTTAGTACTTTTTAAAAGTTTTCTTGTGTAGTTAGTATAATTTATATAGTATGATGTAAAACTTGCCACCTATTATTAGGGAAGAAACACTGATTGGCCAGCAGATATGGCTGTACGCTATTGTAATCATTTACTTTTGGCAAATTAACTGAAAAGATGTGCGAAATTGCAATTTCCTCTGTCACTTCTCTCTTTGTGTTAGTTCTTATCTGTACATAATTTTCTGCTAGTTGTTTGAAATCATGTATAACGGATCTCCTTGAAAAGGTTAACTATGTTCTACTCACTAAGAAATAATATATTGTTTTTTTCAGATCTTACTGGGACCACTGGGTTTGAAGAGTACTAATCCTTTAGAACAACAGGCAGCGGTATTGTCACTGTCAAACTTGATGTCTATAATCCCTGGAGATACATATATGGAGTTTGAAAAGGTAGACATGTTATTATTTTTATATAGTAAAGCTGGATCTGGATTCTGTAATCTTTCGAGCATGTGATTGGTATTTTTATATTTTAACTCTTATTGCTACTAACTTGAATACCAGTATTTGCTAAATATTCCTGAGCGGTTTGCACATGATACACTTTCTGAGAATGACATTCAGGTAATTTACGTGATGCAGTTTTTACAGTCAATGGATTAATATTTACATTATCTGTTCTATGTTTTCTATTTGTTGTGATTACTTCTTTCAATTTTATTTACTCTGACAAATATGATGTGATTTATTTTTTACCTGTTTTTAGATCTTTCATACACCTGAAGGAATGCTTTCGACTGAGCTAGGGGTTTATGTTGCTGAATCTGTTTGTGCAAAAAACACAAAACAAGCGAAGGGTCGCTTCCGCATGTATGATGATGAAGATGACATGGTACATTTTAATTTCTTCCTTTTTCTTTGCTCCATTCCTGATATTTAGTTAGTTATACTCTGCTGTTCTTTTAATCAGGATCATACATCTACTAACCATTCAGTGAAGAGAGATCTACCTAGTAGAGAAGCTGCTGGTGCAGGGAAAAAGGATACTGGGAAGGCAGCAAAGAAGGCTGGCAAGTGTTGCACTTCTATTTCTTAGTTTGTTGCTTTCAAATTTGAAGTTCACTCAGGCTGTGTCTTTTTTTAATGTTGTTGGGATTTCTTTAGACAAAGGAAAAACGGCAAAGGAAGAAGCAAGAGAATTGCTACTTAAGGAGGAGTCTTCTGTACGAGATAGAGTTGATGAAATACAGAAAAATCTATCTCTCATGCTAAGAACTCTTGGAGATATGGCAATCGCTAATTCAGTTTTTGCTCATAGTAGGCTGCCTTCAATGGTATTGGCGCCTGCTAATCTTTGTTATAATATATTTGATGCTATTTGAATTAACTGCAATCACTCTGATTTTAAAACCGTTAGTTAAGTGGCCATAGTACTCCTTTCATGATTTGAGAAATCTTCCCCTCCTTGACTTAGCTTTCCTCGGCTATCATGTCTTCAAATTGTTGGGCTACTGAGATATATTCATTATTGTAACCTTGACATTTCAAATGTCTTGTCCTAGGTAAGTGGTGTGTTATGATTCTTTATCATCTAGGATTATGTACAAAGTATGCCATATAAAACTTGTATAATACTCCCCTTTTTGAGCTAGTATTTTTTGTTGATTTTGATACACTCCATTTCTAATAATGCTCTCTTCATTTTTAGTTAAATTTAATTGGTCTTTTCTGGAATCTTGTAATTGGTAGTTTATTGAGACTGTACAGTTTATTAATTAATTTTGGGTAAACAGTTGGTTCAGTATAAGAAGTCTTGACATAATTTTGTTAGAACAGTGAGAAGAAAGAAAAAAAAAAATATTAGTATAAAAACTTTAGTTCAATTAACTTTGTTTGAACTTCCTTAACGACAGTAGGTAAAAGGCTCACTTCAAGGTTAATTGAAAATTAATGTTAATTTTTTTTAGATAAAAATGTGACAACTACTAAAGACCAAACACGTGCTCTGAATTGCCTTAGTCATTAATGTTTTTTTTCCTAAGACTGTTATTTTTTTCTTATTGTACCAAAAATGAGATACATCAATACTTATTGTATTGAACCGATTATCTACCCATTCATTTATTTCCCTTTATTTTTTATATAATAAATATTTATATGTCGTTGTGATTCTGGAATCAAATCTTGTCAGGTCAAGTTTGTTGAACCATTAATGCGATCTCCTATTGTAAGCGATGAGGCTTTTGAAACCATGGTGAAGCTAGCAAGATGCACTGCTCCCCCTCTATGTGATTGGGCCCTGGACATTTCCACTGCTTTGCGTTTAATTGTGACTGATGAAGTTCATCTTCTGTTGGATCTAGTTCCATCAGTTGCTGAAGAGGAAGTCAATGAAAGGCCATTTCGTGGCCTTTTTGATCGAATTTTAGATGGCCTATCTGTTTCTTGTAAATCAGGAGCACTTCCTGTGGATTCTTTTTCTTTTGTATTCCCTGTAAGCAATTTTACTTTTGAAATGAAATTTAATCTATGTACCATTGCTTCTATGTTCCTAACTCCAGTTTTTTTTCAGATAATTGAGCGTATTCTTCTGTGCTCAAAGAAAACAAAATTTCATGATGAAGTGCTTCGCATATGTTATTTACACCTTGATCCACATCTACCTCTTCCTAGGATTCGAATGTTATCGGTACTTTGCCAACATTTCATGCTTTGTTTGTATTCTTCTATGATTTTACCTATTGCCTGATCAATATTCTTTTCTACAGGTACTTTACCATGTACTTGGTGTTGTTCCATCTTATCAAGCATCAATAGGACCTGCACTAAATGAGTTGAGCCTTGGTTTGCAACCTGCTGAAGTTGCTTCTGTATGTATGCCTGATCCTATTTTGCATTGCGCATATGTGTTTTTGTACAGTGCTTATGTTATCTCTCAATATCTAATTTTACAGGCACTTTATGGAGTTTATGCAAAAGACGTTCATGTAAGAATGGCTTGCCTGAATGCTGTAAAATGTATTCCTGCAGTTGCTAATCGATCTCTACCTGAAAACATTGAGGTCGCAACAAGTATATGGATAGCGCTACATGATCCTGAGAAGGTTTGAACTTTTTCCCCTGGGAACTTATGTCTCAAGTTGCTCTTTTAATTTTCTCTCTTCCATAATAAACTGTCTTCTTTGCCTTTTATTTCAAATCCAAGTTCAGTTTAGATTATTGTTTTCTTGTAATGCATTGATAAATTTTTCTTTCATTCGCATTTAGAATATTATAAAATTGAATTGAAAGTGGTTAAATCTGAAAAACTTACATACTGGGTTGTGTACATTAGTCACTCTTGAAGCGAAAACAAAATGGTAGATAAGGAAGAACTAAGGATGTTGAGTGCTGGCATAATAAATGAACTGTTCAATTCATCTGATGATTGCTTCCTTAATTGGAATTGGGGATTGGGTAATACCTAAGTCTGAAGGTTTTAGTGAGAAAAGCTTGAGTTTTTTACTCAGCTTTAATATATATATGTATTTGTGTGTGTAACAAAGGTCAAAAAGATACACTGTGATGTGATAGCAAGAGTGCAGACTGTTGCGCCCGCAGAGATGGCTACATGAAAAGAAAAAGAAAATGGCAGACTGACATATAATAACATATAAAATACATAATATTTATGTAACAGTCATATAGACCAAGCTGAATGGATTTATTACTTCAATCCTTTCTACTAATTTTTTAGGTTATTTCCTTATAGGTGACTAAATTATGTGGTTCTGGTTTGGTTGTCGGTTCTTGTTAGTATCATGAGGCAATATGTGTAATTGCATCTCAAGTTCAACAATGATAGTCACGATTTAGCCCCTGAATTATTAAATCAGTAATCGAATGTTGACTGACTTGGAGTTTAAAGCAGAAGATATGTCCTCAGTATATGTAACTGTAAATTCTCAATGGAGTTTAAAATTACCTGTAGACTCGGCCATAGTGTTTAGTACTCGACTTACTGAATCTGTAAATGGCTGAATTAATATTTTTGACTGACTTGGACTTGTTTTAATTAGTCTGTATTTTAAAATCATCCCTTTACGAATGTTTCCCATGTTATCTGTTTGTTGAGAAAGTCAAGAAGGTAATCATTGCAAATATTTAATTTAAGTTCTCACTCAAGAATGGAGACCTTTCCTATTTCTTTTTGTATTTTTTGTGCCTGTTAAATTCATGTGGATAAAATTTGTGAATCCAAATCTGAATTTCAATTTTTAATTTTGAAAACTAATAAAATTAGTACACATGGTATTGTGTTTTTATTCACGTAGTTTGTTTTCAATTATTTTCTTCAATAAAACTTTGTTTAATTTATTCCAAAGTTGTCAATATTGGATGGCAGAAAGCTAAAATTCCACCATATAAACATGTACGTGACATTGTGGCTTGACACCACTATAGCAGTCGTACCTTCAAAAATTGCCAATGGTGGAGTTAAAAAAGCGCCATGTTGTAGAATTGTGTTATGGCAGCACTAGAAAGGTTATTTAAAACAATATTGATTTATTCACTCCTTATAAAATAGAATCAGCAATATTGATGAAGATCGGTCTTACACATGACATGTTTTTACCGTTATTTACAATGATGATATATTATTTTGCCTTTTTAAAAAGTTTTGACCTGAATTTAAAATACCTGTGCAATGGCCATGAATCCTCCTAGTTAACTAGTTGATTTATAAATATATTTGCTAATTTCTCCTGTGGCCAAACTGTCTAGTTGTCCTAAATATTTTTGTTTGTATACTTGAACATTAAAATTCTCAATTGGCACATGAAGGAGGATTTTTAGTTCTCAATCAAATCAGAATGTTCTGTTAATTATACCAGCTCCTGTTTGCAAGTCATGAACTGAAATACTAGCCCATTTTGTGCCTTAGTTATGTTCTGGGTAATGAATTATTTTCGTTGTAGTACCATAAGGTTTCCATTTACTTTGTATTGCTACAGTAGCTTTCGTCAATATTGCTTAGAAGTTTTTTATTGTTTTATACTTGTGAAATTTTTATTTAGTTTTTAACCATAAATTTTGAATGGCAGCTAATTTACTTTTTTCAACATTTCAGTCAGTTGCACAAGTGGCAGAAGACATTTGGGATCATTATGGGTTTGATTTTGGAACTGATTTTTCAGGGCTTTACAAAGCACTATCTCACATTAACTACAATGTTCGAGTGGCAGCTGCAGAAGCACTAGCTGCTGCATTGGATGAACATCCAGAGTCTATACAAGTATGTTTGTTTTATAATTTTCACTTTATTCCTGTTTATTTTGTCTCATTATTTACTGATAATTTTCAGGAGTCCCTTTCGAATTTGTTTTCGTTGTATATTCGTGACATGGGTGTGGGAGATGGCAATGTTGATGGTGGTTGGCTTGGTAGGCAAGGAATAGCTTTAGCATTACATTCTGCTGCTGATGTTTTGAGGACAAAAGACTTGCCTGTTGTAATGACGTTTCTAATATCGAGGGCTCTGGTAACTTTTAAAGGCATTTATGATTTATTTTGATTATAATCCTAGCTTTAGCAAACTGATGCCTATTTTTCTGCTGAATTACTCATTTTTGGAGTCAAGATCTTGATGAGAATTAATATAGCTTTGTAAGGATAAAAAGCGATTTTTTTTTTCTGTTGAGATAATCTACATTTTTTAGATAGTTAATATTTGATATTACTTGTTTTCTTAATTCATTTTTTTTGGTGCAAATTGTGCATGTTTGGTGCAATTGTTTTGCATTACCAGGTTCATTTATACATAAGAATTTTATTGGGGTTAATGTATGATGGACCACTATTTGATTTAAGGTTCATTGAATGCATATCAGTGACTTAGCAATTCACACACAACTGAGGATGTGTTTGGCGGTCTGGTTGCATTGAATGTTACTTGCAAGATTATAATTATTTATCATAATGAAACTTTCACGGGGTGTTGAAACTTAGATCTTGGATAATATCTATGAAGTGCATAATAAAATCCACTAACGCAGGAAGCTGTTCTGGTCAGACTCAATTAATCATGCTGGCCTGCTGTCTGTTTATATTCCCATACCTCATACCAAATTGTACTTCAATCATGCAACGCATTCAAGGAGTGAACAATATGCTCTCCCTACCACAGTATTTAATTATTCTTGAGGTATTAAGGATAGGATCCTACTGCTTAAAAGGGTTGACCGACCACTAAACAAACAAGGGGGTATGGACATCAAACCAAATCTCTAGGAACACCTGAATACTGTGAACTTAAGCGTATATATAACTCATGCTCAGTGTGGAATAAAATATCCCTTGTCTGAAAATGTAATAAAACAAATTAAAATTTTTGTATTGTTTGATACTCTCAAAAGTGGAGGTTAATCTGATGGAATAAAAGAATCTGCTTAAAATTTAAAATAAATGAATATGTTGTGACATCCTGATATACTCTTTTGACGGTGATGTGTTTTGTATTATTCTGTCAGTAAAATTTTGTCTTGTACATGGTAACTTTTTTTGCGAAGAAAATTTATTTGTTGACTTTTGGGATTTTTTTGCTTTGCAGGCTGATCCAAATGCTGATGTTAGAGGCAGAATGATTAATGCTGGTATATTGATCATTGATAAAAATGGAAAAGATAATGTCTCGTTGTTATTCCCCATCTTTGAGAACTACTTGAATAAAACAGTGAGTTCCTCTTATTATTTTGGATATTCACCTAGTGGATACTCTTTCTATTGTTTATTCCTTACGCAGTAGTTTCTCCCCCAATGTCTTAGGTTCCAGACGAAGAAAAATATGATTTGGTTCGTGAGGGTGTGGTTATCTTTACTGGAGCTCTGGCAAAGCACTTGGCAAAGGTTAGTATTAAAGCTTGTTTCTCATTTCTAAGTGTGAATAGGTAGTTAATTTAGAATCTTTGTTATTATTTTTATTCCTTTTTGAGCAGGACGATCCTAAGGTTCATGCTGTTGTGGAGAAGTTGTTGGATGTTTTAAATACTCCTTCTGAAGCAGTTCAACGGGCTGTCTCTGCGTGCCTATCTCCATTAATGCAATCTAAACAAGTATGCAAGAGCATTCATGGATTTAATATCTGATGATTTTACTTCTGATACTGTAGAAGATTACTAGACATAGGAAAAAAAAAAAACTCTTGTTTGCTTTTTTGTTCTTGATTTCTTGCCCCACTTTTGTTGATTAGATGGATAGTATGGAATATTGACACAAGCAATAGGTCCCATAGAATTGTTCTTACTGATAACACAAATTCCTATTTCTCAATGATATTCCACGATCCAGACAATTGGCTGAATTCCAAGATATGCTATTACAAGTTAGCACTCTTTTCTTTCGATATAGTATTTTTATAAAGCAAATTAACTTTGATTATTGAATAATCGATATCATTTTTGCTTCTACTGTAGCAACAGATTCCCTTTTTATATGGACAACTCCTTAATCTCTTTTTGAGGCGCAGCAAAAATCTTTTAGATCATTTAATAAGGTTGCTTTTTATTAATAGTATAATTGGGATAGTGTTTTCACTGCAAAAAAAGTGATTTCTACACACTTGTTTGTTTGGGAGTAATTCATCCTGTTGAAAGTTCAAGGTTTTATTTCATGCTAGCTTGTCTATGCCTTACCAGAACATAATTACATTTTAACCCTTAAGGTTAATGTTGTCTTACATTTTGATGTTTTCTACATTTACTCAAGTGAATTCTTTTGTCTTTTGGGACTACAACCACCAGGATGATGCAGCTGCTCTTGTTAATCGGTTGATGGATCAAATGATGAAAAGTGAAAAATATGGAGAGCGCCGCGGGGCTGCTTTTGGACTTGCTGGATTGGTTAAGGGATTTGGCATTTCCTGCTTGAAAAAGTATAGGATTGTGATTACACTTCAAGAGAGTCTTGCTGAAAGGTTGGAGAGTTTAGTGTTATATCTTTAAAACACTACATATTATATTCAAAATGCCACTGTCTTTATGTCAATTTTTTTTTAAACACCTTTGACCATCAAAATATGAGAATGGAGTATACCATTGTTTCTCTATCAGTTTATTTTTAAACACCTTTGACCATCAAAATTGGAGAATGGAGTATACCGTTATTTTTATGTCAATTTATTTAAATTACAGGAACTCTGCGAAATCTCGTGAAGGAGCTTTGCTTGGATTTGAGTGCCTTTGTGAAACACTTGGCAGAATTTTTGAACCGTAAGTTGCTGAGTGTTTTATCACTGATATTGTTTAAAAATTTATATTTATTGTGTTTTTTATTGTTTCACAATATTTTTGTTCAGGTACGTGATTCAGATGTTACCATTACTTTTGGTTTCATTCTCTGATCAAGTTGTTGCGGTTCGGGAAGCAGCTGAATGTGCTGCTCGTGCAATGATGTCTCAACTTAGTGCTCAAGGAGTGAAGCTTGTCCTTCCATCTCTTTTGAAGGTGATAAACATTGATTATCATTATGATTGATGAAGCATTATTATTATGCACTTTTAAAATCTGCTACAATATTGTATATGTATGATGTTTAAGTTGCCAAAACGTAAATTTTCTATTATTTTGTGAGAGTGCAAGTTGTCATGTAATGCTTCAATGCTATTCTCCGGTCCTGTCATGCTCCTTTTTAGATTCAAAATCTTGACTTGAAGTAATTGATTGATATTATCTACTGAAATGTTTAAGTCTTCCTTGTCCCCTTTTGATTTTAAAAATATATTAATAAGAATGCTTTGTCAAAACCAAACTATTTGCTTGTGAATTAAAGAGCATTCTGTAGGAATCTTTTATTTGTGGAGTGATTAGGCGACTGCAATATCCACATATTACTGGGAATTGTTGAGCCTCTTTTATGACGTCATGTAAATTTCTTGTATTATGGATTTCTCTTGTTTTATTACTGTTCCCTGTGCATGATATTATGATGGTGCTATGGGTTGTTCCTTTGTTTTTAACTGGTCTGTCATTTCAGAAATGATTCTTTCTGAATGTTCTCTTTCCAAATTCCATGCACCTAGGGTTGTGAATACAGGGAATTTTATTTTTCAGTTTCTCTAGTTTTATTTTTTTAATAAGCTTTAATGCCTGTTTCATCTTGCAATCTGAAGATGATTAAAATAGTAACATGTTTCTGAAATCTGATAATCCAACTGTTCTTAATGTGGCTTATGTTTGCAATTTGAAGGAGAATTTATGTTTGCTTCCTACCTACTTATAGATATCACATTTATTATGCTTCTACATCAATGAAATTTTGCACAGCTAATCTATTTTCTCAGGGTCTTGAAGATAAAGCTTGGAGGACAAAACAAAGTAGTGTACAACTTCTTGGTGCTATGGCTTACTGTGCTCCTCAGCAGTTGTCTCAGTGTCTGCCTAAGATTGTTCCCAAATTGACTGAGGTATGATACAAAGAAACACTACATTTTGAGTTCTAAATTCCTTTTAAGCTATAGATTGTGTTCCTTAACCCATCTTGCTATTTGAAGGTTTTGACTGATACACATCCTAAAGTCCAGTCAGCTGGGCAAATGGCCCTTCAACAGGTTTGTTTTGAGTTATGAACTATATTATATCCATATGAATCCTGTTTCTGTGACTTTGGTTTTTAATTTTCATGTTTTCTATATTTTAGGTTGGGAGTGTCATAAAGAATCCAGAAATATCTGCTCTTGTTCCTACTCTACTTAAGGGACTCAGTGATCCAAATGAGCATACAAAATATTCCCTTGATATTCTTCTCCAAGTAATGTTTATGTATTACCTTGTTTTTTTTCTTTCAGTTTTATACTTAGTTAACTAAACTTTTAATGTTTGGTTTCAGACAACCTTTGTTAATTCGATTGATGCCCCTTCACTTGCACTATTGGTACCAATAGTACATAGAGGCTTGAGGGAACGGAGTGCTGACACTAAAAAGAGGGCAGCCCAAATAGTTGGAAACATGTGTTCCTTGGTTACAGAACCGAAGGATATGATTCCGTATATAGGATTGCTACTTCCTGAAGTAAAAAAGGTAATTTTGTATATTGTTGCTCTTTTGCTGCATTGGTCTTGGTTTCTTCTCATTTCATCCATATATTACAAGAGCAGGTTCTTGTGGATCCTATCCCCGAAGTTCGGTCAGTCGCTGCTAGAGCTATTGGATCCCTTATAGGAGGAATGGGTGAAGAAAATTTCCCTGATCTTGTCCCATGGTTGTTTGACACACTGAAGTCTGATAATAGTAATGTTGAACGCTCTGGAGCAGCACAAGGGTTGAGCGAGGTCAGATTTTTCCTTTTAATACCTTTTACATTTTAAGGCCTTTGGAATTTCATTTAGACTTACCACGCTTCTAATCTAGTATGGCTGAGGTAAAAAGCATGATTCTTTGTTAGGGTGGCTGGAAAACCTTGTTAAAAGGGAGAGTACAGTTTTGAATAAATAAGTATGAAGAAGGATAAGAAAAACAAAAGGATTATTTATTTGAAAAAGTTACTTGTTAGCTTGTAAATTAAAGAAACTTTTTATTACTTAGTGTTTTTTTATTGAACCCTATACATTTTGATCAGTAAATTTATAATATAAGAATTGTGAAGTTAGGTGAGAGGGTTATTTAGAGTAGAACTGGAACTGGACAAGAATTGTGCAATAACATATTGTTGATAATGTAGTGAGATTAGAACTACTTTTCTGTGTGATTGTTGTGCTCTTTTAATCTGTTAGTTTCAAGTCTGCTATCATGCTTATCTGTTAGATGTTTGTTTGTCATTGTACAGCTGGCTAGTTAGTTAGATCTGATCTTTACATATGTATGCATAGTTTAATTACTTCCACTTTAAACCCAATTAAGTGTGAAAATCATTTTTACCAATCAATAAATAATAGTTTTTCATTTCTTTGAATTTAACATGGTAACCGAGCTCTCTGATTCCCATTAGTAAGATCTGTTCTTTACACATGTATGCATTGTATAAATACTGCCACTTTAAACCACATTCAAGTGTGATTATCATTTTTACCAATCAATAGATAATACCTTCTCATATCTCTGGATTCAATATAGTATTTAAGGAGATCATTTATACCTAATTGTTATTCATTTACAGGTCTTAGCTGCTCTTGGCATCGAGTACTTTGAGCATGTACTTCCTGACATTATTCGAAATTGTTCCCATCTGAAGGCATCTGTACGAGATGGATACTTGACCCTGTTCAAGGTAAAATACCGTCACATTTAGAAAATTAGAAGTTTATTTATTGAGTTCATTTAATCATTTTGTCAGAATGTTCTTTTAGTACTTGCCACGATCACTAGGAGTCCAGTTTCAAAACTATCTTCCCCAGGTGCTGCCTGCTATTCTAGATGGTATGATACTAGCTTTCATAGGCTAATTTATGTGCTATCATTTATATTTTTTGGATTGTTATCTCTAAATTTGCTATGTTTCTTTTTTCAAAATGTTTTGTAGGCCTTGCCGATGAAAATGAATCTGTACGAGATGCTGCACTAGGAGCTGGCCATGTTCTTGTCGAGCATTATGCAACAACGTATGTGTTCATGGTCCCCTCCCTGTTTTCTTTGACTGCCTCAGCTCACTAATTTCTGATAATTTTTTTCCTACAGTTCTCTACCTCTTCTTCTTCCTGCTGTTGAGGATGGCATTTTTAATGATAGTTGGCGTATTCGACAGAGCTCAGTGGAGCTGTTGGGTGATCTATTATTCAAAGTATGTGTTACTCATCCTAGAGCAACTCTTTCATAGAGCTTGATTTGACTTTTTGGCAAATTTATCCATTTCAGGTTGCTGGAACATCTGGTAAAGCCTTACTTGAGGGGGGCAGTGATGATGAAGGTTCTAGTACAGAGGCACATGGACGTGCCATCATTGAAATTCTAGGGCGTGATAAGCGTAATGAAGTACTTGCTGCATTGTATATGGTCCGAGCTGATGTTAGTTTGTCAGTGCGTCAGGTAACATCTTTTACAATTACTCTTTTTTGTCAATATAGTTTGTCATTGTCATTCAAATAAATTTAACAAATTATAAAGGCTGAAAACACTTTTTTTTTTTCACTTTTCAGGCTGCATTACACGTGTGGAAAACTATTGTGGCAAATACCCCAAAGACTCTAAGGGAAATTATGCCTGTTCTGATGGACACTTTAATTACATCCCTTGCATCACCATCATCTGAAAGGCGGCAGGTCAGCACTTGTATATGTCATTCTGTTTTCTATTGTAGCTTGCATAAATTACATATTCTTATTGCTATTGCAGGTTGCTGGACGATCACTGGGTGAGCTTGTCAGGAAGCTTGGTGAACGGGTACTTCCTTTGATAATTCCAATCTTATCCCAGGGGCTGAGTGACCCTGACTGCAGCAGGAGACAGGTTAGAATAGTTTTTTGTGTTGGAATTTTTATTTCCTCCTAATGAATAAAGTTTTACATTGTTTTTTTCTTAGATTCAATTGCTCAACCTGTTATTTGATACAATTTTGGATTTTATTGTTTGTAAGGGTGTATGTGTTGGTCTTAGTGAAGTGATGGGAAGTGCTGGTAAGAGTCAGTTGTTGACTTTCATGAACGAACTCATCCCAACTATTCGAACTGCACTCTGTGATAGGTTTGTGGATTTTTTAATTCTGATTTCACTGTTTGCATAATTATAGACTGCATTATCTGATATTTGGATGGATATGTTAACAGTGTGCCTGAGGTTCGTGAATCAGCTGGCTTAGCATTCAGCACTTTGTATAAGGTTGCCCTTTTTACTGTATTTTTTGTCAGTGGTGGTTGATATTATATGATTTTGCTATACCTTATCCCTCAAATTTTCGATTGTAGAGTGCTGGAATGCTAGCTATTGACGAGATTGTTCCAACACTTTTACATGCATTGGAGGATGATGAAACTTCTGATACCGCACTGGATGGCCTTAAGCAAATTTTAAGGTAAAATGTGCATTAGCTTCAATGTCTTGTTTCGAAGTTATTATTTGTGTTGATTTCTTATTTTCTTAAACTAAACTTTTGCATTTGTCCTTATTTGCAGTGTCCGAACAAGTGCAGTACTGCCACATATTTTACCGAAACTGGTTCATCCTCCATTGCTGTAAGTTTCTTTCTATTTTGATCCATTCATCTAGAATATATGGCATTTCTGAGAACTTTCTTGGTACCTGTGCAGTGCCTTCAATGCACATGCTATAGGAGCTTTAGCAGAGGTTGCTGGTCCTGGCCTTAACTTTCATCTTGGTACTGTACTTCCTCCTTTGCTATCTGCAATGAGTGACGATAACAAGGTAGACTATGCTCAGATTTTTTGGCGAAAATACTTTTTCAGAATTCCAACATCTTGTTTGCTAAGGACTGATTTGGGCAAATTTATCCTTTCTTTTGGTTTATGTTCCAGGAGGTTCAAACATTGGCTAAGGAAGCTGCTGAAACAGTGGTCTCAGTTATTGATGAGGAAGGTATTGAGCCACTCATATCAGAACTTGTCAAAGGTGTTAATGATAGTCAGGTAATGTCCTTGAAATAATTGATATAATTTAATGCCCTTCATCTATCTTCTACATGCCTCCTTACAATTTTGTTCTCTTTTTCATAATCGTCTACAGGCTGCTGTAAGAAGATCTAGTTCATATCTGATGGGATATTTCTTCAAAAATAGCAAGTTATATCTGGTTGATGAAGCTCCAAACATGATATCTACCTTAATCATCTTGCTAAGTGATCCCGATTCATCTACTGTTGCTGTAAGTATTTGAGTTGTTAATGTTTTACACAGATCCTCTGTATGTTATAAGTTTCTCTTTATTAGGTTGCTTGGGAAGCTTTGTCAAGGGTCATTATTTCAGTACCCAAGGAGGTTCTGCCTTCTTATATAAAACTTGTCCGAGATGCTGTGTCAACATCCAGAGACAAGGAACGGAGGAAGAAGAAGGTGAAGCTCTTACTTTGGAATTTATTCCTATAAGACTTTCATATTTTTTTTGGTTCCTAATGACTAATTTTTGAATGCGTTTTGTGCATAATTGCTCTACAGGGAGGTCCAATTGTCATACCTGGATTTTGTCTTCCTAAAGCACTTCAGCCTATACTTCCAATTTTTCTTCAAGTAATTCTTCTTGTTATTCAATTGAAATTTCTTAATTTTGTATGATCATTACTTGTTTTGTGGTCAAGTTGCATAGTTAACATTTTCGCATTTTTTGTGGATATATAAAGAAGCCTAGTGTAGGTATCAGGTTGTTTTTAAAACTTTTTTATCCTAATACTTGTCGGAACTTTGTAGTTGATTCCTTTCTTGTAATGAAAACAAGTGTTCTTTTTTTAAGCAATTCAAAGTTGTGACTCTCAATTCAAGCACTTTTATGCTATTGCGTCATGTCAGTTTATCCTCTTCTTTGGTCTTGCTGTTCCACTGTTTCATTGTTCAGCCTTTTTTCCCCAATCCCTCCAGCATAGTTAACATTTTCACATTTTTTGTAGATATATAAAGAAGCCTAGTGTAGGTATCAGGTTGTTTTTAAAACTTTTTTATCCTAATACTTGTCGGAACTTTGTAGTTGTTTCCTTTCTTGTAATGAAATGCAAGTGTTCTTTTTTTAAGCAATTCAAAGTTGCGACTCTCAATTCAAGCACTTTTATGCTATTGCGTCATGTCAGTTTATCCTCTTCTTTGGTCTTGCTGTTCCACTGTTTCATTGTTCAGCCTTTTTTCCCCAATCCCTCCAGCTGAGTGAAAAGCACAACTCTTTTTACCCTTCTGTACGGGTCTTTTTAAAATAATACTACACATTTACTGATTATTTTGGTTATGTACAGAATTAATAAAAATTTGTGGTATAGCAATGCTTGCTCATTTATGTAATATTGTGAGGTGTGTGTATCTTGTAACCAAGCCTTGTTTCCTACTTGATGATCCTCTCTTAGGGACAAACTTAATGTAACTGAGTTCTTCAGTTTCTTAGCCCCCTTGAGTTTGTTCAGGAGGGGTGAGCAACGGCATCTTCTGTTAAACAATGTTATTGGTTGTTTATGTTGTTACAACTGTTTGATTCTGTTTTGGTTTAGTGTAATTGATTGAGGCAGTTATTATAGTGTGTTTTATTTGTGGTTATTATATTTATAACTGATTTAGTTAGACAGTTATAACTGACTGACTTGTTTTGTAACTGAGCTCTGTATATTTACTTTTCTGTTACAGAGTTTCAATGTCCTTTTTGTATCTTTGATCTTTATATAATAAAATCAGTCTATCAAGGTTTTCTATTGTACCTTTATGGTATACAGGGTCTGATAAGCGGGTCTGCTGAATTGAGGGAGCAGGCTGCTCTGGGACTTGGCGAATTGATAGAAGTGACCAGTGAGCAATCACTCAAGGAGTTTGTCATCCCAATAACAGGGTATTTAATAAAAAAATTGTTATGGATTATTTTTGTAAGTATTCATATTTTAGCATAAGCAGCTGCATGAATCAAGCAAAATGATGTAATTTTGTAATGTAGTATTCCGTCAATGTTCTGGTCTCTTTTATTTCAATACACTCTAACTAACCAATTCATTGGTTGGAGGCTTACTGTTTCCCTCTTTACAAGTCTTATATGCATGTCCTGACACAAAATTGATTTGATTGACTTTTTTTCCTTTTAAGAAAATTTCAATAAGTAGGACTAGTCTCATATGTTAAAGCTATACCTTATTATGTCTTTCCCTTGCAGCTGGATCTGTTGATTTTATTTTTGAGTCCTTGACTGGGTCTTAAAGCCAGTTTGACAGATAGGTTATTTAGGGCCATTTTGACCAATAGGTTTATTTAGAGCTTGATCTTACTCCTCTCATTGGTTATCCATGCATCATACCCAATAGAATTCTATATTGTCATTTATTATTTTGGGGACATATATTTTATACATCCTGACTTTGCCAATTGTGTTTGTCGTAGGCCTCTAATCCGAATTATTGGTGATCGATTCCCATGGCAAGTGAAAAGTGCCATCTTGTCTACTCTTACATCAATGATAAAAAAGGGTGGAATCTCCCTGAAGCCTTTTCTTCCTCAGCTGCAAACAACATTTGTCAAGTGTCTACAGGATTCTACGAGGTTTGTTGACATATTAATATATTATAAAATCATCTATCCTCTTCCCAATATGTTGTGTTCATCCCCCTCAGCTAGAGCTTTTGTACATTTGATGTTGTGGTTTGAAAATGTGCTAATCACCTTTCAAGATCACACGATAACTATAATTACCATTTTATAAGTAAATCATTCAATTAAGTATTTGCAGGATTTGTTGCATGACTTGCTAACAACACCTAAGTATTTATGGGTGGAGCGTAGAAAAAATTTAGTAACCAAAATTTTTAACATTCAGTTATGCCATCATTAAAGGGGAGAACCTGATTTAAGGGAATTACTAAGTTTGTTAATGCCTAATTTTTGTTCTCTTTTATTAACAAATAATTTATTAAGAAAGAAGATGAAGATACATACTCAGAGATACAAAATCCTCATGAGAAGAACATGTTGCAAAGCTAGAAGGTAAAAATTGAAAACAGATACTTATTCTGACTGTTCCTAAAGCATGGGAAGATTGGCTATCATACATGTGCCCCAGAGCTCATTCTTAGTTGATTATTCATCCTCCTCATAGGGTGAATACAACACCAGTTGTTGTGTATTGGTGGTGAGTTGATGGAATTGTGCAAAACTCAACTATGCATGGCTGTTGCCTGCTTCTTCTTTCTTTGCTTGAATACTATCCTAACATCCAGTGGCTTCATCTTCACCTTCATTTTCTCACCATCTAATTCTTCACTCTTAATTGACAAGAGATTTGGCACAGTGGACCAACTTTTTAACAAACTCAAACATAAAAGGATAAATGTATGAAAGCAGAGAAAACTAAGGATTTTCCCTTACAGCTGAGGCTCCACGCAGTTTTCTCAACATAATTACTTTTCTAATTACTCTACTAAAATGTTGATATTTGGGAGTCTCCTAACACACTCTCATCTTTATTTGATTGTGTGCGCTTATTAATATGCATGTGACTTCAGCCTTGAATGCCACTCCCTTGGTAACGTCCTTTTTAAGCTGAACCAGCCCTTCCAACCTCTGTTACTTTTCTAATTAACTTGTAATACAATGTTGATATTTGGGAGTCTCCTAACATAATCTCATCTATATTTTATTATTTTGTGCTTATTAATATGCACATGACTGCAGAACTGTTCGTTCTAGTGCTGCCTTGGCACTTGGGAAGCTTAGCGGACTCAGTACCAGGGTTGACCCTTTAGTTAGTGATTTACTGTCCAGTTTGCAGGTGATTTTATTTCTGCTATTCTTACTTAAGCAGATGCAATACTCTGATTATAATGTTATTGCTGATGTCACTTATGTAATACAAAGCTGGGAATTTGATTATTTAGGGATCAGATGCCGGTGTTCGTGAAGCTATTCTAACTGCTTTAAAAGGTGTTCTGAAGAATGCTGGGAAGAATGTCAGCTCTGCTGTTAGAAATCGTTTTTACAGCGTTCTCAAGGATTTAATTCATCATGATGATGATCAAGTTCGGATATTTGCTTCTAGCATATTGGGAATCTTGACACAGGTTTGTAGACTATTGAATGTATTTGTGTTCACTGATGTTTTTGTATTTCTCTGTTATCTTCATTACATATTTGAATGACTTTGTTCTGATTGAAAAATACAATGAAATAATGTTTCATTTTGCTATTGCTAAATTATGTTATTATTACTTTTGCTGTCATTTCCTGAGATTTATCAGTGTGCTTAATTTCTACTTCACTGTTTGATTTTGTTTTTATAATTTCTGATTATTATGTTACTATAACTCCAGTACCTTGAAGATGTTCAGCTGACAGAGTTGATTCAAGAACTGTCAATTCTAGCTAATTCACCAAGCTGGCCACCCAGGCATGGTTCTGTGCTTACAATCTCTTCCTTGTTTCGGTACAATCCATCAACAATTTGTTCGTCTTCCTTGTTCCCAACTATTGTTGATTGCCTTAGAGGTACCCTGAAAGATGAGAAGGTATGATAATCCTGAATTGGTTTTGATTGCACAAGTTTATGAATTATGCAGTTTTAATTCTGTATTTTGAATTATTCAGGGTTTTATTTTATATTAATATCAAATTTAGCAATTAGATGTTATGATGTGATAGTTATAGTGGTGTATAGGTTGTGGCAGACTTGCTGAAGGCCACTTAGCTGTCAGGATATTATTTTTGGTGTTTTGAAGGAGGACATTCGTGCTCTGAGAAAACCCTCTCTACTCAATTCTGGCCTAAAATCCAGATTATTTTTGTATTTTTTTTTTCAGAATTCATTGTGTTTATTTCTCAGGTCCAACAAGTTTCTTGTTATATGGCTATTGTCTGATTTTATTCATTTTTCTGTAAAATAGTTTCCTCTTCGGGAAACTTCAACCAAGGCATTGGGAAGGCTGCTTCTTTATAGAACTCAGATAGATCCTTCTGATACGCTGCTTTACAAAGATGTTCTTTCACTGCTTGTTTTATCCACACGTGATGACTCCAGTGAAGTTAGAAGAAGGGCATTATCTGCCATTAAAGCTGTTGCCAAGGTATGTGCATGAAGTCTTGCCTTCACATAGCATCACCTGTAAAATAATGTTTGGAAACTTGGATGGTTTACATTCCTGAAACATTACAGGCAAATCCTTCGGCCATTTTGTCACAAAGCAGCATAGTTGGCCCTGCTCTAGCAGAGTGTTTGAAAGATGCAAATACCCCCGTTAGACTTGCTGCAGAACGATGTGCTTTGCATGCCTTCCAACTAGCAAAGGGTACTTTGACTTGGCATTGTGTTATAAGCTCTTTATCTTGTGTTGTTGTAATTATATTTAGGCAAGCTTGATTATAATTGTGTTCTAACGTTTATTTGGCCATTGAGTAAATATGATAAATAATTTTCCAAGAGTAGTAATGATACCATAATCTTTTTTTGAAATTTCTTTTTCTGGCCGACAGTTCTTGCAGCATATAGTACTTTTTTTTAAGTTGAATGATTATTCTTATAAATGAAATCAGTTGTTGGGTTTTTCATTACCTTGTACGTGTTTTGGAAATCAGCTGGTTTAAATATCCTGGGTCCGTCATTCAAAATGATAGAGAAATCATGTAATGTAAAGCGTAGGATAGGTTGGATGAAATGGAGGACTGCGCAGTGTTTTCCTGTGACAAAGGGTTACCACTCAAGCTTAAGACAAAGTTTTACTGTACATCTATAAGATTAGTGTTGTATAAGTCGAGTGTTATATGGTAAGAAGCCAACAAGCGAATAAACTCAATGTAAGGGAGATGGGAATGCTACATAGGATGAGTGGGCATGCTGAACAGGTTATGATTGTCAAAGCATGCATTAGAGAGGAAGTTGGATTAGGTGTCTGGCATGTCTGAAGAAGGGTCTGTTAATTTAGTTAACTTGTAAAATTACTTTATATATGAATTAAAAATTACCTTTAAGAATTATTAATATGAAAGAACTTTTATAAATTAGTTTCTTCACAAGCAGACCATGGATCATGTAGTGGTTAGCCCTATTGCTAGATGTAGAGGGAGACCCAAAAAAAGGTGAAACCATGACAAATTTGAAGGTTTAGTAGTTTGTCTACAGAGATGTTCACAATAAAAAAATTATGACGCTGTTTGATCTTATGGTGTTAAGCCTGCTTAGTGTGAGAAAGCTTGGTTATTGTGTTAAAGTAGAGTCCCTCAATGTGAAGTCACGATCTTTGTCAATTTAATGAATCGATTAGAAATTTTCTGCATTTATTTTCCTCTTCAAATCTTTTCTTTCGGAAGCCTAGTTAGTTCTTACTTGAATCTGTTTCTAAACTTGTCATCTCTGAAATAACCTGTTTTCCCAAAATTTTATGTTATCAAATCGTAAATCACCTATGCAAATAATTAGTTTCTGGTTATAAACATTTTTATTTCTCGAACTCTTTATTATTTAATATGTTTTCATGCCTTTCCACTGGCACAGGATTTTAGGTTAAGCAACTGATAAATGGAATGGAGATACAGTTCTAACTCTTTTTTGGATTTGGGTTTTCCAGGTTCAGAAAATGTTCAAGCAGCTCAGAAGTATATCACTGGTTTGGATGCTAGGCGTCTATCCAAGTTTCCCGAATATAGGTACGTAAATAATCAAATACATTTCTCTTTGAAGGATCATTTCAATCTAATGCAAGTTGCTGAATCCTCTATACTTAGGGGAGAAAAGAAAATGATAATGAACCTGACATGCAACGAGTGACTTCTATTGTTAATAGGCCAATAGAGTGAATGAACATCTTATGAATGTATTTCCCAATGAATTATGGCTATAAAAGAAACTTAGTGTTTAATACTTCTGAAACTGGAGCATGTTTTTTGAACTCAGGACCATGTTTCTTATAAGGACTAAATTATTTGAGACATTCATGGTATAAAGGACCACATAGACTACATGCAGGTTTTCTCGTTTGTTTATTCCACGGAAAAAAAATTAAGTCTACCGAAAGGATTTAATTTTAAAATTGATTTAGATTAGGGGATGGTGAAAGTATAGGTTAATTTTGAAATTTCATTTCCAAAATATAAGAAGACAAAAGCACTTTTTATTACTTAGATAATCTGTTTATTTTTTGAAAAAATTCTGTATAGAAGTAAATACTCTTATCCTGATTATTTAAATTCTGTTAAATATCACAAACTGTTAATTCCGAATAATTTTTTTTATACATTTGAGTGGTTTTATTCTCTAACACCTGAGCTAAGTCAAGAATCCACGTACAATTCTGTTATTGATAAATTTCTCTCGTATTTACTGCTGTGCAGCGATGACAGTGATGATAGCGATGAAGATACCTCAAGTAGCTAAGTAGTTTGTCTTTCGTCAAGTGCTGTGTTACTCCCTTTTTTTCATGGTCTGAGTACAGAATTCTCGTTGATAACCAATTTTTCTGATAGCACTGATATAGTCAAAAATATATATAGAAATATGCAATTTGAGGCTTTTTACCCAATTTTTTGCGCCTGGGTATTGATTATATCAACGTCTTTGTAAATTAGAGGAGACTAATTATTTGTAACTATATTTGTATTTCTTAATCAATTTTGGCGGAAATATATTTTTTACTTACAATATACCTATTGCCATTTTTTTTCGTGCCTCTTTATTCCTTAGAGCCGTTAATGTGCAGAATGACTTTATTTACCATTTAAATGTAATAAAGTTCAGGTCCCGATTATGTCATTATAATCATTCGTTTATATGGAAATAATAGTCGCAAGTTTGTGAGTGAATTTGCCTGTAGAAGCTGTAGCTCGTGATAAACCTATTTATTGGTGAATTCAATTTCCGATTTACTTTATTTAAACATGCTTTCCTGGATCTTAGGTTGTAAAATATTTCTTCCATCTTTTGTAATCTTATTTTATTGTCATGTGGTTGAATATTTAATACCGGTATCTCGGTTGAGTTCTATTTATAACACAGTAGAGTTCAATTTATAAATGAAAGACTTTTGCTCCCAGCATCTCTGTGTTGAGAGAAATGTCAAAAATACTTTTATCAGAAAACCTTTGGATTGAGTAATTTGTAAGGTTTCTGAAATGAGTAATTCTTAAAGCTTTTAGATTATGCTATCTGGAAATAAACTATGGAACAATCAATATGAAAGTTCGATTTTCCGTATATGAGCTAGCTTGATCCGGAAGTTTGTTTAAAATCCTATTCATCAACAAGTTTTATATGCTGCCAAGTGTATCATCTTTGATTAAAATAATGGATATGACTTTGCCATTAGAATGTGCATTTTATCTCAGTATATGATGATCCCTATCTGTAATGTTTGAGACTATTTCAATGTAGTCTATACTAGTGTTCTTCAATCACAACAATCATATCATGACTTTGTGGTGATTGCAATTTGAAGGGACATTCTGGTCTGTATTGTTGGAAACTAACTATGTTTTGATTGTTAGAATCGTAGACATTCTCATTGAACATGTTTAAACTTGCCCGTTGAAAAATTAATTGTGTTACTTAATTTATATTGGATTCAAGAATCTAAAATTATTACAGTATATTCTAGATGTTAAAATCCGAAATTTGTATTACACTTTTAATTAAGTATTTTAGAAATGGTTTATGATTTTTTTTAATTTAGATTTTAAAAAATAAAAGTTATTTTTTTTAATGAGATGTCTTTTTAATTGTACAGTGTACAATCTAGAAGACTACATTTGATTTTTCAAAACGTACAATGTGTAATAATTCTAAAAGTCAATTTATTTTTTATCATTCAAATAGAAGATTTTTTAATTACATACAATTTGAAAAAAAAATGGAAGTTCATGAATGTTGCAAAATAGAAATTAATTATTTTAAAAAAAATTAAGAAACGCAAGAAGAGAAATCATAGAAGTGGAGGAAACAAAAACATTAATTAAAATACAATCAAAATATTTCATATGCGTGAAAGGTAACTCTTAGTACAAATTTTTATTATGTAAAGAGGGAGTTATTTTACATAAAATTGAAAAATAATTTATTTATAATTTTTATTTATTCTCATTTTTTATACTGGTCTACTGTTTTCGTAATATTTTAATCCTGCAAATCCGTTAAATAATGAAATTTATAAATCAGCACTCAATTAAAGAAGAAATGATTATACAGTATTTTATACAAATTTATCATTTAATCAATCAAATGTTTTTATTTCAACACTTTTCTTTTAAGTTGCTAAATGTCATACATTCTTACCTGGTTAATAATTTCCGAAAAAGCTTATTTGTCATAGTTTTAGTAAGAATATTTGTTAATATTTGATAATTCTGGAATGTTTTTATCAAGCTTTTCTAGATGAAAAAAACTATCGATTTCCACATGTTCATACGATCTTGCTAGACACGTTTATGAATAATGTCACGTGTAATTTTATTAATAGACACATATATGTGAACAATGCCAATAAACGCATATGTGCATATCCTAAATTTTGGAGAAGTAGTTTGAATCACAAACCTTCATACAATTTGTACCGGTACGGGGCGAGGCCGGGATCCACTTGGCTGCCCGATGCCTAATCAACCTGACGGAGATCAGGGGAACCTGGATGAGACCTTAGAAGACTTGGCTGACAGGCCGAGAGGCCGAGACCTTGGGAGACTTGTGCCGAGAGGCCGAGACTTTAGAAGACTTGGTTGAGGCGGCCGAGAGGCCGAGACCTTAGAAGACTTGACCGGGAGGCCGAGAGGCCGAGACCTTAGAAGACTTGACCAAGAGGTCGAGACCTTTAGAAGACTTAACTAAGACGACCGAGACCACAAGGATTTGGCCGATGGCCGATCCGCACCATGGGAACTTGGCCGATGGCCGAACCCTATTACAATTAACGCTCAAACCAAGATCAGTAAAGTTAATTCATCATCAAGAAGTAGGTAATGCAACCCTAAGCGGTATCCACCTCGATAAACGGGCCCAACAAGGTAATCTCATTAGAATAATATAAATAGCGCGCATCCCAAAGAGTAAGGTATGTCATTTATTACTGTTCACCTACCTGAGAGCAGACCACCCGCTTTACTGACTTGAGCGCCAGAGTGCCTTCGTAGGTACCCCACCATCCGGTATTCAGCCGAGGTCGAGTGCCGAAGGAGAAGCAGGAGGACGAGAAGAATCCCAGGTCACCACCCAGTCCCATCTCCCTAACAAGAACACAATCCAAGAACCATTCCTCGAAATTTAGTTTTTTTTTCACTGAATCTAGATATAGCTTTTTGCTTTTTGATTTTCGATTTTCTGTGTGATAAAATTGTATCCTACAAATGAAAAGTAAGCAGAGGTTGTTCTTTTATCGTACAAATTGTATCATTATTAGTCGTTTTTTAATGTCTATTTTTTTATTTTTAAATTTTATTTTAGAATATATGTTTTATTAGTTGCATGTTAGGTTGTTTGGGTTTTTCAGATATTTGTTTGAAGTATGTTAAAAGAATAATAGTTTTGAAAGGAAGTATTGAACTCTAACTAGGCTTCACTGTAAAAAAAAAATATTATTATTGCTGCAATATGATAGACACAACACTGACAACTACAGAATTGTTTTAAGTGAAGAAAAAATGGAGATTCGCAATTAGAAGCTTAATCCATTTAAATAATATAATTCTCCATATGGATGCTCCTAAGTGAATCTCTCTCTCCAAAATGCTTACTAAATTATTTATTACTTCCATCTCAATGTCTCAAATTCCAAACTCCAAAATCTTCTAAGAATCCACAACACATTATTTTTTTTTCACTTGTTATTAAATCTAAATCACGTACATCTTTTCTTTGTTAAATAGAGTTCACTGCTCAAAAATCAAGTTATCCATAGAAAATTCTATGCTCAACAACTCTCTTTTAATATATTCTAACTCCAATTTATCATTTTCTTGCACTAAACTCTATTCCCGATGAGCTTGCTTCTAAATTTGGATTGCTAGTTCTGTAAATTTATTTTCAAGAAATTAATTTTTAATTTTCTTTCATTTAATTAGATTTTAAATTTTTCTTAAATTTGGCTATTTCTAATTAAGTATTTATTACAAAAATGTAATATTCAAAGATTTTAATATTTCTTAATTGAATTCTCGTCGTTTTGATTTATACTATAACTATATTTATCTCCTATTAATATTATTTTTTTTATTGGGACTTTTTGATATTGTTGTTGTATTTCTACAAATGATCTAATTAACTCTATGAAACATTTTTTATATCGAGTTTTTTTTTCACTTTTATCTTTATCATCAATTAGAGCGGTATGATGATTTTATTTTTATTTTCATACACAATACGACGGACTTAAACAATAAAAAAATGGGATTTTAAAATCTTAGTTATCTTTATCGAATGATATTATTTTGTATCTTTACATGCTTTAATTTTTGTTTTATATTTAATATTAAAAATAAAATAATATTTTTATTATAAAAATCATTAGGATTCTATTTTTTTTTATTATGGTGAACTTCTTAATGTTGTTATTAAGACTATCGAATAACCATGGCTCAATTGAAAAGTACACAAATTTTAGATACTTTATCTAATATCAATTTTGAATAAAAATTCATTTAAAATTCATTTAAATATGGAGTGAAAATAAAAAAACATTATATTATAATGTTACTGGCTCACAAAAACGAAGAGGAAATAAACACTAACTAATGGTATTAAAATTTATTAATATGTACAGGTTAATTATTTTTGTTAAAATAAAATACAAAATTTATTCCTTCTGTTTATTACTAGTCGTTTATAGCTTTTTTTTTTTAAATGAAAAACGTAATAAACTTTTTTTAGTAAAACAGTGACAGAATTTTGTATTTCTTCCTTTTGTTACTTTTACCTTAGTATACAAAATTAACCACATTAATTACATCACACTTATTTTCTTTATAATATTCAAGTTACTTTTTATTGCATAGTAAAAAATTGTCTCGAAACTTAAAATCCGTGATCTTAAATTTGAATATTTTAAAAAAATATTTAAGTGTGGAGACCTAGAAATAATGAATATATAAATAAACACAAACTTCTATTAGTATTTTTTAAGATTCAATTAAGTTTAATAGTTTATTTATATTTTTTTAATATAAATTTAAACAAAGACACATAAAAACAAATAAATTATATAAATAAGTGTACTAAATAAGCAAATAATCTGTTTACCTAATTTTAGGCGATCATAGTGAAGAAGTGAGTAGCTAGGGCTTTCCGCGTCCACCATTTGAGTGCCCACTTGAATTAATCTGTCAGGTTTTGTTTTATTTTATTGAATTTTGTGATTCAGAAATAAGATGAGCAGAGGAAGGCATAGAGCAGTAGTAGTACAGTGAAAAAGGAAAGAAGAGAAGACATTAATATATGGTTTGTTTGAAGGGAAATATTAATGGCAAAGTGTATGGTGGCAGATGCACATTCAAGAACTGCAATAAAAAGGCCTTCATTTTCAGTTGGGTAGGTCTGCCATTTTATACATTGCTTTCAATATTTGGAATTTGAAGCCTCCATTTCATCCTTAATCTGCTTCAACGTTTGTGTAGATCATAAACCTTCTTCATCATCATGCATTATTAATACACTTGATGAATCAAATGCAAGCAATCATCATACTGATGCTGAAAGTCCAAGAGGGTCTCTGACCACCACCTTAATTAACCCCACCCACCACTTCTTCCTCACCATTAATACCATTAAGAAACACAGAGAGAAAACAATATCATAATGTTTACCTTCCCTTAATTACTACTACTCTTTTTCCATCTCTATTTTCTTTCTATGTGCTTCTATTTGGGTGTGCTATATGGAAATACCCATGAAACTCAGTTTTACTTTCTGCTCTTTTCTTTCCTAGTAATGCTTCTCCACTTCACCCATTTTCTTTCTTCACACTCAAACACAAATAATGTCTTCTGCTCCTCCTACTCACCACCACCTTCTCCTTCTTGCTTTCCTCTTCCCCCTCCTTCTACAAACGCTTCAGGTTCACTCCAGCAACCTTAACAGCACAACTCACAGGAAAATCAGCAGCTTGAGACTCCAAAGGATTCAGAGACACTTGAACAACATTAACAAGACCCCTCTCCTCACCATACAGGTAATTACTTGTTCATTATTCAATATTTATATGTATGCATGTCTGATTGGTTGAAATGCTAAAACAAATTTGTTTTTTCTTTTTGCTGTATAATAATCATTACAATGGTTTATTGATGAGTTGTTGTTGTTGATGATGCTGCTCTTTTGAATGTTACTATTCCAGAGTCCAGATGGTGATCTCATAGATTGTGTTCACAAAAGAAAGCAACCTGCTTTAGATCACCCCCTTTTGAAGAACCACAAGATCCAGGTACCTCCTTAGATTCATTGAAATTGAAAGGGTTATGATTTTATTGGGTTTTTGAATGAATATGAATGCAACAGAGAGTTGCAAGTGAGATGCCAAAGGGTATGAAGGTGAGGGAAAACAGTGAGATGGGAATGCAAGAGTGGCACCGAAATGGGACGCTGTGTCCAAAAGGAACCGTTCCCATACGGCGGAGCACGGTGCATGACGTGTTGAGAGCAAAGTCTTTGTTTGACTTTGGAAAGAAACGACGACGCTTCTCTCTCGCACGCAGCGACGCCCCCGATGTTGTCACCGGCAATGGCCACGAGGTTCTTTTACTTCTATCTTTGCATTTATATTATTTTATTTCTAAATCATTAATTTAATTTAATAAACTTGTTGACTTTCATACTCACAATAAATTTTAATAACTTTTATAACATTCATACATACAATAACTTTTAATAACTTTTATAACTTTCATACATACAATAACTTTTAATTTATTCACCGTATAATAAATGTATAAAACCGTGCTACTATTTATTAAATCAATGTTACTATTGAATAGGTTAAGAAGTTGGCAATTAATGTCACTGTTATAATACGTTTCCAGATTTTGACCAGGGCCACAAGGCATTTACAATCAGTTTTTTTTTCCTACAATTAGGTATGTGTTGGGAAACACGTATATTTTAAATGACTATATATTATGTTTTTATTTATACATTAATTCAAATAATATATAAAGATATTAAATTGTATTTGTAATTTACAACTTTAATTTAATTATTTTTAAAAAATATTTTTAAATGATGCAATAATTTAAGAAAGATTTAGTTGTGTTTTTTTAATTGAACAACATGTATGAAAATTAGTAATAATAGTAAAAATTTAAATCCGAGACGTTAAAAATAGATCAAAAACATTAATCGGAAAGGTAAAAGTGAGAATGTTAACCGGAAACTTGAATCAGAAACTTGAATGAAAAATCTTGGTTAAAAATCTTAACCGGAAACTTTAAACTCAAAATTAGATATATCCAAAATAATGAAATGAGAAACCATAAAGCCGTAATGCTTAAAGCTAAAGTATATAATTATTTAACTAATGAATAAAATAAATATAATAAAAATATGTTATGAAATATTGTTTAATATGAAAAAAATATATATTTATTTAGAGTAATTTGTTATAATATACAATTTAATAATTAAACATTATTGTTTATCGTTTCATTATATATAATTTCGAATTTAAAGTTTTCAGGTTTCTGATTAAATTTTAAATTTATTTTTACATTTCAAATTTAGAGTTTTAATATCATTACTAATTTCCTATTTATTTTTAATTAAAATAAAAAAACGAAATCTTTCTTAAATTATTCTATATTTATAAAAATTACCTTAACTGCTTTAGGATTTTAAAATCTTTGAAATCAAATCGTATTACATGGTAGGATTTTAAAATTTACAAACGAGATTACACTAAAAAAGTGCTACATCATAGTATTTGTTCTTAGATGCTACTATTGTGCAATCAGAAATCATTATAGTTATAGGAATATTTGATTGCTTTGTGGATGCATGATGATGCAGCATGCAATCGCATACACTGGATCAGCACAGGAGGTGTATGGGGCAAAGGCAACCATAAACGTGTGGGAACCTTCTATCCAAGTAGTGAACGAATTCAGTCTCTCTCAAATTTGGATTCTTTCTGGTTCATTCGATGGTTCAGATCTTAACAGCATCGAAGCTGGATGGCAGGTATTGAAGGTTTGATTATTAGGTTAATCATATATATGTTGGATTAATTACCAAATCTTAAACTCTAATCTTGTTTAGTTTGTATCTAAAGCTTTGATTGTTCTACTAGTCAGGTCAGTCCGGAGCTTTATGGTGACACCAGACCCAGATTATTCACTTACTGGACGGTCAGCATCACACCAACCTTTTAATCATCATTTTCTTCACTTCCACAAACCCTCATTAATACACATTCAACATCAATCAATCAATGCTTTTGTTGCAGAGTGACTCCTATCAAGCAACAGGATGCTATAATCTTCTTTGTGCTGGTTTTGTGCAAACAAACAGTAGAATAGCCATTGGAGCTGCCATTTCCCCCATCTCATCTCCCGATGCTAACCAATACGACATCACCATCCTAATTTGGAAGGTTTGTATTCTATAAAACTCCAACATGTCTTTTAAATGATGTATACATATCAAACACCAACAAAAGAATAATGTATGAATGGGTGAAGTATCATACATATCACACACCAACAAACGTATAATATATGTATGGACGTATAAAATATGTATGGGTGAAGTGTGTTTGTGTCGAACACATATATCAAACACTATCATACATATCAGACACCAACACACGTTTAATATATGTATGGATGAAGTCTATTTGTGTTGGACATACGTATCAGACACATATGAAGTGTGTTTGTGCTGCATAATTCGTATCTCTTCCACCATGCAAATTACATGCTAAACTTTTCAGTGTTCTTCATTTAATTCCTTTTGTGTCACTATCAATATCAGGACCCCAAAATAGGGAATTGGTGGATGAGTTTCGGTGATGGAACACTGGTGGGGTATTGGCCTGTAGAGTTATTCACACACTTAGCCACACATGCGACCATGGTGGAGTGGGGTGGCGAAGTGGTGAACACACGTGCGAATGGGCAACACACCTCCACCCAAATGGGATCTGGGCACTTTGCTGGAGATGGTTTTGGGAAAGCAAGCTATTTTCGTAACCTTGAGATTGTAGACACCGACAATAGTCTTAGCTCGGTGCACAACATCTTAACCCTAGCTGAGAACACCAATTGTTATGACATCCAGAGCTCCTATAATAACGAATGGGGCACATACTTCTACTACGGTGGCCCAGGCAACAGTCCTCAGTGCCCCTGATCACATCATTTCTTCATTACGTAACCTACCACCTTTCATTTCAACCACTTACTTAGTCTTCTTTTCAGCAAGTAATGTTTTAGATTCTTTGCGTGTACGTAATTAATATAGAATTATTGTTCTTCAGCCATTTCCATTCTTGTTTCTGCTTTCACCTTTTTGTTTTGTTTCCTTTCGAAGGCAAAGGAAATATGTATTTCTGTTGTAGACAATAAGTCATGAACATTTTCTGGACGCATGTAAATCTATGCATAAACACGAGTGGAAATGGTATTGAATCACTTTCATCTAATATTAAATGTGTTCTCCCTTTTTTTTTTTCCTTTCTTTCTTTACAACTAGTGGAATGATTATTGTGAGAATTATATGCCCGAGTTTAAAGATTTTAAGTTGCCTTTTACTTGGTTTTTCATAATAATACATTGGAAGAATTAAAGTTCTTATTTTCAATATTGTAGTAGTGCAGAAATGAACGACTTTTTAGACTGTTAACAATAATTGATGTAAAAAAAAATACAATATCATTTTTGTAAATATTTGGTAGATATTACATTTAAGCAGTGTAATATACCGCACCCCCAATAAAAAAATGTTCATAAGAACGTGGTATATTACATTAGTTAGAGTAAAAAAATAATATATTACATCAATTATTACTAAAAGCTAGTGTAACATATTTTTTTTTTATCTTATTTTTAAGTTCGTGCCTCACTGCTCATTGACACTACTATATTTCTTCGGTTTCATTCCACTCCTTCAACTTCCACTTTCGCTGCTCCTTGCTCTCTCATTATGCTTCTTTTCCTTCTTTTTCATTCTCACGCTCTCATTCCTCCACCGTCGTACATCGTTCACCTCCTCTCCGTCTTACTTTTCAAAAATTTCTTTGTTCTTCGTGGCTACTACTCTTGCTCTTTGGTGTGCCCTTGTTCTTCCTCTTTGGTGTCACCGTTCTTCCTCTTCGTGTCCACCAATTCTTCCGCCGCTCCATTATCTCGCCACACTGTCTTCGTTTCACGGTCACACCTCCTCCATTCACGCTCTAAGGTGAGTTTTTTATTTTCAAACTTTGTAATTTTATTTTTAATTTGTAATTTTAATTTAATATTAATATTAATTTAAAATTTAAAATTAAAATTAAAACTAAAATTAAATTTAAAATTAAACGTGTTTATTTTTAATGTCATTTTTGCACTAGTTGATAAAGGGAAATTTGGAATTGAACGTGTTTATTTTTAATTTAGCATAAAACAGTTTTTATATAAAGATAGTTACCTTTTAGAATAGATTTATCAAACACGCACTTCGACCAAATGATATAGCTATTTAGCTAGTGATTATGGTCACTTTTGTTTTTATAAAACGAAGAAAATTTCTTAAAATCCAAGGTGTAGATTCCAAAATTTATTTTCTGATTTCACATTTTTTTATCACTAAAAAATTAAATAAATAAAGTAGAGCAATTAGAGATGTTTCAATATTTATATAAAAGATAATTCCCAAAATATAATAAAATACTTTTGGAAATTGGCTAGCTATAGCAAACTGCACGAAAAATGGCTCTAATCATTAGATTTACATACTTTGATGGACCCTCCGTGACCTATTTTTGTATTTTTCCCAGCACCCAACAGATAGACGAATGCCCTTATATATGCTACATAATGTGTAATATTGTGAAAAAATTGGCCCTTTTGAACCACCAGGATCCACCTACAAAACAAAGTGAAAGAGGATGGACAAAGATATTCTTACCTGATGATACTTCTCTTCAAGCCTTCCTAATTCATTATATTGATACACATGATCGGATTAAGGTTCCTAATCCAAGTCCAAAACCTTCTTCTAGGCTGAACAAAATGTTTTTAACGTCTTGAGCTTGGTTTTTAGGCAATTTCTTTCTTCCTCCACCGCTATAATTATTATAATTCTAAAAATACTTTTTTGAATTTGTATTTTGAATTGGTTTTCAAATTTTACAGTTTAAAAATTAATTTTTATTCTGAATTTTATAATTTGAAAGTCATTATAACTTTGGAATTGTACGATTCGAAATACTTAGAACGAAACAAATATGAAGATGTAAAGATTTAGCTTAATTTTTAATTTTATTAAGAATAAATTTGACTTTTCACCATAAGTATAGAGGTGCAGCAATAAACTATGGAGGTGAGGAAGAAATGGTCTGGTTTTTAAACAGCACTTCGTTTTTAATCGGGCACTTTGTGTGAAGCTGGTATTTGGAATAGGCTAATTCTTCCTTCACAATATCAAGTCAAATCTGGTCCAATTTGCTCTTAATGATTTAAAAGATTTTACTTTCTGGATATTCACATTCGTAAGTTAAATCACAAAGTTTTGGATATGTAAGTCCAGAACTAATATGTCACTTTTGTATTTGACCATCCGGAAACTTACTTAAATAGCATAAATGACATTCCAGATGTCAAGATCGGTAAGAATTCTAAATCCCGATCTTCAACATCATTTACAACACACAATTTTGAACATGGAAATCCAGAACTCATAACTCACTTCTGAATATGACCACCAAGAAGTTTAAATATGAATTTCCAAATATCTAAATCCAAAGTATAAAATAATCATGTTCAGATTTCTGCATTTGTAAACAAATATGAAGTCAATGACAATGTTCTTGGATTTTAAATTTTATGTTGGGACATCTCTTCACGAAGGCACTTGGCTTTTAAGCCCCAATCCGCTAAAACATTCCATCTCAGTGCAAAAGTAATAAATAAGCTGAAACCGTTGTGTTTTGACCGAGTGAAAAAGAGGGAACGAAAAAAGAAGCAGCACAAAAAACATTGAAAAATCTAATTATGAAGTAGAAAGTGAAAAAATAATTGAAAAAAATTAGGAGTGATGTTTGTATCTTGATTACAAAATAAAATTTTAATAAATAATTTATTATGTTATATTATTATAATATATATAGAAAATACATGTATAAAAAGTTTAAGAAAAAGTTGATTACTAATGGATTATCTAAACTAATAATGTAACAAGTTCATTAATCTTTTAAAAACCTTAGAATAAACATATTTGTAAGTTTAACCAAATTTTCATGTAGACAAAATTAAGTCTTCAAAAAAGACTTAAGTGAAAATATAAAATTCAGATTTTATTTTTTAACAAAGCTCATACCCAAAACTCACCAACATCCGAGTAATTTTTTGTTTGTCCATAAGAATTAACATATGTCAAATAGTTTATAATAACTCACGCGCCCTCTTGAGTAAATTTTCTATACCAAAAACTCACAAAGATAAGACCATTTTTTTAACAAGAATACAAATGATATGGAGAGGCAGGACACAGTCATCAACAGCCTATTAAATCTGTTAGCATTTAACTTAACGACTCATATTCATCCGTGTTTGCCATCAGATAGATTGATGATGTTCAAACAGCCAGATAGTATTTTCAAAGCCAGGCAGAAGACTAGACTGGTTTTTCAAGTTACATAACAACACGATAACATGGCTAATGGCAAAAAGCTGCTGACACCTGATCAATATTGCCATTTACAAGCTATCTTCCCCTACCAATCCTAGTCTTCAAATTCATGATATACAAAATGGAATTGCCAAACAAACACTGCAGCAACTCATTTTTCCCATTCCAAGTCTAAAACTTGAGAGCCACCCTTCTGTTGAAGGCCCACTGTGCCTCTGGATTGCTGATTAGTAATCTGGTCCCAACCCATAATGTGTGGCAATGCAAACTGCATTAAAAGACAAATTAATGAGTAGAAAAGCTCTTACGAAGGTGCAAAAATATACATGTTGTAAGAAAGGAAGAGATGGAAATGGAATTCAAGTTTCGTTGAATTCAACCCGAAGGATTACTTAAGTCAAGGGACAAAGCGGTTTCAAACTACAAAGGCCAGCATATAAGCAAGGTATGAGATGACTAGCCTCCATCTTAATTTTCATTTAGGGACTCACAAACAAGCAGACCATCTAATGATCAAAAAAGCAAAACCATCTTAAGAGCATCACGCAACACAATGGTTACCCTTTCAGCCTCGTTTTGCTTGAATGTTCTATGTCATGTACTTGTAGAATATCATTATTTGACCTCATATATTGCGTTTTTCTTTTCTTGCAGGAAATAGAATGTGGTGCCCGTGTGGGATATTGATCTTCTGCAGTCCAAAAATGAACTGCATCCCGTGCAGTTTGGATCTAACAGCCTTCATTAACACCACACAATTATTTATATTACTTTTATATAATAAACTTAATATTTTAAGGGTCAAGATCCTTATAGGTTTTAAACCAACTCTAGAGTATCTGAATCCATCCTTGTGTGCGTGTGTGTATTTGGTTCAACCATGCTTATACTAGTGAAACATGAATACTTTCGCCGGTTTAATCACTAGTACAATTTTATATATAATAATCTTAAGTTCTATTCATCTACAGTATATTATGAATGAAACCCGCACGGACAGTTTTCAAAGTAAAAAATTAGCATGTAATGAACTATATTTCAATCCTCTCCTGAAAACAAAAGTGGGTTGTCATATGTGTAAAAGGAAGTTCAAGAATGCTAATAAAAATGTCAGGAGAAACCCACTTGAGTTCTGAATTTCTAGATTCTGGATCATAAAGGTGCTAAATTTAATGGGCCATAAATGATTAATCAAGATTCAAGGCATTTTTGTAATGTATAAACCAAGGTTCAAGACAAGAATTGTGTTGATTAATGGAATGTTAGGCGTGCAAGATGACATGATAATTAATTTCTTTGTCCCTTCCAACGCTAGAAAGAAAATTGCTGCTAAGATAAGAGAAACCATATCTATTTTTATTTTTTACATATTGCAAGCAGAAACTCATCAGTCCATAATAGAAACTATTATATAATTTGCAAATTTATTAGAAACTAAGCAGATAAAAGGCATACACTGCAAGCTGTCTTCATTACAGCAAACTCAGCAGTTGTGACAGGAACACTGAAGTAGTCTTTGGTGTTTAACAGGTTGTTGACAACAGCTGCCAAAGAAGGTGCAACTCAGAAAGAACACAGGGTGCATTGTGCAATCTATAGTAAACAGAAAAAAAAAGGAGAAAAACTAGTGAAAAAAAAATCTTACTCAATGACACAAAATATCCATTGCTGTTTGCATTAGGCTTAATTGATAAGCTCTTCCTTACCTGACCAGCATTACTGCAACATAATAGGATTACAAAGCAGTCATCACTATTTATCTTCGATGTGGTACAAATGTAAAAAAAAAAACCTCACTAAAAGGCTAATGATAATGTACTTATGATTCAACCCATTATAGTTCTCTTATACGACATTTAGTTGGCCGTCAAAACCTAATCCAACAGCCATGAAAACCAACCTTGATAACATTGAAGGGTCATGAAAGAATTCAGAGGAATCTTGAGAACCCATCGTTATCAAAGAACCAATTTCAGTGGCGGAGAGAGCAAATCTCTACAAAAAGGTAATTACTATGAGAGAGATAAACAAAAACAAGTCAACAACCCAGTAACCTTTAACCATGCTAGCAAAAACAACTACCTGTCTCTTCTCCCAGTCATATTTGCGCTCACCAATAGAATGCATGAAAGTTATCATCATTGAACCACGTCGATCAACTACAACAGTCCCGGACTACGACAAGTGGAGTTCATAAATATGGCAGGTTAAAAACACACAAAAAAATGTCCATTAAATAAACTTGTTAAAAGAAAACAGCAATCTTACATCCAACTTAGTAAAAGTTGGAAGACAAGGACTCAACGAGAATGCCGCTTTGCCCTTGTAAACAGTATAAGGAGCAAATATACGATCCGAAGCATATCCTGCAAGACAAGTTCACAGCAGAAAAACAAAAGTAAAAGGAAAGCCCGGTAAGTTCAGTTGCAGCCTCAACAGGTAGCCAAATCATAAGCACTGGTATAAAGCAATGCCTTTGGCAGGATAATTATTTGTAGCGGTAGAAATGCCAGCTGAGTAGGTAAAATCACGCCTATCCCGCAGAGAGTCTCCAACTTCAACATTTCTAGATGAAAACACTTCCAACAGCCTATGCCTGTTTCACAAAATTGTAAAATTTAGAAGCATCTCACGAAGTTACTACGAAGATTCATCTGATATTATCAAAAGCTAGCTCTGGGGTATGGCATATCCAGACTCACACCACATTAAGCAATTTACAACAAAATTCACCCAAACCCTTTTTCTAAAAACCTTTTTTTTTCTGGAACGACCCACTTTGATGTTTATATTATTTAGTGTTCAGAGAAAGTTGCGAAAAATAATGGATTAGAAAGTAGAGGTAATAACTGGTAATGAAGAGAAAGGGGAAAATGATCAAATAGTTGAAGTAATAAGGGATTGACAGAGAGTACCTAGAAGTGGTAGTGAGATGAAGCACGCGAGATAGCTTGAACATTTTGGAAAGCTTTTGTCTTTTGTCTTCTCTTCTTCACTTGCTGTGTAACAGACCAGAACCCGAGATTTTGGGGTTTATTGCTCATGCCCAGTTCAAATTGGAATTGGAATTTTCACTCCTAAACGACGCCGTTGATAACTGGCAAGTTCAAGCCCAAGCCCAAGCATCAGAATCATTAAGATTTCAGCCATTCATTTGCACATAATTTGTGTAGTAATTGCGAATTTGTGATTAGTCTGCATTACTTTTCAATGCAATTGCAAGTAATTTCAAAATCCTTTATATAATCCCAAAAAGTAGTTTATGTTTGATTTACTTATTTATTTAAGCTTTTTGTTATACTGTATTCAATTGTTTTGTTATACATTTTAATTATATTTTTTTACTGTTTATTCTATGCGTTCAACTTCATTTAAATCCATTTAAAAGCCATTATGAAGCTTTTTTCCTTTGGAGTATTTAAAAAAAAATATGTTATAGGCGTAAAATCCATAAAAAAAATGTTTGAATTGTAACAACAAAAATTAAATTTTAATTTATTAATGCACTTATTTTAAAAGATAAGTAACATTATATTAATACTCATAGAATATTATTATTTTTGTCACAGTATAATGATAATAATTTGTCTGATGTTTTATAAATAACTATTTGGTACATAAAATCATAATTGTACTGGTTTATTTGATGGCAAGCAATTATTATTTATTTATTATTATTTTAGAAAATTAAGAGCACATATTATAATTATTATAGAGACCATAATTATTTAATGAAATAATTTTTACGCAAATCTGGAAATTGTTTTTTAAGGATACATACATGTAATTTATTTTTCAAATAGAGAAATTAATATTTTGTTCTGTGACTGCTGGAAAATTTAAAACATAGACGTGTATAAAATTGTAAAACTCAAACTTTACTTTATGTAAGATTAGATTATTTATTTAAACAACTGAAAACTCACTTTTCAGCAACTTTATCTTTCAATTTTATCTAAGGTTTTTTTTAAAAATAAATCATCAAATCACAATTTAAATAGATGTGTATTAGCAACGTAAACTAGTTGTAAAGTTATTTAATTACAAATTATTATTGGGACGGTTTTATGATAAATAATTTAACAATATCAATAATTTATCATATGGTAATTGGTAATTATATTATAGGGCGAAATTAGGTATTTGTTTTAAAAAAAAGTAATATCATAATAAAATAAAAATATCTAAAAAAAGTACTGATACAAAGTTAAGTTATTTATTTATTATTATTATTATTATTTGCTATATTTAGCTGTAACGTTTATTTATTTATTTTTATATGTACATGTAATGAAAACATTTTTTGTGTTCTATAATAAATCATACAAATAATATGGTAATTTTAATTGGTTTGGTTTCCCGATCCCATTCTCTTTCATTTTGTTTGGACTGGTATCGGTTAAGGTTAGTTGTTTCGTCGTGGTGGATCCGTTCAGATCTCATCCAATCCAAGCAACGATGTGTCTGCATTTCATTCTAATCCAGTGATCATCTTTCCGTACACTTCACACTCTCGTCAACAATGGCCGATGTTGCCGGAGTCACAGTGGTGCGAACCGTCACCTTTCTTTTCAATTGCACTTCAACTGAAACCATTTCACTTTTCAGTTTCACTCAATTACTGTTTTCGATTTCCGTTTCTCTTTATCCTTTGCTGATTCCGCTCTCTGCAGAGTCCCTCTATTGGCGAAACCAGCGATGCACAAAAGAATGTCTTCGATTTGGGAGCATTTGTTGGTGACCTAACTTTGGAAGAGGATCCGAGCAGGTTTTCTTCTCTTTCTACTACGTTTAGTTTCAGTTCGTGCACTTTGGAGCTTGAAACTTTAGAATCAAAATTAGATTACTAGTTGTTTCATGTATTTCGGTTAACTTGATTTTGTAGTGATGATATATCGTTGGAAGGACTAGAGCAGGAACTGGAGGAGTGTAAGAACAATGATGTGAGTCACTTTGCCGTCGCTGTGTTGAAAGCATTACTGCTGTTGAAATGGATCGGCGTGTATTAAGTTATTATGTTGCTTTGTTTGTGTAGGTTGTTGCTAATATACTTTCTAAAGGTACCAAACTTAGGGATTATACGAAAGGAGTAGAGAACGATTTGCGTAAAGTTGAATTGGATTCAATTCAGGTATGTGGTCAATTTTCTGTAAATTTTAACTGCTGCTCCATTTTATTTTACTTGTCCTGGTTAGTATGAATATCTGATCAAAGTGTGGTTGTTTACTCAGCTAATGCTTTTGCTTCTTCTTTTGATCCGATGATTAGTTTTAATACCGTTCTTTTTATTACAGGATTATATTAAAGAAAGTGACAATCTAGTCTCTCTTCATGATCAAATTCGTGATTGTGATAGTATTTTGTCACAGATGGAAACTCTTCTTAGTGGATTTCAGGTATGTTTTTGGCCAAGTAAGTTTTAACTTGACGCTTGAATTTAAGACATCAATTTTCCTCTCCTTTTTATGAAGACTTCTCCCCATGAGAATTATTGGATTCGTTTAATGTTTTAGTACTTATTGACCTGTTATTCATCTGTAATGGTCATGTAACAAAACTATGCTAAACCACAACAGTACATTCAATAATTTGAAGGAATCACTAAAATATTTGAAGTACATTTTTCTTATATTTATTGGATATTAAATCATGAAATCTTTTTTAATTTTTTATCAGGCTGAAATTGGTTCCATTAGTTCAGACATAAAGATACTCCAAGAGAAGTCTATGGATATGAGTTTGAGACTTAAGAATCGCAAGGTATGAATGTTTAATTTAAACGAAATAAATTTTATAGTTGTTCACTAATGTAACATAACACCCTTTTGCCCTTTGTTAATAGTAATTCAACCAAAACCAATATGTAATTAACTGTCTTTTTGACCTAGGAAGCAACCTTGGTCAAAATAAACACTTTAATTTCCTTTAATGTTTTATGCATTACCTTTATGCATTTTTGTCTCTTCTCCTTACACCCCAGATAAGTTAGACCTTTTTTTATCAATCTCTACTTGTGTTAAGGTTTCTCTTGTTTCATCCAACAGGTGGCTGAATCCAAATTGGCTAAGTTTGTGGAGGACATAATAGTGCCTCCAAGGATGGTTGATATTCTTGTTGATGGAGAGGTACTTATATTTTTTCCATGACCAAGCACTCTCCACCAATATTGCATAAGATGCTTTTGGTGGTGTGAAAAATATGTTTATTTTTCAATAGTATTGTACTAGTTTGCATTCTACATCCATTTCAGTTTTTACGACTTCATAAACGATATTCTAATTGAGGATCTCTCAGGTGTTTGCTTTTGACTTGATTGTTTTATGCTATAGTATAGACACAATATCTTTAGTAGCTTTGGTAATTCTATTGATATTTTTGGGAAACTTATTGTAGCTTGAATCTTGATTAGCTTTATTAATTTGACATAACTGCACATTGGTAGCCATAGAAACATTTAAAAAGTGTACAATGATTGCCATAGATTGACAGTTAACATCTTCCGCTGAGATACATTGTCTAGGTTTTCTTTGAGTTTTTGTCCTAGAGTTAATTTATTTCAATTCAATTGTCCTGTCTATGTTTTCTTATTTTCATTCAGATCACTCAGTACTTTGTGTATAGTTTCTTTCATTATATATTCCACGTTATTATTATATAATCTTTTAATTAGACTTGTACTCTTTGAACTTCTTTTCAGGTCAATGAGGAATATATGAGAACACTAGAGATTCTCAGTAAAAAACTGAAGTTTGTAGAAGTAGATCAAATGGTTAAAGCTTCAAAAGCTCTAAAAGATGTTCAACCTGAGCTTGAGAAGCTCAGGCAGAAAGCAGTTTCAAAGGTTACCTAAAATAATAAGAATAATCTTTTTTTTATAGCTCATTTTTCTTTGTATTTGGAAGCCATTTATTAGGTAAAATATTAACTATCATGAATTTTCATCTTTAGGTGTTTGACTTTATTGTTCAGAAACTTTATGCACTGAGAAAACCCAAAACCAATATCCAAATACTTCAACAAAGTGTCCTTTTAAAGTACAAGTAAGTTTTTCTTATTGTTTGTGGTGATCTTGAAGAATCTATTTATGAAGTATTCAATTAAATGTTGTGGCTGACCACTTGCCATCATTTATGGAATTTTTATGTTGTCGGCCAACATTGGAAGGCTGTGAAATATTCCAATCTATACTTCACTTTGCCACCTTTAAATTGAGGACTCACTTGTGGTAATGTTTAGAGCTTCTGGTTCTCTGGTAATCTAATGAATCGAAGTATAAATGTGTAGGTATGTTGTTACCTTCCTCAAGGAACACGGAAAGGAAATATATAATGAAGTTCGTGCTGCATACATTGATACAATGAATAAGGTAACTGTTCAAAATAGAATCTTGAATCAATGGGAGTAGAAAAGGTCCAGTTGCTTATGAGAGTTTGTCTTTGTTTCTAATCTTGGTCCAAAGCATCTTTTTTTTTTGCTATTGAACTTTCCAACAAAATCATGGCCCATGTGTCATCAAGATAGTTTGGTAAGCTTAGTATTTTGTAACCTAAGCCACCTTTTAACTTGAAATCTGTTGACAAAAAGCTTGTTTTGTATGATTAGGATTCTACCTAAATCTAGGTTCAATAATGAAGGATGCCGGAGCTCACCAAACCAGAAATGCATTTATTTTTCATAAATTGGGTTTAAACTGAGATATGTATATGATAGCATTGGAGACTTTAGGTAGCTCTGATTTGGTATAATAGCTAAGCCCAAATAAGCTTATTCTTAGTTTCTCCACGAATCTTATTGGAAAAGGGTAAAAGGAGCTCATAAGCAACTATCACAGCCCAATAAGCTCTTCCAAATGCACTCTAGGATAACTTTAGATAGAAACGGTATTGAAGATAACTTCAAGAACTATGCTAATGCTGCTGCTGAATGTTTGCAGGTTCTTAGTGCTCATTTTCGTGCTTATATACAAGCATTGGAGAAATTACAATTGGATATAGCAACATATAATGATTTAATTGGTGTAGAGACAAGAAGCAGTGGTCTATTCACAAGAGCAAGGGAACCACTGAAGAATCGATCTGCGGTATTCGCGCTTGGGGATAGGATTAATATATTGAAGGTATAACTCTGTCTAGAAAAAAGGAAATCATTGCTGATGATTTGGCTTTTTGATCACTGATCTAATTTGCCTAAAAGCCGTGTGTTTATTTAATTTAATTATATTGTTGTTATTGATGTTAATAGTTTTCTTCAAGGAATGGAGGTTAGTTAACCCTGGAAAAATAACTGTTAGAAAAGAAAGAAAAAATACTTTTTAGCAAAGTTGTATTTCAAGATTTTTTGACCTATTAGTAATTTCATAAAGCAGTAATGATAAGTTATATGTTACTTTGATAGTTTGATTCTGCCATTAAATTCATATAATACTAGAAATCATGTTTTTAGGATATCCCATATCTACCAGGAATAATGCCAAAATACTCTAATAAGGTCTGGGAAACTCTCTTCATAAGCTAGCTTTTGGGTTTGAGTTATATTCAGTCCATTTCTATTGATATTAGAATCTATTGGTTTTTTACTTTGGGTAACCCATTAATTTCCACTCTGTCTAATTTCACAGCCAAGGAGTGAGTGGGGGTAAGATGTCTCATTCCTAATATGGTACAAGAGCCTGATCCATTTTGAATACAATTGGTATTCCTTTGTTGTAATATTAAGTCATTCTTGAGGGTTGTTTGGCTTAATAGAAATTGATGTATTATTAAATGAATCTGCATAGATTTTGTGGACTTTTGGGTAACTGCATTTCGTTTGTTACATTCTTACAGGAAATTGATGAACCTGCATTAATTCCTCATATAGCTGAAGCAAGCTCCATTAAATACCCATATGAGCTCCTGTTCAGGAGCTTGCAGAAACTGCTTATGGATACTGCTACTTCAGAGTACTCTAAAAGCTCACTGTCTTGTTATTATCATCATAACATAAAGTCCCTATTGTTATGCATATTGACATTATTTTCGTTCGTCTGCAGATATAATTTCTGTGATGATTTCTTTGGAGAAGAATCTATATTTTATGAAATTTTTTCAGGTATATTTTTCTGGAGTGTCTTGATTATTGTGGGGAGTTTTCACACTTAAAAAAAGAATAAGGAAGACTTCTAGGTTATTTATATATGAAATGAACATTGTTGGATTCGTAAGTCACATATGGTGTATTTGTATTGCGTGTGAGGGAGAGATTAACACTGTTGGATTCATTGTCTCTTTGATGTGTATGAGGAGCATTTCTAAAATGAGAACTCTAAGTTACCATGAGATATGAGATTATACGAACATTTAGTTACAACAATTAGTTTTAATTTAATGGTTTACATGGCATATTAAATTTTGAATCCCTTGTGATTTTCTTCCTTTTTAATTAAAGTACATGTGAGATTTTTAAAAGATCACTTAGAACTTGAAATTAAATAATTGACCAGAGCTATTAATTTTAATCTAACCATTGTAATTAAATGTTCTCATTCACAATAGCCGAGAGTTGTCTCTCTCACACACACATGAGGATTGCTACTATTATATTATCGCTTATCTGAAGAAGGGTTTAGCTAGTTGCACCTGTGAGGGTATATAAATAATAAGTGAGAGGTTGTAATATGCTAAATTAACTCCTTAAAAACAAGTAGGGGATCATATATAAGTAAACATCATCGCAAAAAGGGTATTAAACATCAAGAGACATGGATGAGAGTTGTTTAAAATAACTGATTAATTTTAGCATTGAAAACTAAGGAGTGATTTTTTATGAACGAAAAATTAAGCCCTAAATTAATGGATTTCTTGTTTGCTAAAAAAACATTTAGTGCTGAAAATGGATTAAAGTTTTGTATTATAATTTAAATGTAATAAAACTATGCTAGAAAATTGTCATTTAATGATTGGAGATATATCATGCCACAGGCCAGACAGTTTAAGTATATTGGCTCTTCATACAATGTGATGCAGAAATAGAGATGTAAATCATAGACTTCATACTTAGGTAGATGAAATGAAGGAATGCTTTAGGTTTTATTTGTGATTGAAAGGTGTCTCTTAGGCTAAAAGGAAAACGTTGCTACAAAATCATCGTAAGAACAACGATGCTGTGTGGTTCTTAATATTTGGTGATAAAGTGCCAACAAAAGCGTAAGGGTTGCAAAGATGTGGATGTTGCATTATATAATTGATCATACAAGAAAGTTAAGACTGGGAAAATTCATGTTGGATAGAAAGTTAGAGTGGGATCAAGTGAGGAAAAGAAAAGGTAAAATCACATATGATATGGTTTAGGCATGTGAGAAGAAGACTGATAAAGGCCCTTGTTATAAGAATCGGTAGATAATATATAGCCTAATAACTTGAGGTCAAGAAAGAATCTAATGAAATCATTAAGAAGGATTTAGAATTTAGTGACCTCTTCTATGAAGTAGTTATAAAGAACATGGCTTCATTCGGTTTGTGTACCTGACCTTGTGGAAAACAGGTTTGTTTTGTTATGATCTGAATATAGAAAGGGCAGTTGTTAAATTCAATTTGGTTTATATAATATTATACTTAAACCAAAACCACTAGATCACTTCAGTGTTGAATCTCATTTCATTTCAGAATTGGGTTTTGAAGAAGACCCTTATGATTTGCTCTTTGGTATTTTCAGGTCCATTTGGGGTCATTGATGAGCACTTCAATTTAGTACTTCCAAATTGCTATGATGCTATAGGCCTCATGCTTATGATTCAAATAATACACAAGCATCAGGTAATGTTTTATGTTGTAAGCCTCTGTTTTTTTTTTATCTTTGGGTGAAAAGAACGTGTCTAAGCAAACACCATAGTGATGCTAATTAGACAGTTCTGGGCTAAGTAAGTCTAATCTCAGTGGATGACTGTTAGCTGTTTTAGCATTTTATTCCAATTTCCAAGAATCTGATTCTGAATCTTAACCCCCTCCTGAAACTCTGGAAGGTTGTGCTCTGAATAAAAAATTTAGAAATAATTTTATTTGATTTGATTTATGAATTAATGCTTATGTTTGATATTCATTATATAAAAAAGGGTTTGAATTTATTTACAAATCAGATCCATGTTTGTAATGCATTAAAGATAAAAATGAATTGACTTTATGTTAGCAGTTTACTTAAAATGACTCAATTAATAAGTGCAAAAAAATGTCAATTCAATTATTAAAAATAGTGGATTTCTATTTTGTACACAACTATAAAAAAAGGATTTCCAAATAAAATCAATTTAATATATCATAACTATACACAAAGGTATTCATTTATAAATCAAATCAATTCGTAAAATATTTGACTTCAAACAGACTGAAAGAGGATTCACTGTTAAAAAATATAGTACTCATCAGAATAAATTGTAGTATTCTGCATGTTTTGGCAGATGTACTTGGTGGTGCACTTTTATATTTAATTTGTATCTGACTTTTTCAATTTCAGCTCATCATGTCTCGGAGACGGATTCCATGCCTGGATTCATATTTAGATAAGGTCAGTTTTCTATTTATAGACTAATTTAAACAAGATAGCCTTTTCTTGAGAGTGTTTAAACTGGGAAGCCATATAAGATGATTGGACTTCTATGTTTGGGATCTTAAATATGATTGACATTGGTTGATGACAGGAAAACTCAATTATGACCAGACTTTCCCCTTGTTTTCATTTGGGATAATGTTCATTTACATTTTTATTATAATATATATAGATTGTTTCCTAGCCTTTGCAAACTTTAAAGTGTGATTGAATTTGCTGGATGCAGCAAATATTGTCTTACTAGTTGTTCCAACTCTATTTTCTGCTACATAATGCAAATCGCATTTTTGTACAATATATCGACAGTTTATGTATTTTATTTTTTATTTGGCAAATATTTGAAGCAGAGTGTGGAGGGTATTTACTTTTTATGAAGCTCCCGCCCCCAATTCAATTTCCTTATCTCCCTTTTCTTTATTACCTCTACAATTTATATACACATTCCTGGTTTCTGATATCCCTCTCTCACATGCAACTGGCATAGTTGGTAAATTACCTTTAGATTTAGATGGACTACATTATTAATGGCTTTAAGGAATATTGTTAATAAGATAATGTGCCCCTGTATCATTTAGAATTTACTATGATCGAGCCATGATGAAGCTAATTTTATTTTGTGCAGGTCAATATATCCTTGTGGCCTAGATTTAAGTTGGTATTTGACATGCACCTGAGCAGCTTGCGTAATGCAAATGTGAAGACATTATGGGAAGACGATGTTCATCCTCACTATGTCATGAGGCGTTATGCCGAGTTTACTGCTTCTCTTATCCATTTAAACGCTGAATGTGGAGATGGTCAGGTTAGTTTGATAGATGAATAGTCATCGAGTTTTCTTCTGTAAAACTCTAATATAATATATCCTCTGATGAATTGCAGCTTGATTTGAATTTGGAACGACTTAGAATGGCCGTTGATGACTTACTTATCAAGCTTGCGAAGAACTTCCCAAAACAAAAATTACAAACGGTGTTTCTTATAAACAACTATGATATGACAATTACAGTTTTGAAGGTAGGATTCTGTCAAATAACTCTTTTAAAAGTACAGCTATTATATATTTTTCCATCAATACAAAGCTCAAGGGTGAGACGAGATGTGGTTTTCATAATCAGATAGATTGTTTTCTGACTTTTGGCAACTGAAGCTTTCCTACTTTCTCGATTCCAGGAAGCAGGACCTGAAGGTGGAAAGATTCAAATGCACTTTGAAGAACTACTGAAGAGCAATACAACAATATTTGTGGTAACTACAATCAATTTCTTGTGTATATAGTTTCAATATAAAGATAGTTTTGGCAATATATGAGTGCGTCAATTTTCTGTTGCTATATATTCACATTCTTGTTTCTTTTTGCATATGATGTTCACATCTTAGGCCCACCTAGAATTCTGTAGTGTTATATGCCCTAAATTTGCGATAATGACTTTCAAATAACAAAAGCATGCTGAGTCGCCTCACCATTCAATTCACGGGAACTCAATTTGTTGTGTAAAAAGGTTAAAAACCATTTTTGCAGACAAAACTTCAGAAATCATAAGTATGATCTCCAAATTGGAGAAAGGACTTGCAATAGTTATAAATTTAACAAGCCTTTCAGATTAAAGAAAGGGGAAAGGGTACCGATAGATTATACCAAGCAAATATAATGTAATTTTCCTGCTTGTTCTCATGTGTGGTATCCTTACTGTTCTCCTCATTCCTTATAGGAAGAACTGCTTCAAGAACATTTTAACGATTTGATCAAGTTTGTCAAGTCTAAAGCTTGTAAGTATCGTAACAAGGACACGTATTGTTTATGTTCTCCATTTTGAAAAATACGGGCTTGATTGTGTGTAATTTGTCAGCCGAGGACCCAACATCAAATCCAGATAAACCCATAACTGTCGCCGAAGTCGAGCCCCTAGTGAAGGATTTTGCGAGTAGGTGGAAGGCTGCAATCGAGCTGATGCATAAAGATGTTATTACTTCTTTCAGCAACTTCTTGTGTGGTATGGAGATCTTAAGGGCTGCGTTGACTCAATTGTTGCTCTATTACACAAGACTCTCGGATTGCATTAAGAGGATCGTCGGTGGATCTGCATTGAACAAGGATCTTGTTTCCATTTCTTCAATCATGTATGAAATTAGGAAATACTCGCGGACTTTCTAATCTCTTCAGGATGTCATTGTTATATACTGGATCTAAATCACAATTAATGATATTCCATTTAATATTGTGCAAAAAAAAAACATTTTTGGATCCTGTCAAAGAAAGATAGCTTTGCTTCTTTCGGGACGCCCAAATAAGGGCACTTTTTGGTGCGACCTATTTGGGAATTACAAAAGTACAGATAATATAGGTTCAAAGCTCACCATTGTTGTATAATGGCAAACGCATCAGTTGTTCATGTGTGGTTTTTTATACTGAGTAAATTCTTGTAGATTTTTTTTATCAAACCTTGATTTAAGCATTCTCAATAGAAAGCTGATCACACGAGATGTAATAATAATAGTGAAATCCATGTATCCGTGTCATTCTGCAAGTATCAGTGTATGAAATTATTATTGTTCTGCCTTCATCACCGTCAAAGATTGAGTAGGTAGGGACCTTGTTCTTTAGCATTCTTTACGGCCGAATAATCGTAATCAAGCAAAAGCACTTGTTTCAATTGTATAAGTCGCAGCCCTACTGCAATCTGCCATCTTATATTAAGAAAACAACAATGTTATGTATTGATTAAATTGTAATTGTGGTATTCTTTTAGTTCTTTATGTGATTTCGATTTTTTAAATTTTCTTTTCCAATAATAAGTTATCAGCAAATACAAGTGAACTTGAGATCTTATTAAGTTCAGAGCTTTAGGCAGTGTGAGGATTTTATTAATCTATATATTACTCAACTTGCTAGTAAATCATAATAATACTTATCGTTCATAATTGTAACAATACTTCATAAAACTTTCAATGGTTTGATAGATTAGTTTCATTATAGAAAGTTATTGCGTTGTAAATGCAAAAATTAAAAACATTTAGTATCAATTAATTTTATCTTCTCTCTATCCGTGTGTATGAAGTAAGCACAACAATGCAATTTACTACATTCAACCATGGTGATGAATCTTTGTTCACAGTAGTGGTGCTTGACTACCTCACGCACGTAACGAGGGTGATGATGGTCTGGTAGATTATTTTTGTGGAGCATGCAGCATTGTGATATGTTTGTGAGTTGAAGGAGCAACTGTGATGAGATGGTTTATTTGTAAGAGAACCAACCCATGTCTGGGTGGGTGTGTTACGTGAAAATGAAAGTGACTTGCCAACATCTTAATTCGACTCAAATGAACGAATCAGGGATTAAGAAAGCTTAAACTAAATTATATAAATACAATTTCTGAAACTATTTATAGTAATACAGGGATATACAATGACGACATAAAATCCAATCATAAATCATCATATACCATAAATAAATTTGTTTGTTGACTGTTATTTAAAAATGTTATTAACGATAGCTTTTAAAGGATTGAAGTGTCAATTTGTTTCATTTGACGCATCATCATCTTAACTTGACAGAAATCGTAGTAAATTTGCTCACGAGATAAAATCCTACGATTCAGAAAACAACACTCGGCATTTTCGCCCAAAAAAAAAACAATAAAGCCAAATAAAAAACGGCGTGCAAAGAAGACACTAGAAAAAGGGCCAGAGAAAAAAAGAAAAGAAAAGAAAAGACATTAACAATTAATTTCATCCCAAAAATTTCAGTTTTTTTCTCTGAAGTAATTGTTTAAGTATGAAATTATTTAACTATCCAATCGGAAATACTTTGAATTTAATGAAAAAAAAATATCCATTAATCTCTATGTTATTGTATATAAAAAATTAGGAACTATTTTTTAAGAAAACATTTGAGAGGCTATGTAATATATTTATTGTACTTTTACTTCTAAGATTATCTTAAATGAATTTTATTTCAAAAACTACTTGGATAAAAAAGATATACCTTAAGGATGAAGGAAACGTTATAACAATGTGTTTTCTTGCATAATTTTGTTAATACACAATAAATGAGACTTGTTAAATAAATAAATAAAAAATAGACTTTGACATTGTTTTTCTCCATTAAACCACCAAGAATTATTTAATGAGTATGAAGAGTGGTGGGAGGTGGCAAAGCAAGGAACAGAAACATTGGGTGTGGATCTAAACAGATGATGATGCGATACAAAGAGGTTCCAAGTTTTATGATTTTCTTTCTGTTTTTCCCTTTTCTCAGTTAATATGAATGAATCTGAGAATGTAAAAGTTATTATGAATTAATTGTAGGAAAAAGAAGCGAAGAAGGAAGGTTTTAGAAAATATCTGGAAACAAGTGGAGCTGTGGATGCTCTCACCAAAGGTTTCTTTCCCATTCGCATATCCCTCTCTGCGTTTTTCAAGTAATTGCTCTGTTAATTAATAACTCTTGTTGCTTTCTTTGTTCCCAATTTGGCGTTTTTGAAGTTCTGGTTGCTTTGTACGAGCAAAACGACAAGCCTTCTTCTGCCGTTGAGTATGTTCACTTCTTCACTTTCCATTCTTGTTTGTGACTCCACGCATGTGACACACACGCTTCTCTTCGCAGGTTCATTCAACAGAAGTTGAGCTGTCCTTCCATACCTGAGTATGAAAAATTGCAGGCCGAATTCTCCGATCTGCAAATCAAATACAATGAGCTGTTGGCAGCGCACCAGAGAACCTGCAAAGAGGTTTTTTTCTTTATATTATTATTTACCATTTTTTTACTTTTTTACAGTGAATATGTAATATTAAACTACAGTCTGTGTTATGTTTATTAGAGAATTGGATCAAAACTTGAAGTACATAAGTTGATTTTAAGGGAGAAGATTAGTTCATTTTACGACTTTATTTCCCTTTTTTATTCGTGTTTACTGAGAAGTTTATCCAACCGTAGTTATACATGTAATGTGCAGGGTTTTAGATGTCTGGATTCATGATGGCAGGTGAAAAGAATAATTTACTGTGTATAAAGAAAAGTGGGACTCTTGATTAGCAACAAGAATATGGACTTAGTTATGATGGATTAATGATGTCTTGTGTGGTTAGGGAACTCGGTTATTTTAGGTTCGTTAATGGTAATGTAGGAGACAAAGTAAGGGAAAAATATGGCTAGTAAAAGAGCTGTGGACCTTTATAGAAGGGATGGAGGTCGGGGACTGGCAGAAGAGAACAAAGCTTCTCTTGTGGATAGTGAAGATTGTTTTACTTGAAAGTTAAAACCAATTTTGACCATCCACTTTGACTGAATAGTCAAGATTACCAGCTCCTCTCGGGCACTTAATTGTTAACATTTCTGTAAATATGGACAACCAGTATTAGGAGGTACTTATAATAACATGACTTTTTGAAGAAGTTATGTGATTTTTGTGTCTTGTTCTTTACTATTTTTAACAAGATTTAATTATCAATATGTGCTCATCTCACTCCCAGTATAAATAAAAGATCCTCTCTTCATACTCTCTTATTATACTTTTGTTAAACTCAAAGAGCATGAGGCCAAAACTCTGCCTTCTTCTGCTGTAGAAATCTCATAAAAATACAATTTAATTATAAGTTGTCAATCTGATTTTCAGCCCATTAAATCTGCTAAACTGCCATATGTACATTTAAGAATATTATCCTAATCAAGAGATGAGAATAACAGGTATAAGTACAAATAAATGTACAATCTCATATTATTTGCTTTTGTCCATTAATTCTGTGTACACCCCCCTCAAATTGATGTTGGTATATCCACAAGCATCAATAATACTACATCCTATGTTTGATTTTCTTCTAAGTTGAGAAGTTCGGTTTCACCAGCCTTTTGCCAACATTCATTCTCCATGACCTGTTTATGAGAAGGAATAAGAATGGATGATAATGTTGCTGTCAAGGAATTTATTTACCTATTTGTGGGCTTAAGAACATGCAAACTGCGTCACAGTGGAGCTGGATCTGGTTCCTGCACTAGGTCAGCAGCCAAGGAATTATTTTGAGGGGCCTCATGGGAGTTTGTTCCTGATTTTGAGTTGCAACACTTCGTCTTTCATTGACCAAGAAAGGTTTAGATGATGATTGACCTTCCAAAGAGTTAGAAAACAATGGCAAAATAGAAATTGGAGAAGAGAGCCATGATGTGTTGCAAAAATAATATGTATTCTCTTGGAGATGACATTTCTAGAGACCTGAATCCAACTAAGGTTAGGATCATAACTCGTAAAGCACAGCCTTTTGGTAAGGAGAATAACCAAGAAACACATTCAACAAATTGTGTAATCCGTTTGGTGCATTCTTGTGGAGGAAGATGGACATAACATACACAATCAAAGATGTGAAGAGTCGAGTACTCTGGGGGTGACCAAATAATCGAGTGAAGGGGGACTCATTGCTTATTGAAGGAGATGACAATGGAAGGGCTTCACGCTAAAATTGAGATTGCACATGAAACTCTTGCAAGAGGGTGCAAACAACATCAAGCAAATGGCAGTTTTTTTCATTTAACTCCACGTTTGTAGTGAGGTTGAAGGGCAAGAGGATTGAGATATAATGACATTGGATTGTAGGTACACTTGAAAGGAATTTGATGTCTATTCATCCCTATTGTCAGAGTGAAGAATTTTGATTTTGGATGAGAACTGGGTCTGAACATAAGCATAAAGAAATTTGAAAGTGGATAACACTTCATGTTTGGAGCGCAAAAAAAATAAACCCTAGTAAAGGACTGTAACCATCAATAAAAGTTAGAAAATAATTGTAATTTGCATGAGATATAATGGTTGTTATCTCCCAAACATCACTATGGATGATATGAAAAGGCTATGTTGCATTTGAGTAACGTGTTTGAAAGGATAGAATTTTACTTTTGCCAAGCTTACAAGGAATGAAATCAAAATGAAAAACAAGAGATGGAGTTTGTTTATTTCCAAGAAAACCAGAGACGGAGTTTGTTGATCCTGCACATGACAACTAGAATGTTATACTTGACAATCATTGTCAACTAATTGACCAACGTAAATGAGATTTCTACTGAGACCAGGAGAGACAAAAACATGGTTTAGAGATGAAGAAATATAATATCACCTGTCGTTGTGAGAAGAATATCTTTAGATTGCCAGAATATTATTTTATAGTATTAAGGAATTGAACATTGTTTGTCATGTGGTTGGAAGCCCCAGAATCAAAATACCAAGGTGAAAAGGATTTACCTCAAAATCCAATAGCAGAGAGTACTGAAATGATCATTTGTTGAACCATTTCAGGAGTCAAAGTTGGAGCAATAGTAGTAGCATTTTTTTGGACAGTTGCTGGATTGAAAGAACTGCTAGAAGCAGAGGAATCAACTGATGTGATCATGTGATATAAAGGCTGTTGCAGTTCGCTTGGGTGGCCTTATTAGGCATTCCTTAATAAGATGTCTATCTTTTTTGCAATAGTTGCAGTATTTTTTTTTTACAGTGGAGCATGATGTCCAAACTGCTTGCAGCAAAACCATTGAGTAGCACTCACATCGCTATTTGTTGACTTCCCTTCTGCCATGTATGTTGCTGGGACAACAAATGATTGATATTCTTCACATAACAAATCATTGAGACATGCATTCAAGGTCAGATCACAATTTCAGAAAGAAATTGGCGTCGTTTAGTAGTTTCATGAATTGCTGAGACTGAATTTAGACTATCAGATGTCAAGTTTACTCTCAATTCATGAGAGTAAAAATATATGGAGAGACTATCTTATGTAGGATTTTGTCAGAGTCAGTTGTGCTACCATCAACATGTCCCCACAAATCTTTTCCTTTTGACAAATATTTGGAATTGGAACTCCCATGCTGAGTAATTTTTGCCATTAAGGCAAACTGTTAGAACATCATTTATTTTTCATAGACATGGATGTAGTTAAAAGGAAACAAAAATACAACTGAAGGGTAATCGGGACAGAGAAACAGGTAACCAATAAATTTTGACTGGAAAACAAAAAAGATCTAGAAACTTGGACTAGGGTGAAAAAGCAAGAACAAAAACGCATGAGTTCTGGGATTGTGACCTAGGTTAATGCCGTGTTAAACTTAGAGAGCATGAGGCCAAATTGTGTTTTTTTCCCTGCCCGAGACATCTGATATAAATACAATTTAATTACAAGCTGTCGATCAGATTTTCAGCCCACTAAATCTGCTAAATTGCCAAAGATACGTTTAAGCATGTTATTCTAATTAAGAGAATAACAGTTTCAAATACAAATTACAAATAAATGTACAATCCCATGTAATTTGCTTTTGTCCATTAACTCCATTGATAACTAGTTGGTCAAGTTTACATTTATCAGGATTGGAGAAATGCGATAGGTTAAGTATTGTGTGTTCCCTCACATGCCATGCCGCTGAAAAGGATATAAATTATTCTCCAAAATCTTGACGTCCAATAGATGCATTCTGAAGTTTGTTAATTTCCATCTGTGATGATTATTGATCTCCATATAAGTGGGCTGTGACTCTCGGCTTCAACATTACATTTGTGGGGAAAAACATTAAAGATCCCCTAAACCAAAAGAAAATACTAAACTTCTAATCCACAATTTGGTAATTTTTGGCCCCTTCATACCTTCTATTCAAATATTCTATTGATTCTCTTGAATTTGTTGTTTTTATTTTTCTGTTTGACTGATGTTAGGGTTTATTTACAATGTATCATATGTCTTCACAGTTAGAAGAAATCAAAAGCTCACATGTCTTGGCAACGGTATCTACCAAGGAAACAACTGACAGTGAATCTCCGAAAGATGGGCTCTAAAGCTGTTGAAACTTGCAATTCTTGGAGGTAACCTGGTTTGCAATTTCCCAGTGTTATTTTTTTTTTCCCGTCAAAGTGACTACTGATAGTGAATAATATTTTTTTGAATTTGGTTTTTTACCGAATTCCATGGTATCATATGATTCATGTATCCCAGTCTCACCTACTGAGATGAGATCATTGTTGTTATTATTATCATCATTATTGTTGTTGTTGAGGAGTGACAATTGGTAGATTGTAGTTATAGGGGATTCTGTTGTAACTTGTAATCACCTCTTCCGTTTACTTCAGCTGTGATCTATGTGTGAAATGGTGTTGATTTCTTATCAAGTTATTCTGATTTCGAACAGAATTTTGCATGCTTCTTGGAATACAATGTAATTGATTTTGAGTTTTAGTTTGAACTTTTTGCCTGTCCTAGTTCCTTCACTTAGTTGCGCCTAAATTAGGCAGAAGAAAGTCTGAACTGCCAGTTTATATAGCCTAAATGGTCATATCATAACCCTCAACCGTGGAGGGCTTGAGAAATCTAATTAGACATTTTTGCCACGTTTAATGTTTTCTTCTCTGTTGGGAGCATAAAATGTCTGATTTATTTTAGGAAATATTTTAAAAATCACATTACCCACCTAATTCTACAGCTAAACTTGCCTCAACAGTGAGGGTAAGCGTTTAGTTTAGCGTATCTTTATCATTTCTGTATGAGCTTCTGGAAAAATAAGTGAATAATGCATATATTATCTTAAACAATAGAATATTTAAAATTAAGAGATTTGTTTACCATAAATTGAGAAAAAAAAACTTGTGATCGTTACTATTTAGACTTCTCGGTAATGATTCAGTTGGTTCAAAAATTGTAATGAAACTGTGGTTGAATTATATTTACTGTATAATAGGTTTATCGGGAATTTTAATTTTTATGCATAAAGGTTACTTAAAATTTGGTTATTGCAAGAAAAAAAATAACTTGTCAAATGTATCCCGATGTATAAGTATTCAACAATGGTTCAAAAGAAAAGAGAACATCTGTCAAATTAATTGAAATATCGGATGGGTTCTTTCTTTCAGAGGCTTTCCAAGTTTACATTCACACGATCAAGTCAATATTTTGGTAGAAGTGAAAAAAGGTTTGGAATTAGATTGAATGTTTTTCATTGCATGGGTGCATAGATGCGTCAACCACTGCACTTATTCACCATTTATTACGATATTTTTTTTATCTTTGCCCATTACCATGTTTTGTATTGTTCATCATGCTACGACGAGTATGGTGTGACTTTAATTTTCTGTTTGATTACTTGTGACTGGGGAACGTGATTTCTTGTAAATTAAGAACTCCTAATCTGAATAGCTAAATAAAATTAACACTTATAAGTTATAAGAAAAGGAAAATAAAATTAATTTTATTTTAAGATGTATAATTAAATTAATTTTAATTTATGAAAAAACTTTATCTTCTGTACTTTGAAAAGTCTTTTGTTGAAAATTTTGTACAAATGGACTATTAATCTGCATATAGCTTACCTTATGCCAACCCCTCCCACAATGTCACATGTTGCACAACTAACATAGTATTCTCATTCATTGATGATGTCTCCCTATTCACAAACCCATAGCACAAATCCCACACACGTCCAATCTTGGCTTCTAGATAACCCTATTTAAAGTCAGACTTCCAAAATCTCTTCTGTGAATACTAAAAAGGACCAATGGTGTTATTAGTCATTAGATATGAAAAGCATCTACAACTTATCTTACCCAAAATGTTAGTTTTTCTGTTAATACATTTTAAAATTTCTATCAGTACAAATATTTGTATTGATTAATAGCATGAAGCCATTTTTTCTGCATTATAAACAAAGAAAAACAAAAGGGTAATTAGTTATTTGAGTGAAGTGTGAAGAAAAAATCTTGTGTGGAAGGGAGAAAGAAAAGAAAAAAGAGAGAGAGAAGGTAAGGTTGGTTGAGTGACTAGGATTCAGGAAGAAGGCCAACCCTTATCGGTTTGAATATTTGGTTGTCAGTGTCACTGTCTGTGACTGCTCCTACTCACTACTTCCTTGTCACCCATTCAAATATCCACCTCCCACTTCACCATTTTTTCTTTTTTTTCCATATTTAACCCTATTATTATTATTATTTATTATTATTATTCTTAATAGTGTTATTAAATTAAATATGGTGGAAAAGAAAATAATAAAATATGAGAGTGAGAGGGAGATATGATTTGGGGTGAAAAAAAGAGAGGGAGAGACAAAAATGAAAGGGTTCAGTTCAGACTCTGCACTGCCCTTCTTCCAAGATAAACTGTTTTTGTTTTCATTATAAAAAGAAAATAAAATATCTAAAAAAATTGCAGTGGGAGCAGTGGGAGCACACACATCTTTCTGTCCCAAACATGGAACCTAATGACAACCAACTCACCTCCTTCTTCCACCACCACCACCACCACCCCCACCACCACCATCACCACCAGCCCCAGCCACCGCCGCAGACAGCTGCAACCTCCACCGCCTCCCCGACTAACGGCCTCTTGCCCAACGCCGACGGGTCCCACATGCTGTACCCTCACTCGGTGGCCTCGGCGGTGTCGTCGCAGCTGGAACCGGCCAAGAGGAAGCGGGGGCGGCCGAGGAAGTACGGCACGCCGGAGCAGGCTCTTGCCGCGAAGAAAGCCTCTACGGCGTCGTCTCATTCGTTCTCCGCGGACAAGAAGCCCAACTCCCCAACGTTCCCTTCTTCCTCATCTTTCACGTCCAAGAAATCCCATTCCTTCGCTCTAGGTTCGCTTTCCCTTTCTCAATTTCGTTTGTTAATTCCGCTTCTGATGTGTTCGCTTGTTTCTCTCTGTGTTGGTGGATTCTGCGTTCATTGTTTCGTTCTAATTTCAAAATCGTTAGGATTGGGATTGCGAGTATAGCGTTTCGTACGAGTTTGAAAGTGTTTCTCAGTCATATGAAAATGTCTCTGTTAGCTTAAGGATTGACAAAAATACCTAAGGTATCGAGTGCACGATTGATGGCAGAATTTTAACTAGATGTTTCTGCTGTGAATGGGGTGATGCAGGCAATGCAGGGCAGGGGTTCACTCCACATGTCATTGCTGTTGCTGCTGGTGAGGTATGCGTTATTCATACTTCAGTCTTCGAATATTGTTTGTTGATTTTAGATTTCTGCATCTACTTGCTTCAGGGCAAGTACAGTCAAAGTCCCAAATGATTTGGTTATTATATTATAAAATAAAGTAACAACCCATAAATTTCATACCCAAAATGTCACTATGTACACTTAATAGTAGTTCCTTAAATAAACAAATTATATAAGCAATCTCCCAGGTATTAGAAATCACATTATACAGTTTCTTACCTATTGAATAATCCTTCGTAGTAGTTCCAGGACATTAGTAAATTGATGGATATTCAATACGTTAGAGATTAGTTTTGTAATTTTAACTTTATATTATGTATATAAATGAGCTATTCGTGAGTTGTTATTATCAAAGTTATTGAGCATAAGCTTGGCTCATTTAAATAACTGGGCTTAATATCAAGTTTTAAGTTTGTGTTTGTTTCTTTAATCAAACAAATCAGTTTGATCAAACATTTAACCCGTCAAGCTTGAATAGTTATACTCATTTACCACCCCAGCTAATTAGTAATTAATTACTATATGTTTTGTTCCACCCCGTCCCATCTATTTATTGTCCTTCCGGATTTGTTCAACCTGCATGGTTTTCTTGTGTGGTGGTGATTTCAGTCTTTTCAATTAGTAATTTCATGGCAGATCATGTTTTAAGTAACTAAATGAGTTGATGAACAATGATTTCATAAATAATGTAACAGTGTCTCTTGTAATTGAGATTGTGTGTTGAGAGGGAGCAATCTAGCACAATTCAGGAATAATGCCTTTTAGGGGCCAGGTTAGTCATCCCATGTCTCTTGCTGAAGTTCACCAAGTTGCACCTGCTTAAGGGTTCCTATAATGGATCTAGGTGCGGCACAATGAGTGTGCCCAATAGCCATAGTTAACATGTGGATGTCATGTGAACTGTTAGAGTCAGTATAGTTTCTCTTTTTTTCTGCATTTCCAACATATAAATTTGTTTCAGAGAATTTATTAGTTTCTGTATTTTTCTGATGTTATTCAATTTCTCCTTGTAGTTCACCAATCTTTATAGAACTTGTAAATTTTCCTCCATCCTTGGTGTTTGAATTTATTATGTTTTTTCATTTGTCCAGATATATTTTCAGTTTTCTTCTGTATGTGTACTACTTTGATTACTGTTTAACTATGCACTCAATAGGATGTTGGGCAGAAAATTATGTTATTCATGCAACAAAGTAGGCGTGAAATGTGTATTCTGTCTGCATCTGGTTCCATCTCTAATGCCTCTCTTCGCCAGCCAGCAACCTCAGGAGGCAACATTACATATGAGGTAAAATATTAGTCACTTTTTTTTGTATAATATCTATTTTTTATATTCTTATAGATATTCTTTAGAATATCTTTAAAAGGAAAAGGAAAAGTTGAAACTTTCAATTTTGGTCTAAATCTAGTTTATTCAAGTATTACAATAGCCAAGACTTAAAATCTTGTTTATGATATATTTTATTTTATTGTTGGGTAAATTGCATTCTCCTCCTTAGAGATATTGATGTGTTGCACTTTGGTTATTTAATGTGAATGAGCCTCTTAAAGATAGTTTCCTCTGTGACACTCTTCATTATTGGCAATGGCAACTGTTTTTAAACTTTTATATCAAATGGTAAAAAATAAGATTTTTGATGAAGTTCTAAAGCTACTACTAGTAGGAATATTCTAAACATTATTTCGTTCATAAAAGTCCTATGTGGAAAATTAGTTTCCAGTGACACTAAAAGTTGCAGGGAGAAAAATGCTCTTGGGAGAGATTAAAAATGTATTTGGACCCAATGTGTACCTAACAAAAAGATGTGGAGGAAAGTTATCTACTAAATGGGTTTGGGACCAGGTATAAATACTTGCTAGAGTTTTATGGGAATAGGTGTGGAGATGCCAGTATGGGTGGGTACTTTAATATGCACCCCACTTCATACCCATGTCATTTAATAAATTAAACCTAAAATTTGAAATATTATATTTAATTACTTACTCAATGATAGAAGTTATCATCTTGAAGTTTACCCATGATATAATTCTCTTCTCAAACCTTAAGGGCTTTTGTTTTCTTAAATTTTCATGGCTTTATATTCATCTAATTATGGGAGCAGTTGGTTGTTCTTCCATCCAACTTGGGGTATAAATTTTAGTTAATGTTTTTTGTGTGGTTGATTTTTCATAATTGATTTCAGTATTAACAACACCATTTTTGTTTTACTTGTTTGTCAGAAAGAAAATATTCTATTTAATTAGAATGTGGTTAATGGGTGAGGTTCTGAGGGTATGGGTTCAGAGGCAGGTTTTGCTTTAAATGTGAGTGTAGGAATGGATTTTGTAACCTTTTTCAAATCTTACCCATTTCCATCCCTACTAGGAGGCTTATTCATAATTGTTTACCACCATTAAGAGGATCAGTTAATGCCATTGCACTGAAGTGCAACATGCTTCTGACATGGATGGAGAGTGTAATTTTTAAAATTGGAGGGAAAGGAAGTATAATTTAAGCATTACGTGGGAGAGGAAATGTACTCTCCCTTTAATTTAAGATTCTTCTCTTGTCATCAAACAAGGTGAATGAGTTTTCAAATTTGAATTTTTCTCTACTAGTAATAAAGAGACTAGTGTTTTGTCTTCATTTTTGCTCATAAATTTCTGAAGAAGTTCAGTCTGAATACTCTTGTTTCTCAATTATGCTAATAAAACATTGGATTAGAGATGTTCATTTAAAATTCCATTTAATAACAGTAACTAATTTTCCCTTTTCATATTCTTCATTTTTTTCTCATCCTATTTTCTCCTCTCGTGTACACGTGTGTGTTTATGGCTTGTTTGTATAACCCCAACTTTTATGGACAATTTTTCTGATGGCCTAAATTGGAAGCTTAAGCAAAATGGTTTCATTTTCTGTAGATAATTCTTGCACCGTCTTCTTATAAGAAAATTGATCCGTTCTTCAGTTACCTTCAAGATCACAGACACGATGAGGAACCTTAATGAAAACTATCTATATTAGATTACGACTGGTCACTTAAAAGTTAGTGCCGGTCAGCATTAAGTTAGTAATATTTTTTTCCTGTGTTGTCGCTTGTCAATGAATTAACTATTAAGCAGGAATCATTGTCTACAACATAATTAACACATGACTAATTGCTGAAAATAATAATTTTACTTTTTTTTTTGTCAAGTCAATCTGCTTTATTATATTTGGTAGTCATGTGCTCATATTGCAGTTATCAAAGTTTGACTCTTTTGCTCTGACATCAGGGTCGGTTTGAGATTATTTCACTTACTGGTTCTTACGTCCGTAATGAACTTGGAACTCGAACTGGTGGTCTAAGTGTATGTTTATCGAACACTGATGGACAAATCATAGGTGGTGGAGTTGGTGGACCGCTTAAAGCAGCTGGTCCAGTTCAGGTAATTTCAGAAAGAACTTTTCGGTGGGAAATATGAGCTGTGCGCTATTTCTATTTTTCTTGGTCTTATCAATATGCAATTTGTGCCTTGAAAAATTGTAGGCCTAACCATTAATGAGGACTTAGATTTAAATTATGTGTCATCAACATAATTTATGATTATGACATTATGTACCATTAGATATAACCAACCTCATTTAGTGGGAAGGTTTGGTAGTTGTTGATATGTTACGCCGTCGATGTTATGACGTTGCTAACAGATGCTCCAAGGTAAAACTGGGGTTAGAGAGAAAGTTATATGTGAACAGTTCTTCTCTACTTATGTTCCTGCTTGCTCTGTAGTTTCTTTTTTTATAGCCCTTACCTAATATACACAAATGTGATTTTGCGTGTATAAAATTTTCATAGGAAGAAAAGGGGGAGATGAGATGGGCATTTAGGGTTGTGGTTGATAAGAGTAAAATTGATAGGGAAAACCGATGAAAAAAATATACATATAGACTTACTTTATATCTACATGTCAAATTTCACTGTTATTTTTTGGACCTTCCTGTTTTCACTCCTACCAACCACTGCCTGGAAGTCATTTTTGATGAAAGGTTAATCTACACAGGTCATCGTTGGAACATTTTTTATTGACAACAAGAAGGATTCTAGTCCAAAAGTTGATGCCTCTGTAAGCAAGTTGCCACCACCACCAGTTGGTGAACCAGTATCAAGTTTAGGTTTCCGCCAATCAGTCGAGTCTCCTCCTGGTGGAAATCCAATACGTGGAAATGATGAGCATCAAGCTATGGGGGGAAGTCATTTCATGATTCAACAGCTTGGTTTGCAGGGTACGCCTCCCCGGTCCACAGACTGGGCTCGTCGAGATTCAAGAAATAGCAGTTTTGAGCTGACAGGTATGGACTAACCTGCCCCTTCTAATACTTTGGCTGTGGTGCAATAAGGTTTCCTATCTGCAGGAAGGACAGGTCATGGGACGCACCAGTCTCCTGAGAATGGGGGCTATGAGCAAATTCCCGATTGAAAACTCAATATGGCTTTTGGATTTGATAAATCAGTGTGCGATAGATGTATGATATCTCTACATATCAGCCCTCTTTGTCACGTGATGCCGTTTATAGTATGCACCATTCATTAAAGCTCGTGGCTTCTGAAAATTAATACTAATGCTTGTCCTTGAAAATATTGTTCTGCCTCATTTACTGCTGTTGTATTTATAAATCAGGGTTGCTTACTTCATTTTTGCTGGCCTGTTAGTTTATACCGGGATAAATATGATAGTTATATCTTTCCTAGATTAGTTAATCTGTTGTGGATTATATTTTCCTTCCATTTTCAGATCATTATCATATCATGCTTCTTCATTTAATTGGCCTATTTTCAAAATATCGATTATCTTTCTCTTTTCACCTTCTGGGCCCTTACGCTGATAAAGTACGTAAAAGCTCCTGTTGTAACTTTTTCGATTTTTAGGGTGCACTTTACATACTGCATAGTGTAAGATGGTTAACTAAATTTTGTTGTAAGATGCGTCATATGCTTTTTTTAACTATATTCTGTGTCCTCAGATGTTTAGATACACAAAATTATTAACTTTTTCAATTGCACCTTGTGCAATTATTAAATGCGGTTATCAATTTTGATGGAATTAAATAGAGAGGACTTACTAACAATTTTTGGAATAATTGGTCTCTTTTTTAGCTTGTTAACTAATGTTTGGTTTTCTTTTTCCGATCATGGAAGAACTTGGTTATTGGTTAAAAGAGGTAAAAGATACTTCAGTTGAGCTTAATTATTCAATAAAAGTATTCTCTTTAATTTTCTTTTACACATCCAATATGATTTGTTTTAAACAAATTGATAGAAGAGCTGGTGGTGGTATTTGTACAATATAATGATGCCATTTGTACAATTTTTGAATATTGAATGTGGATGTTGCAATGATTACCTTTTGAATCATATATTAAAAACTACCTCGGAATTCAACCTTTGGTGCCTTTTTATTTTCTTTATTTTTCTTCCAGATAGTGTTGGGCAGCTGTTTGGTATATGAAAATAAAATTATTGGAAAATAATGAACCTTGGACATTATTAATCTTTGTATAACTGAATTGTATATGGTTGATGAAAAATGTTGTCTACAATAATCATAAAGCTTTTCTAAACACATCATGGTAATGTATCATTTTTATTAAACATTTTAATTCAGTATTATATTAAATATTTTAATGAGATTAATATTATACTTTTTTATTAAAAAAAATTATTTCAACTAAAAAAAGTTAGATTTTCACTTCTTTAATGAGAATGTATTTCTAATCAATTTGGTCAAACAACTTTTCTTCAAAAACATTATATCATAGACTATGACACTAGAGAACGACAGAAAAGTGATGAACCAGATTAAAGATTATTTTACCCCATATTTTTTATTCAATAACTTAGTCTTTTATAAGTTAAAAATTTATCAACTAATAACCTATGAATTAAAACTAATTTATCCATTAGTAACTAGCTCATAACTTATTAACTATCGATTTCTTTATCATCTAGTTTTACTTGTAAAACAATCTTAATTATTTTTTATTGAAAAGCTTTTCTATCAAATTTTATTTTGCATTACATAGTTCTGCTTTCTTATTGGTTTTATTTGAATAAATTTACGTGTAACATTCTTGATTTTTTTATAAAATGCATACATCAAACTTAAAACTCTGGTGACACTGAAAGTGATTTTAGGTGGATGGAGGACCCCACCTGTGAATGGTCATAGCATTCCATTGCTACAACACATCACTTTGGCCACTTTACAAAATTAGAAAAAACAGGCCAATACTGATGTTCCCTTCTCTAGGTGGAAAAATATATTTGTTCCATAAGCCTTAAGATAAACAAAAATACTAATATTGTACAATAAATATTTACTTTATACAACTCAAATTTATGACAATTAATATTATATTATTATTAAGATTTAAAAATTCATTATAAATAATTACTAGTTAATGTACATTATATTTTAAATTTATGATAAATAATTACTTGCTAATATTACCACTATTATTTTTAAGTGGCTTAATTACCATCATCATTATTATTATAATAAGTAATATTCTTTTGTTTGAATTAGAATCAATGATTTCATATCTGATTTTAGTTTCTAGTTAAAAATCAAACTCTTAAATAATTGTTTATACTTTTGAATGTAGTTTTAAAGAAACAAAATATCAATGCTACATTAAGAAATCTTTGAAATGGTGTTACAGTAGTAATTAATTCAGTGCCTGATTTGTTATTATTACCTGCAAAGGTTTGTGTGGAAGGGAGTTCAGGTTCACTTCATGTAAACTTGGGTGGGTCCCATCTCTCTCAGCGACCAAGTGCTCTCTTCAAACCCAAGATTGGAATTTTTGGTGATTGGTAGCGTTATTTTATCAATTAGTATCATTGACCAAAACCAGACCAAGTCCTGATTCCTCCTTTTTCTTCTCAATTTCTGGCTCCAGATTGTTAGGGTTTTGGGAAATTGAGCTTAGTTTAGATCTGTTGTAATGTGTGTGCCAACTGTGATGTCAATTTCAGCTGTTTGTTATCTGGGGATGCTTTAGAAAAGAAGAATAGTTACTCTAATTATTTTGTCGCCATGGAGAGAGGGCTTCTTCTTTTTATTTTCTTGCTGTTGGTTATGGTGCTCTCTGTCTTTGCCATCGAAGTGGAATATTCACACTGCAATTGTGATGAGGAAGGGCTTTGGAGCATCCACAACGTCCTGGTTAGCCAGAAAGTGAGTGACTTTTTCATCGCCATTGCATATTTTTCCATTCCCCTTGAGCTCCTTTACTTTGTCAGTCGCTCCAATGTCCCCTTTAAATTGGTCTTCCTTCAATTCATTGCCTTCATAGTTCTATGTGGATTGACCCATTTACTCAACGCCTATACTTACTATGGCCCCCAATCCTTCCGGTTGGTTCTTTCCCTCACTGTTGCTAAGTTCCTCACTGCTCTTGTCTCCTGTGCCACTGCCATTTCCTTTCCCACCCTCATACCTCTTCTGCTGAAAATTAAAGTGAGAGAGCTCTTCTTGAGGCAGAATGTGTTGGAATTGGGCCAAGAGGTTGGGATTATGAAGAAACAGAAGGAAGCTAGTTGGCATGTTAGGATGCTCACCTGTGAGATTAGGAAGTCTCTGGATAAGCATACCATATTGTATACCACACTTGTTGAGCTTTCCAAG
>Ga0123342_1000223_pt1 | contig 80239 bp, 37 predicted proteins | sample Turbeawhitnodule_FD_89960 | JGI IMG/M metagenome (GOLD analysis project Ga0123342, IMG submission 89960) | Root nodule microbial communities of legume samples collected from Mexico - Turtle bean Mexico white nodule | ecosystem: Host-associated > Plants > Roots > Nodule | place: Mexico: Nepantla... | reverse complement strand
TAGGCTCGAAATGGCTCTGATACCATATTACAAAGTGGACTTTAAGCCTAACTCAACCCCATAAAACCGGCTCATAAGGTTGAGGTTTGCACCCACTTATATACAATGAAAGGCTCTAATCTCTAGTCGATGTGGGATCTCCAACACAAAGCTCGTTCCAAAAACTATAATTTACATTTTGAAAAGCTTGTTCTAAAAAATTGTTATATAACTCTTTTTTAAAGAGTTTGTAGTTAAGGTTTGGATACGTTTGAATTGTAATTTTATATAAGCCCTTTAAGGGGACTTGAATGGTTAATGGACAAATTACTTCTACCTACCAACATTTGTGTTGTGAGAACATACCTTAGTGTGTGGAGAGTGAACATCGAAATGGGAACTGAGAGTTAGAGTGATTCAGAGAAGAGGTGCAATTAGTGATGGGATTAACTCTAACAAGTGGTATCAGTTAGCTAGGGGAGATGGTGACCAATAACTTATTAGAAACAAGGGTATAATCTTTGGAGAAACTGGTGGCAAATTCTCAAGAAGCAATCTAGAAATCTTTACAAGGATTGTAGTAGGTTGTTGGAGGTCTAATTTCTTCCATGACTATTATAAGCATTGTATAACAACTTCATTCTCCTTCTTGCACAAATCAAGAATTTGTGAAGAATACTTCTACAATTCTCGATAGAACCAGTTGCATTTTCCATCATTTGATGAAACCAAATTTTGGGACTAGAAGGCCAAAGTTGAGAATTGTTTTGAATTAGAGGACACCCCAATACAACAACGAACAAGATTACTACTTCTTTCAATGGAGGGCAAAACTTTTTCGTGACAACATCATTACATTAAGTCTTTTGATTTCCAACGACAATCTTAGACGCAAATCTTGAAGGATGCGACTCATAGATTTGATGATAGCACATTTGGTGATCCCGTGATTGAATTGGCTCGTTTAAAACATGGAAGTTCTTTAGTTGAATATTTGATACTCTATTGATCAAAGTTATGATTTTGAAGAAATTGCTTTGAGTTTTTTTTTTTTGTCAAGTCTAACTCTTGAATTGGAGAAATAATATGTTTACACATACCTTTTACACTTCAAGAAGCAGTGTTGTTAGGCGGTCTCCAGGAAGAAGTATTGCAAGAAAATTCCTGGGTTTCAGTGGGTAGTTAAGAAGAGAAAAATCAAAATTTTTAAACAGGAAAGCAGTCACAAATTTAAAATAAATATGCACCTATTACTACTTTTCAATCTCATTATGCACCAAGTTCATTTAAGTTGATGTTAAGGTTGGATAACACGACTAATTCTACAGGTTCTATTTCAAGGAAAGAGGTTAGTGAACGTATCTCTAAGGAGTTATATAAACACTTTATTTAGGAGCATGGTAAGATTGTAGCACCTTGAACAACTTTACTGCAAAAAAATACTCTCCATATGTGGGATATTAAAGTCGATACAACCTTCCGCAGGTTAAAGAAGGCATTAACTACTGCTTTGATTTTAATATTACCTTATTTTTTCAACCATTAACTATTGAAACTGATGCTTCAGGAATATCGGTTGGAGTGGTGCTCATGCAATTTAACAACCATATTGCTTACATAAGTAAGAAAATGAGACCTAAATGTCAATTGTAGTTTGCTTATGAAAAATAAATTTTTGCTATTTTATTTCTAGTAAAAGAGTGACAACATTATTTTTAGATCATATGTGGTAATAAAAACATATCAAAAGGCTTTGAAGCATTTGTTGGAGCAACCGCCTACAACAATGTTACATAAATGGGGTTCGGAAAAGCTAATAGGTTTGAATTTTTGCATTGAATATAAAAAAGGTAAAGACAATGTAGTAGCAGATGGACTGCCATGAAACCTTACTCAAGGTAAGTTATTCTTGATAGACCTTGAAAATCTCTATATGTGGACTTTATTATTGGTCTCCATAAATCTTGTTCTATGACTATGTTTTTTTTGTTATGGATAGCTTAACTAAGTATGCTCATTTTTTGCCACTTTCACATCCTTTTAGAGTAGCTAAGGTGACAACCCTTTTCATGGACAATATTGTGACAACCATGAAGCTTGGCCACTTGACATTATATATAATAGGGGCTCTATTTTCATGAGTCACTTTTGGATTGAGTTGATGCACAAGAATGGTGTCAAGCTGCTGCGATCAACAAATTTTTATCCACAAACAAATGGTCAAACAGAGGTTGTAAACAAATTCATTGAGACTTATCTACGTTGTGTTTTCGGGGACATTCCTTCCAGGTGGACTGTGTATTTACCTATTGCGAAATCGTGGTACAACACCAAATTTCATACAATTATACATTTGACCCATTTGAAGCTCTTTATGGATATCCTCCTTCCATTCCCACTGCTATACAAAATACATATTCCTTAATATAAGCAGTAGCCTATACAATGAAGACACGTGATGAAATTACTCAGGTATTACAAGCAGATTTGGTTCAGGCAGAACGACATATGAAGTTTTATGTTGATTTGAATAGGACTGACAAACAATACAAGGTGGTATATTTAAAGATTTAACCATACATACAAATAATTTTATCCTATACAAATTTTCACAAATTAGTTGGCTGATATCATGGTCCCTACATAGTTTTAGAAATGATTGACAATGTGACTTATAACTGGATTTACCTACTCACTCTTAAATTCATAATATTTTTCATATTTCCTTACTAAAACCATCACATGGAGTTAAACCAGTATTTACAAGTTAAATATTAAAAAATTTAAAAAATTTATGAACAAAATTAATTGGAGAAAATATTTGTTTCTCCTAAAAGTGTTTATAAAAGTATTTATTTAAATGTCTAGAATTTTTTTATCAATAAGGTTAGTCGGTGTCTTGGTGGTTTGTAAACATTCCTTATGTTAGTAAAATAAGTTGAGTTTAAAAGGGAGTGAACTAAATTTTCTAAAAGAAAAAAAAAATCTTCAAATGAATGAAAAATTAACTTTAAGTCAAAAGATATTTTGAAGATAACTATATTCAACTACAAGAAAAAGTTACTTTAATTTTTTTTAATTTTTCTATAATCATACCACATGAATTCAAATCAAATATAATTGGGAAGAGATAAGGAAAAGAAAATAACAAAAATTATTCTAAATTACTCTTATAAAAAACTTACATCCAATTATTAATCTTAAATAAGTCAATTAACTAATTTCAAGTTTTTACTAACATCATACAAACAATTCTTAAATTTTACAGAAATCTCCTACAACCTCTTGAAACTTTACCACAACATAACTCTCTTGACACAAGATTCATATCCAAATCATAAGGGACAATTGTTTCATATAAGAATGATTATTTGATTGCTAATCATGTTGTCTATTTTCGTTTTCTTTCAAATTGCAACATTGGTACACTAGTAATGTTGATGATCAAAATTGAAAGTTGCATAATTTAAATCAATTTTCAAAATTTAGGGCAATGTCTATATATAATTTTAAATTTCATAATTTAAATGTTAAAGCAATTATAAAAATGTAATTAATAAAAAAGTTATGTATTTAAATTAATGTTTTAGATATGTAAAAACTGAATAATTAAACTGTAGATATTTTTTTTAATGGAAAAGATAGACACCAACCTTCACAAAGATATATGTATGTATGTAATATAGAGGGAAAAGAGAGAGAAAATTGAATGTTTCCTTGTCATTATTAATTATGTTTTTGACAAATGACAATCCTGATATTTTAAGTTTGAGTTATTTTTTTTTATTAATATAAGTCATGCTTTTTTGATTGACTTTCGGACAAAGTATTTTAGTCCATGTTAATGTAAATTATTTTTTATTTGATACTATTGAGATTATTATAGTTGTTTTACTGGTCAGTAAAAATGTTTTTCGATAGATGTCAACCAAATTTCTCTTTTGTTGAAATTGGTTGTAGTTAACTTTTTTTTGGTCAATATTTACAAAGATTTTTTTAAAATGACATCATTAAAATATTATATCCAAATAAAAAAAATTGAATTCATTTGAATTGCTTCATTCAAAATAAAATATTTAAAAGATTAAACAATTTAAAATAAAAATAATTCAAATCCCAACATATTTAAATTTCCTAGAAATTGTAAAATTAACAAAAGGATAAAGAATTGTCTTGGAATGCTTGTATTTGATAGGAAGGCTTGAATCCATGTTAGTGATCTCAGTGCAACACCATAAAAGAATTGGGAAAACTACTCTGCCACTGATAAATATGCATCAAGTAAGGTTCCAATTATATCAATTGCTATGATTGGTAAATTTTCATGTATGAGTTTTCAATCTGTTTTCCACTTACAATTGCAGCAAGTAACCTGACACAGTTTATCACAACATCACCACCATGTTAATTACCAGGAAATTTTGAACAAAATGTTCTGCTCAGCAAAACACGAACTATGAAACTGCGTGTAAAGAAAACAGGAAGAATTGATCTTAAATCATTATCAGCAGTGACCAAGAGTAACAGAGAGCAGAAGCATGAAAAAGGTGCCCCTGGTTCTTGTGCAACAGAGGTTGCTCATCTCCTTCTTTCCATGTGATGGCCCATACAAAGGTACCCAGAATGACATTCATCTATCTAACCTTACACCTATAACTAAATCACTGAGCTTACATCCAAAATCAACTAAATTTTCTCTTCGTCACTGTCTCCTCCAAAAATGGAAGCCATTTTCATGGCCAGCTTTGCAGCCATTTCCCTTCTTTGAAAATCAGGCATCAATCTTAAGCCTGCACGCATATTCCCAATTTCAGACATCAAATGTTCCAAATCCTCTAAGTCAAGACATTTACCCTCGTCTGCCTTCTCATCTCCTTCAGAACCCATGATATTGTGCAGCACATCCTTCTTACTCTCATCTTGAATTGCAGCACTTGAAGTTGTGGGCGCAGACTCTTTATCAGTTGTAATTCCATTCACCTGTGGACCCTCTGCACTGGGATTGTTTTGAGAAGCTGACCCCCCTGCATCTAAGGAAGAGGCAGAAACCCATCCTTGTTCACTTTCATCCCAGGGATCAGCCGAACCAGCAGATAATACTTCATAATCTGGTTCATAGTCAGATTCTTCTGAAGATAACTCTGGGAAAAAGGATAAACCAAAATTAATGCTTGCATTTATTCTACTTTGTCAAAAGTCGCAAGTAGCATGCTTCAAAGAACAAAAATAAAAAATAAAAAAAATACCCTCTTTCTCAAGAAATGATGGATGATTTATCCTATCACCAGATTTCAATACCATTCCAGGCCACATATGAGCAGAAAGTGCACCATAAAGACGTTCAACTCCCTGTAAATCACCATCTATGGACAAACCTGTAAAATAAATTTGAGTAGAAATCATATAATCTGAAAATAGTTTTCAATGTTCATCATTCTATCCCTAATGGGAAGCAGAAAAAGATATGATGCGTTTTACAACCATCTATCATTTATCATCTTCCAAATAATTCATTGTCATCTAAGTCACCTACCTTCCTCTCTCTTTAATAATGTACTATAAGTATGACTCATCCACATCTAAAACGGAGCATTTGTCAAAGCAAAATTCAGAGTTAAATGCAATATGTTATAGACAGGCTATTTACATTTGTCAAAATCAGCATTGGAAGCACATGCCTCAATGAACTCAATATTGTGATCAGTGCACCATTCCAGACAGGACCTTCTAATGTCCCATGATGGTGCCTCATCCCCCAATAAACTAGTTCCCTCTGATTCAGATATTCCGTACTCTTCTGAATAACTATCAACAGCAGAGTCTTCTAGTTTCAGCAACCGCCTTCTGTATTCAGCATGAGCTGGATGCCCAGAAACCAGATCCACTTTGTTTCCAATACACAGTAATATCTCAAAGTTCTGAATATCAGTGTGAGACACCCATTCTCGAAGTGCAGCCAGGGAAGATGGCTGCACAAAAAGGGTAAATTAAAGATACATTACATGTAATTGTCACCACTAATGCATACCAAGGCACACAGAAAACAAGAATAATTCTTCTGCACACGTAAAACCCAAACAATAAGCAGTGAATACAAAATAAAACCCTCATGAAAAGCAAACATTAAGTAATCAACAACATAAACAAATCAAAGGACAATCATGAAGTGAAGGAACTAACTTCATTCATGTCAAAAACCATCACCAATGCAGTCATGCGTCGAAACACAGGCATGTTTCCAGCAGAAAAATCATCACGAAGATGAGCCATCCATACAGAAACATCAGCAGTATAGTACTTATTATTGATAGTCCACCTGTTCATTCCACATTTATAACAAACACACCCAAAAATTCAAAAAAAAAAAAAAAATCATAACCAAAAAAGATAGATAAAATAATTCAGGGTGAACATACCCATGGACATTCACTTCAGAAGCCGAATCAAAAGCATCCTCAACATCGACAGAGGTCAATCCTATGCTCAACACCAGCAAAATCATATATCAAATTTCAGTTTCACCCCTCAAAATAATAACAATAAAAAATTATCTGGAAACGATACAGCATGCATAACAAAGAATTAAAGTTAGTGTCAATAAGTAATACCAGAACATCTAGGTTAAAATCCCAAGCATAATAACAAATTAAAATTGAAAATATTTATAATAATGCACGAAACATGCTGAAGATTTAATTTAAAACAGTTGCAAGAGAGAGAATAATAAAAACCTAAAATTAATTAAAGATTTGTTAAGTAGAATAAGTTGAAGCAAGGTGAAGAGAAATAGAGAGTTACGAGATATGATGGTGCGTTTGCCAACGTTGGAGGATCCTATGATGAAGATTCCGGGTCGGTTCTGCAGATCCGTTTGCGATTCGGTAGCATCCATGGGAAGTTCCGGGTTTGGATTGTTCCGTCTTGCTCTGTTGTTTCCTCTTCTTCTTCTTCTTCTTCTTCTTCAAGTCTCTGTACTTGTTGTTGGTGTCACCCTCTCGCATTGATTTGGACCCTTGGATGTATCTAACGGATCACATCTCTGGCGAAGATTTCTGTAATATATAGTATTAATAATTACTTTTTAAATATATAAGTATAAGTATTAATAAAGAAGATTTCTTGTTATAATCGGTTTTCATGTAAACACCTTTTATCGTTTTTATTTTTATTATTCTAATATTTGTCAAAATTTTATAAATTATAATTATTTTTTAATTTTATTGTTGAAAATATGACAATTATTTATGCAATTAGGGATTGTTGAAGACATTGTATCTCCTCCAAATGCCAAGAACACATTACATATTGAGTTTTAGGTTGCTAGGGATTGTTGAAGATGTTGTATGATTTAGTTTTTCGGAAAATGGTTCATGTTTTTTTAATAATTTAAAAATAACTAAGTTGTGTGTTTTGTATTAAATTTTGTTATGATATTTATTTCATTTTAATAGATAATATAGCAAAAAGAAAAATATATGTGCTAAAAAAATCAAGAGTAAAACAATAAAGAGAAAGATGAAAACTAAATGTTGCAAATATAAGAAAAAAATACCTTTAAATAAAGGTAAAAAGAGTTATCCAGAAGAAATTCTAAAGAAAACACTATTTAAATGAAAAATATTATTTTAAGAATGATATTAACATTTATTCGAATTTGACTTGGTCAATAAATAACATAGGTTTGTGTTAGAGAGTTATTAAAAAAAATGACTTTAACTCTTCATCCAAGAGATCATTGGTGTGACTTGTGCTTAAATGGATTTTCTTGGTAGATGAAAGTAATTCACATTCCTTGCAATACGAGGTTAGCCTAAATTTGTGTGTGCCATATGAGCATACCCATACTTTATCAAGCATAAACAAAGACAACATAATTTTGTATCGTGTGACAGATGAACACTTGCATCTTACATGATCTATTGTTGAACTAAGATTATTGTCTTACAAATGAAGCATGACCATGTTTTAATCAAAATAATAAGTGTTGGACTTTTCTTTAACACATTCTAATTTGATTGTACCTAAAATAGACATCTAGAAAGCTGAGGAACTCATATTTGGTCATGTTGCCAAAAAACCAATTTATGCTCAACAAATGTATATTTTGGGCATACTTTATTTAAGTCTGTATAATCAATGCACATCTTTCATTGGTTGTTAGATTTCTTGATCGTGACTGCATTAGCGAGCCATGTAGTGTACATGATTTCCCTTATAAAGTTGGCTTTCAAGAACTTGTTGAGCTCTAGGTTAACTACTTGATATCGTTTTTCTCTAGAATTTATCTTCCTCTAAGATATTGGTTTTGCCTAAGGAAAAATAATGAGCTAATGACACATGAAATGTCTGACATATCTATCGAACTCCAAGCAAACAGATAAGAGTTTCAAGTCAATACTTTCTCAATTTATTGTGGAGTGTGCAACTTTGTGCTTGCCCTACTTTAATGCATTGAGTAGGGTGTAACCCAACTAGAAATTTGTCTTATTAAAAATAGGAAGATCTTCCTTAAATTTCAGTTGTAGGGTTAAGGTTTCCTAACCCATCAACTCTACAATGAGACATTATTCACAAGGTTGATTTTCATCGATTAGGACATTATTGGAAAGGTCCAGTACTTTAGTCACTAGTGCTTGGTCCTGATTGGATGATTGATTTCCATTGTCATCTTGGTGTTTCCTTGACCTCTTTCTTGAAATCCATTATGATTTCCTTTACTACATCCTCTCCTCACCCTCGACCTCTTCCAACATTGTTATTTTATACAAAGTGATTTAGAGCTTTAATGCATATAAGGTCTTTAATTGTGTTTCAGGTAGAATTCATTGGTCGTGTGCCAATATTTTGATGGTATTTGCATCTTTTGTTCAGGTCAGGATGTGGAGGAGAGCGAAAAGCTAGGGGTATCAGTTACAACTTGTGATTGAAAGCTTCTTTATGATTGTGATGATTGTGTCTCTACTAGCATTGAGTGATGTATATGTTTATAGCTCCTTGTGGGTTGCTATTTCGAGATTGTCGAAAATGAAAGAGAAACATTAGAGGAAGATGAAGCTGGTATATTATTTTTAAATCATTTTCACATTTTAAGGTTTTCTTCAATAGTTATATATCAAACTAAATATTCACAAAGCAAAGTTCATCCATGTCTCTCTAAGTTGGTAGATGAACAAACCATTTACAAAAGAATCTTGATGCAAGACGGTAAGTATTGTGTATATGATTATGATAAGATGGAATCTAGTTCAAAATATTTTGAAAGAGTATTGAATTCTTGGACACAAAGTAAACCACTATAGAGTTGATATTGTAAACGTGGTTGGAAAGATTCTACAAGGTATGATTAATGTATGACTAGGTCATTAGAGAAAAGGTTTATCCTGGATTGCGTATGCTTTCTATCCTCATCTTAATATTATAACATTTCCACCTAGATGGAAGTGTGATTGCCATGACCTCACGAGTGAATGGACGAAAACCTTCTAGACTTATCTTTGTAAAGTCTTCTAACGGGAGTTAGAATCACTTTGAATTGATGGAATTTTTGGACAAACACCTTTAAGGATTGCTCATGGTGCTGAATGTGGTTTCTTTAAGTGCACACTTTTGTGTTCTACTTATTTGTACGAGCTTCGTTATGTTGTTTCTTGACATGAAACTTGAGATTCTGTTACTTGTTTGATTGACCTAAGAGTCTCACTTTATTGATATTTTCGGCGATTCATGTCTAATAATCACAAATGATTACCGTCCATTTAATGTCATAAACTTTATAATTTGATTTCACGTTGTTCTCTAACAAAATCAAAATTTTTAACAAACTATTTCTGAAGTTGTACGTAAACTGTGATTTTCTTCTACTCACAATTTCTGCTCATTAATAATTTTGTTATAAATAATTTCCTCATTTTTTAGGAGGCTTTCACGTGTGCGTATTAAAAGTTATTATTATCATCTTAGCACATAAAATAGTGAAAATAGATACCAGACTATACATTATAGCATTATTCATCACGTTAATATATGAAGTAAAACAACAATTACATATATACCATTTATTAATATAAAAAAGATATTGTATATAACTGTAGAAAGAATAAAGTATACGCACTTTTATTTTTCTATTTTATTGTTAATCATATTTTAAAATCACAAAAGAAGAAAAAATATAAATTACTTCATGTCCTAAAATTAACTTCACATTTCAACTACTCCACAACTCAATTCCTTTAGCTTAAAAAGATGAAACATGAAAAATAGATATGCATGCACTATATCCCAACTATATTTTCACTGCTATAGTACCTAATTTATATAAAATCACAATTTATTTAAACTTTAAAATTTAATTAGTTAATTTAATCAAAATATATATTCATTATAATGATCTTAATTGCAATAACTTAAAAATTGTACCTTTATATATTAAAATTTGATAAATTTAAAAAATATGTGCAATATTACCACTGTACACCTACCTTGTAAATAAGCTGATTACTTTCAAAGTGCAACTAAAAAGCAAAAAGGTGTCACCAATTATCCATGTTATAAGAGAATATCAGCAATGGACCCTGACATAAATACTACAGGAGCAACAATTTAAATCACTAGAAACAAGCAAGTAATGGCCTAGTAACTTGCAACAAATTAGTTCATCCATGCTTGACTTAGGATTTTGGTGTCAATTTTGGAGTATTGAAGAGTAGCTTCTTACACTGATGCTATCATTACACCGTCTGCTTTGGAGGCATCCAGCACATCCTCATGAAATCCTACTGATTCAAAGGTACAATTAAAAGAGTTTAAGGATATTGACGGGTTAATAAACTCCAAAACTATCTTCATTAATGGCAAAATAAGGGGAAAATAATCAAACACCTATGCTATTACACTTGGTTTTTAGATCCTGATCACCCACCACCGTCCATAAACAAGTTTATCCAGCTAAGAACATCAATAATTTCCAGTACATGTTAGACTTTCGACTCCAATGCTAAAAGTATCTTCTTTCTTGGTCCCTGGAAAAAAAACAAAGCGTAACCATAATGTGTTTAACTAAACATGGGAATTACAAATCAAAAGAGCATAAGGAACGGAAGAATAATATCATAACCATTAAAATGTAAAAAACATGACAAGCAATATACTATACGAGGTTTTTTTTATTTTCTATCAAAAGATAGGACTTCATGTGTGGGTTACCAATACGAAATTTAAATTTTAGTTGGAGAATTTCCGAAAAAACACACATTGTATGTATGTATGTATGTCTTGTAGTACTCAAACTTTGACACAATTAAATATAACTAGCTTTTTAGAGGAAAAATCCTACCGTGACATCACTAGAAGTTAGGAAGACAAAGGACACTAAACCAACTTCGAGATATTTGGACATGGGGAAAAAGAAATCAAGTCGACTTTTTTATTACAAATAGTTTAAGCTAGAAGATACAAATGAAAGAAGAAAAGAAATCATCTAGAAGTATACCAAAATAAACGGGTAAAAATACCTAACAAGTAACTTGCAATACAGCAACCAATATCTCAGGAGGCCTAGAAAATATACAACCCTAAAAGGAGCATTAGTAAAACATCACAAAAGCTACTGAACCGTTCAAATCCTAAATAAACTCTCAAGGCAACTGACGACAATTAAGATTCTATCATTTCTTTCCCCGATTAGATGTACCAGATAACTACAAATAGAGAACAGCACCAAATCCTCTTAGAATATCTACTAGTGCCAAATACTCTAAAATTATTACGCAGGAACTCTTAGAGATCCTTGAGGCAAAGAATTTTTTTACCAAAACACCGATGATTTGCTAACCCCTCAAATTTTTTACAATGTAAATATATTCATTGGAGCAAATATGTTTTTACAATACACTCAATTCTCATTCTCTCCTTATTTTCTACTTCTCTCAACCCAAACAACTTGAAAATCTACCCATTTTCTACTAATTATCTTTTCTCTCATACTTATTTCACCACTACTTCTCAAAATCTTTCATCATCCAAACAAAGCTTAAAGGTCATTCCATAAAAAGGAAACTACCGAGCAATGCAAAAAAGAAATGAGAACTGGTTTCAGAACTAAATCTGTACATCCCACAATAGTCTAGAGACGAAGCGGTTAGATGCTTTCTATATAAAAGTAAATAAATGTTATTAATACTTTTCATAACTGCCGTGCATAAAAAAATTTGAATTAGATATTACAGGGAGTATTTGATAACTAGTGGACTTGTCTAAAAGCGAGATTTATTGCTGTGACATTACGTATGACATTGAAAATAGGAATTACATGAAAATATCTGAGATACAATAACCCCGGCTTTTCACAGATGCACTAGCCCTGACTTTTCCTAGATGTTCAGATCAGATACCAAATTTCCAAAACCACCCCAGTTTTTCCCAAATGCCTGGCCTCGACTTTTCTCAGACACACTGGCCCATCTTTGACCTAAATGCACTTGCCACAACTTTACCCAGATGTACCAGACCTGAATTTGCTCTGAAGCACTGCTCTTAGCTTTGTCCCAGATTCACACTAGAATTATATCTACCAAAATATCATTTTTTAAGTTCCAAAATTTTTGGTCTCCAGTAATTCCAGTTTGGAACTTTCAAATATGGTTTTGAGAAGGACGAACCTGATTTGGTTGCCAGGAATTTTCTCTGACTGATAATCATTTTAACTATCTAGTTAAGCTATTTTCTCTCCAACTTCTCCAGTATCTTTGAGCTGATTTTCCAACTATTGTTTTGGAAGAACTTGATTGTATTTTTTTAATTTCTAATCAGACAGATGATGATTGTTCCAGCTATCTAGCTAACTATTTTCTCTCCAGCTACTCTGGGCTGATTTTCCAACTATTGGAAGAGCTTTGATTTTTATCCTTTTAAATTTCAAATCAAACTGATGATGATCGTTCCAGCTATCTAGATAAGCTACTTTCTCTCTAACTTCTCCAGAATCCCAAAAAAGGCACATGGGATGTTCCTAGCTGGAACTTCAGAAATTTACTCTTCCAAGTTATCAATCATCAACTAACCATTGTCCATTTCATTTCTAGCCCAACATCCAAAACCAGATCAGCAATTTCCTCTATAGAAAGGATTCTGAATCTGAGAGTCAAATTCTGATTCCAGCACCCTATGCTGAGTAGCTTCATTATTTAATCTCCCAAACCCATTTTTACTGTTATTCCCCACCAAAAACTTGCATCATTGTTAATGGCGGATGGCTATTCATAGCAGCAAGCCAAAATAACACCTATATTAAAAATATAAAACACACAAAAAAAAGAACACTAAAGAAAAACAGAAAAGTGTAAAACCATGAAAAAAATGAAGACCACAGAATGCAAAATAAGAACAGAGCATTAGAGCCAAAAAGAAATGGAGGGCAGAGTGCAGTATTGAGCTGCATTATTAATACTGCACTATTGAGCTGCATTATTAATACTGCACTAATGAGCTTCAACTCCAACCTTTTACAGACTCTTCCCGACTATTCCTGTCTGTGCACCTACAATGCATTTTTTCTCTGTTGGGTACGTTAGTCATTTCATAGAAAATCTATTAATAGAAGGCCATATGTTCAATTAGGTGCCATGGTGGCTGCCTTTCTCACTTAGTTGGCATTGTTTGAGATATAAGTTAAATGAGTCAGAAAATAAGGCCCTTCATCAATCTGATTGCATCAATAAGACAAGAAGTTGGGTGAGCATCCCATTGGACGCATCTGCTTCAAAAGAAGAACTCCTTTATCAATCTTCTCATTCATAAGAACTCTAACAGTGTATTGAAGCTTGCCACACTTGGTTTAACACCCCTCACCACCATCTCCCTCAGAAGTGATACTGCTTCTCTTGGTTTTCCAATCTTGCATGCAATACTCATTTAAAAAAATCCCATATGCTTTAACATCTGACTTCATCCCATGGCTAACCATTTCCCTCAAATGCTTAACAGTTTCATTTCATCAGACTTTCCCTTAATACACAACCCCTTCCCACGTGTAATCTTCTTTGCCTCATCCACATTTCCGATCAAACAAAGACCTTCAATCAATGCATTGTAGGTCACAGCATTTGACGAACATCCTCATTCCACCACTCCAGTGTCTCTCAAAATTCACATCTCTCCAAATACCCATCAAAGTGTTGAAACTCTTGGATGTTGTAACTAACCATAATGGCATAGCAAAAAGGGGTGTAGGAGTAGTTAGGGTTGGAGGCCTAGTTGAAGTGAAAGGGTATGGTGGGGGATTCTTGTTCACGTGAATGATCATGTTTGGGATGGGGTGGGGGATTCTTGTTCACGTGAATGATCATGTTTGGGATGGGGTGGGGTGAGGTGAGAGAAGTCTCAACAGGGTGAGAAATATGAGACTTGGGAATCTAGGTTTTGAAGGATTGAGGTGCCAAGAAGAGGTTAGGGATTGAAATTGGACACAATATTAGAGGTTTAGGATTGGGGCATAGTTGTTAGGGGCTACATAGCACTGAAACAATTCCATAACCCCATTTCAACAACCAATCAATTTTTCAGTTAAAAGAAATTAAAGGACTTCAGTTTCTGACATCTTAAACGAGGAGGCATGCCCCCTAGGAGATATAAAGACTGCCAAAAAGGCACTTAACTTGGAAGGTGAACATAATTAATAGTTACTAACTAAAAGACTAACTTGCCCAAAGGATATTTAGGGACTAGTGTGTAAACAAATTTCTTTCAGGGACCCTATCAATCACATTTGGTACTTCACTCCTAAACAATTACTATCTTTAATGAGGCCATTTAAGCATATTTCCCTTTGGAAGAGAGAGTTTTTCATAGTATCATTGACTTTTACAGAATTGTTGTAAAATGCTTTAAATGTATCATGACTCAAATCCCTCAACATGCAAGGGGCACTTTTCTAAAATAACTATTTGCCTAACATCTAATGGAGATTCTATATTAACTAGAGATATGACCAAATTATAATGTATAAGTAGGTGCAAACCCCACCTTCCGAAGCCAACTTTGTGAGGATGTATTAGGCTTAAGGTTCACTTCCTAAGAACCTTATCATGGAAGCTAAATGCCTAGTCTTATCCAAAATCAGCTACTTATTTGAAGGGACACCCTTAAAAATGTACAGTTACATACTTCAAATGAACCTAATTATTAAAGTGCAGTAAATATTGCACATTGACACATAAATAGGGTCAATTTAGAACATAAGAATTCCATAAAAAATGCAGAGTATAGGACACATTCCAAGTAGCAGGCATGGACATGAGTCGCATTATCAATGGAACTGCAAAACATTCCATTGGAAACAGAAAAACATGAGAAGTACAAAAATTCCAAGACTAGCTCAACACATACCATTGGCATGCCCATAGCCTTGAGATCTTCATCAGTCATATGATTGAGAGCTGTCATGTCAACCTGGAAAACAGTTTTCGCACAAATATTAGACCTTGATTGGTCAAATAAAAAAAGAATCAAAACAATGAACTTTCGCTAATGGCCGAAAAAAGTTTAAAAGGTGTATAACATACTTCTTCAGCCTGAAAAGTAATGAGGTACTTTTCAAGACCCAAGGACCGCAAAAATTCATCAATTGAAGAATCAGCCTGTAAAACAAGAACCAGAATTTATATCTTTTAAATTCCCTTTCTGTAGTAAAAAGAAAGGTTCATAATTGCATAAAGAAACCTGAGGGAAAATGATTTAGTTTTGACAAGTATGAACATAAAAATTAGGAAAATTAAAAATTTACAAATACAACAAAATAATTAGCTAAATACATATGCGATTGAACACAAAATGGCCACCAAGAAGTAAATTAACAGTTTAATATCTGATGCCAGTATCTTAAAGTAAATTCGAAAATAACTATTCATATCCACCATTATAGTACAAGATCTAATGTATATATCTTAACCAACAAGAAAGTGTGGATTGAATGCCAAATCAATGCACCTTTCACCTCCTTCCACCAGAAAAAAAAAAAAAAAAACACTACCACTACTATAACAAATGTTTGTCTTTGGCAATATTACAACTCACCAGCAGTACCATATTTTCCCCAGCAAATATTTAGTCCTCATCATGAGCAAAACTATCTCTGACAAAGATCCTGTAATTTCAATTCATTTATGTCTCCCAGCTTTTAAATTGTGACATTTTAGGACTTCGACCAATTGGGATATCATACTCAATCAAATTTGGATGAACTTCATTTTTGCTAAATTAAATGGTTAAAATTTCAGTTAATATATAATATAAAAGAAATATTATAATACTCTTTTATATTATATAAAAGAAATAATATAAAGTTATGGCTCTTGTAACCTATACTTGGTTGTTAATCCCAGTAATTTTCTAAAGAAAATATATACTCTACATCCATCTGTATTTATAATCTACATCCATCCGGTCTTGTTGCACACACTAGAGGCCATCTATGCAATATACCTACTCAAAGAACTATAAAGGAAGAAATTCAAACAGATTCCAGATCAGTTCTTCTAGCATGAATGTCCTACAATATGACAATATACATCACTTGTTTAACAGGAAATGTAATACGATATACAAATGTGTGCACGAATAGGTGCAATAAAATTGCAGGCAAAAAAAAGTTCTAATTGACGATTAAAAATATTATATAACAAGAATAATACCTTCCGTGACCTTTTAGGAGCTGGTTCAGCTGGCCTTTTGATCTGCGCTGCAGGGGCCTCAACACCAACATTTTTACTGCTTGGTTTAACAGCTTTTGATTTTGGCAGATCTCTATTTGTAGGTTGTACTGTCATTGTCCCTGATAGCCTTTCACGGAGATCTCGCATCTTTGGAGCATAACTCTTTCCACTCTGAGATGCAGGTTGAAGACCTTTCCTTTGAAGCTTGAGACGTAGATCTTGAGAACTAACCTTGCGATCTTCACAATCACAAGCCATTAACAAACAGTCAAAACCAATAAAAAAACCTATTGGCATCCAAACAGTAGCAACAAATGGTTGCATATATGAGAATAGCTTAATCCATACTAGTGATCCGTGGTTCATCATCGTCAAAGAGATCATGTTCCCACTTATCATCTTGCCTCGACCTGTAATTTAAGAAAAAAAAAATTTATTCTGATTATATCATTAAGTTATTATCGCAACAAACATGCAAACAACTGATGTGCATGCTAACTAAAGCCTTTTCAGTACCCATTCACGTACACTGAAAAAGCAGATTCTAAAAAGATGCATGAAAGTTGGTTTCAATCAGTGTTTTAAATCCTGGATAGGACCATAGTGGCTGATCCCAAAAACACTATAGTGTATAGTGGGCCAACCAATCTTCTATGTTTTTTTTATCATGGCTGAGAATAGTGTATTATAGCACCAGGATAGCACTTTAGCAGGGCAGCCCTTGGTTGCCATGGACACCTCGATAATGGAATGTTGTGTTATGGACATTGAGGCAGCAACCAAGATAGCGGTTAAAGAAAAAAAGCCTTTAAAAATAGGTCTTCTAGGTAGTATTAGAGGGCTTTTTCAGAAACTTTTTATATTCAGTATATAACAAGAACTCTTCACATAACCATGCATTAGATTAATTAAATATGTAACAACTTCTTAAATGACAGAATCATAAATATATATCTGCCACAACAACTCTTCACACAAACAGAATCATTCACATATAAAAGGGAGCAAAGAAACAGAGTGACGGTTGTGGTAGAAAAGAAAGAAGTGGTGTCTCTTAAGTATAAAAAAAAACTTAAAAGTAATATAAAGCATCTGTAAACAGGAGAAAAACAGCGCTTTACTAAAGACAAAAGTTAAAATAGACCTGTGCAGATAGAACAGCACTTTATTCAGTAAAAAAGTCAAACATATTCACCAAAGAGGAGAGAAAAAATGGCGTAAGCTAAAGCCGACCTTTTTATTGAATAAAAAAAATTGCACAAAAAGCCCTCCAATCCTACCAACCAGACCTAATTTAAAGGTTATTTTTAGAAGATGCTATAGCACCACTATCTTGGCTGATTCAGCAACTATTCCAGCCACTCTGTCAACCACAACGCTGAAACGCTCTGCTATAGAGGTGTCCATAGTGGCAAATCCACCCCACTAAAGAACTATCCTGGCACTATTCTCATCTTGGTTTCAACTTCCCATATAACCATAGGTACATTCTGACTACAATGCTTGTAACTTTGAAATTACAATGCTAACATATGATATGAAATTGTGCACCCTGAATGCATAGTAAAACTTGCCAAATAATCTAATTTGTGTAACTGTTATTTGCAGAATGATCAGGTAGACAAAAAAACTTATATTCTGAGTATATACAAAAAGAGAATACAGTAAAAACAGTAAAACACAAATGACGTAAACCTGTACATGCCCAATCTGAGGCACAAGTTTATGTTTACATGAAAAAGCAACAGAATAAATTTGAAATATCCTCCACACAAGACTGAAATCTAATAATACATCAGACCAGAAAAGAAAAAATAATCAATTCACCCAATATTTTGCAACTAGGTCATCTCTTAATCTGCACTGCAGTAACACTTAACCAGAAACCTATAATTTTCAAGGGATTATTGACAGATACCCTCATACATATTACTAGATTCTATGAGGAAAAATAAAGGGAATGGCAGTGGGTTTATGACTCGTGAGCAAAAGGTCAAGTGGAGGGGAACAATAAAGTCTAATGTATAGATCACTTGATGTCATTTGGCTAAGTAAAATAACAAAGTTTCAGTCATTTTATTTACCATGAGATCTCCCTCCTTACCACTTTCTTTCGTGCCTTTTTGGCCTCTCTCTCCTCTTCAAAAGAACTAAAAAGAATATATACTACTCTTCTCACCTTAATGGATTTCCTGTAATCTTTACTTCAATTGGTACTATGCCAATCTCTCCTCATATATAATCTTTTAGTATCCTGTTTTTTCTTGTTTGATCACACATGTGTCTTTCAACTTTGACCTTTTTCTCTTGCCAATTTTTATGCACCTTATTTTAATTTGCATATAACTTAAATTTTTTATTTTAATTTAATCACTAAATGGCTTTCCATTATAAGTTATTATTATGCCAATTTTTTTATGCAGATTATTTTTATTTGCATAAAAATTAAATTTTTATACACATAATAGATTTGTTTTTGAACAGCTATGCGATTTCCACAATTTAGCTGCAGACTGCAGCACTATCCACTGTATACAATATAAAGAAGTTTTAGCTTCTGCCATTTACCACAATCAGCTATTGATAACACAGTATATAACATAGAAGTAAAGAAGGTATAAATTCAATTAAAGAAATTGCATAAAAGCAGAGAGTATGGGAGAGGAAGTGGGCAATTGAGAAGAGAAGAGGTATTGGGTGGCCCCTCTATTAACTGTGACAAAAATGACCACTGAGACAAACGTGAAAAGAGTGTTCTATTATGTGTAATTTACATTCATCAAATGAACTCAATGAAGAATTCTCATTTTCATACAGTTAGCTCATAGGTAGTTGTTAAAGACGGACAAATATGACGGAATTAACTGGATGACCAGCAGCTATAAGAACTAGCACACTTGCCCCTCATTAACTCAGGGTGGCAAAAAAGAACCAAAACTGATCATACATCCTAGTTTGTATATAAAATACCACTTCTGATCATAGTATTTCAGGCATTTTGTGGATGGGTGATGGACAGTGAGGGAGTGGAAAAGGAAAAAAAAAACAAGGGAAAGAAAATGGAAAATAAAGTTATTTGAATTAAATAAAAGAGAGTAACAGTGGGTGAAAATACATATTATCAATAATTTAATTTTATTTATTATTACAATAAAAAATTGTAAATATAAATAAAAACATTATCAACATAATCAATTATGTTTTCAATGACTATATATCGACGACATATATACCATACCAATCCAACCTATAATCTTTTCCGAAACTAGTTCAATCAACAATCGGGAATCATACAACCTCTACATGCACCCCAGTCACAAAGGTGCCACCACCAGAATTGTGGTCAAATCGGCCACCACATTTTTCCTCAATATCAAGAAACACGGCGAAACCACAGCCGAATTTAAAACGTGGCCAAAAGCATTGAAAACCATCACAAAAACACGACGAAGTAAGAATTGCAAACCTCTTGCCGGTGATTTGACGCTGGTGCTGCTGCCGAGTAGGGCCACTGACACCATTCCCATTTAGGCGTTCCTTCACGGATCTCCGCCCTCCATTCTCCACGCGATCAGCGTACATTTTCCGCGATTCACTCGGTTCGAAATCGGAAGAAGAATCAGCCCCAAACCTATGAACCCTAATTTAGAAACAGAGAAAGAGAGAGTAAAACGGAATGGAAGTGATAGACGGAGGCCTTGCTGAGGAAGGTGCAGGGAACCGCAATGCGAAAAGCGTGGCAGATGAAGAAAACCCTAAAACCCCTTTTGTTGGTGGCGAAAGGTTGTGGAATTGTGAAAGGTAAACAATGGAGGGGTTTTCTGAGGAAAATGGAGTTCAAAGGAAAGGGAAAAGGTTTTCAGAATTGGAAAAGTTGAGAGAGGTTTTGATTTTGCGAAGAGAGGAAAATAAAAATGGTACGAAACGAAGGATGAAAGGGATCCTCTAGATTTCAGCTTATTTCTTTTGGCGCCCCGTTGGGAAAACATTAAACGGCAGCGTATCACACAATAGGGGAAAAATAGTAGCGTCTCCTAAAATCCGTAACCCATTCCTTAACCTTCAAATTTAATCTACGGATTAAAGATATCAATTTAATTTTAATTTCAAAATTACTCCTCGCTAAAAGGTGGAGGGTTTATTTGTTTTTTTTTTAATTTATAATTTATAAACTTTTCGAAATTTAAAATTCGGAATATAAATATAATTTTGTAGTTCAAATTTTAGTTTGAAAGTATAATTAATTTAAAAAATACATTTGAATCCTAGAATTAAAAGAAAAAGAGTGTTTTTAAGAAGAAGAAAAAAATAATAAAATTATTATTTTATGTCTTCTATGAAAGATATAGGAAAAAAAGCTCGGCAGTATAAGAAGAACTATTTACTAGAAAACCAACCTAAATAATTGTATTATGAACTGAATTATACTGCATTTTAATAAGACATAAAAGACAACACCCACTAAAACACTATACTTTCGAACTATAAATTTCTTAATGAGATAAAGTAGAGTTCTTGTTGAGATTATAATTGACCAAGGAATTAAACAATAGCAAAATAGTTTGAAGAATAATGTACATAGTTCTTATCTTGTTTCTCAATAAAATCCATTATTTTATAATGGAAACTTTACACATAAATATCATATATTATCACAAATGGAATATAATTCATGAATATTTTAACCAAGGTTGATGGTAAATTTAACAAATTAGATAGAAATCAAAGAGACTAAGCTAAGACACCAAAGAATCTTACTTATATATAACAAAATTAAAATTTTCTTGATTTGAGAAATTAGAAAGATTATTTTCACTAGTGCAAAAACGATGTTTAACAATAACTTTACAATGTCATTTAATAGCCAAACGTTGTCTCTTAAAATCCGATGAAGGTTATCAAACTCAAGAGTCTACGTAGAGGAGGCATAGTTCTCACTTTAATCAAACAAGCCCTATTGAAAATGTTGAGTCTAGCAAGCACGCGAATTTCGTGCACAACCTTCTGCTTTTGTTCTTGCGTTCCAAACACCAGCCTTCGTGTCAGGAACCACGCCAGGAATTGCACAGCGTGCGCCGCCGTAGGACTACCTGCAATGATGTTGCGATTACGGTTAGATTGGCTATTGAGTGAAATGTCGTTGTTGGCGCAAAACTGTTGGATAAGCCTCTTGAGATATGTGTTGAGAACCAACTTTGTGTTTGCTACCTTCTCCCCTGTTTTGGGACAGGTGGTGTTCCCTCAATAAGACGTATTTCAAAGTATCTACAGTTGTAGAATTGTGCAAATAAATATGAGTAAAAGAGAAATTGTTAGATAATAGGGAATTATTTTAACCCAACGCTTGAGATTGGAATGAGAGGGCCTGAACAGCTACTGGAGTTCTAATAATATGTCTTTGGCATTGAGGATGACCTACCATACTTGTTAACTAAATTCATATAATTCACCCGCATCTACAAATTGTTTGGTGCGAAAAAATGATTCAATGCTAGAGAAACAAGGGATGTGTTGATGCAAGGGGGAAGGATGGAGGCTCTGATAAGATGGGGAGAATGGATGGAGGGAAGAGAAGGGGATTGCATGTAGAGTGCAGTTGTACATAAATTTGACATATTGTGTGCCACATCATCACCAATCAACGCCATTATTGGAAATTTAACAAAAGGGACCAAATTGTAGACTTTTTAAAAAACTTTGGGACCAAATTGATTTTTTTTAAAACCAATGTATTAAATAAAATATTGACCTTAAATGTGGGAACCAAAAAGGTAATTATACCAATATTATATTAGTTATATAATTTAAATTATTAAAATTTAATAATTAATATTAGGGTTTATAATTAGAGTAATAAAATTTTATAAGTAATTTTAGGATTTATAATTAATATTATTTTAGTTAATGTTATTTTAGTTATATTTACAATTCATGGCTTGTTTTACTAGTTATTTACAACTTACCTCCTAAATTGTGCATAAAGCGAAAATACATAATGTTGTCTATGATGATATCCGGTCCAAGACAACCAGGAAATGTCATAGATGTTTATCTAAGTCCCCTAATTGAATATTTAAAGTTATAGTGGGATCGTGGTGTTAAAGTCTTTGACGATTTTGCTAATGAAACTTTTAAAATGCATGCCATTTTATTTTGACCATCAATGACTTTTCGACATATGGGAACGTATTAAGGTATAATGTCAAAGGTCATAAAGCATGTCCAATATGTAAAGAAGACATCGCTTCTCAACAATTGAAACCTGGAAGGAAGACATATATCTTTGGCATCGAAGATTCCTTAGAAGTCATCATCCTTATTGGAGGTTGAAAAAAGCCTTTAATGGACATCAAGAGACTGACAGTCCACCAACTTCATTGACTGGTGTTGAGTTTTATGAAAAGGTAAATAACATAGACCACACCTTCGGAAAGTGGAAAGATAAGTCATCTGTGACAAACATATGGAAGAAAAATTCAATCTTCTCTGATCTTCCGTATTCGTCGAAGTTAAAAGTAAGACATAGTATTACCGTAATGCTGGTGGAGAAGAATGTGTGTGATAGTTTAATTGGTACACTTCTTAACATTAATGGGAAGATGAAGGATGGTCTAAATGCTCGTTTGGATTTGATTAAGATGAACATACGAGGCGAGTTGACACCAATACAGGGTAAGCATACATATTTTCTCGCAGCCTATTACACCATGTCGAAAGAAGAAAAAAAATAAGTTTTTGCCAATGTCTAAAGGGTGTGAAGGTTCCACAAGAACATTAGTGTGAAGAGCCTAGTATATATGAAAGGTTTGAAGCTAATTTAGTTGAAGTTTCATGATTGTCACATGTTCATGCAACAATTGTTGTCGATAACTATTCTTGGGATTTTATCGAAAAATGTTAGACTCACCATAACCCCGTGTTCATTCTTCTCTTTCATTTGTTGTAAAGTCACTGATCTGGTAAAGTTAGATGAACTTGAAGATGAGATTTTTGTTATCTTGTGTGAATTGAAGATGTTTTTTCCTTCGTCCTTTTGTGACATCATGGTTCATCTAGTTGTGCATAGTGAGGTTAGATTGTATGGACCGATGTACTTAAGATAGATGTATCCGATTGAACGGTATATGAAAATTTTGAAAGGGTATGTCAAAAACTCATTATCATGCAGAAGCTTCAATGATTGAAAGGTACATAATAGAAGAAAGTATTGAGTTTTGTTCGGAGTACATTTCAAAAGCATATCCAATAGGTATTCCAGCCAACTCATGGCACAACAAAAGTTCTATAAGTAATTGTTTACGTGGTAAGCAAATCTCGATCAAAAGTCTTGCAAGAACATTTATACATGTTGAATAACACTGATGAGGATATACCTTACTTATCAGCTCATAAAATCATTGTGAAGGCAAACAGCCTAAGAGACAACCAGAGAAATAGGTGTTGATGGAATATAAAAGGACTTTCATGCCTTAGTTTAAAGACGAGGTGTTAAACGATTTAACAACATCTGAAACCTTGATCTGGTTGGCAAATGGATTGAAGTTTGACATTATTTGTTGTACAAGTTACGAAGTCAACAACTGTACATTTTACACCAAGTCTTTGGATGATAAAAGTACAATTCAAAATTGTGGTGTCACTCTTGAGACCGAGTCAATGCAATTTCTACTTCAAAAGATGAAAATACTGTAGTTGGATTAATGTCGTACTACGGTATCATAAAAGAGATATAGGAGGTTCATTATACTAAGTTTTTTGTACTAGTTTTTAAGTGTAGGGGGGTCAACAATAAGAATGAGGTAAAAAATGATGAATCATGTAAAATAAAGGTCACATTACAATAATGGATTTGGGGTATGATTTATTTTTTTTTACAAAAAAATAAAAATAATTATTATTTTTATTTATATGGACCAGTGGGCCAACCCGACCCGCACCCGATGCTGGTCCGCACGGGGTTATGCGGACCGGGTCTAAGCGGGTCAGCGAGCTAGATTAGTGAGCCTGCCCGAGCTTTTTGGTAGCGGGCTACGGGCCAGCCCACATGGCTCGCCCCGCAATGCCATCCTTAGCACTATAAATACCAATGATAGCCCCCTTGTAAAATAGTTTTGAATGGACTATTGAATTGCTGCAACATTTCAGTCTCAACTAGTCTCTTACTTAACTTGCTCCCTGCTAGCCTTATTTATATGTGTTTTAGTATAAAACCTCTTAGGATTTGGCCTCACCTCTCTTGAGCCTCATTATCAGTCTCCATATACCAATACTGCATGGTTTCTTTCACTTATTTTAGTCACCCAATCCCATCAAATTTCGCACCCCAAAAATACAAAACAAAAGACTCATAGCAATGCAAGTTAAGATTGCATCACCCGGCCTCTAGGAGCTTCTCGGCTTCTGCCCTGACAACCGTGCACTTCTCCTCTCCCATTTTCTGCTTTCTCTGGGTGACCGTCTGTGCCTCCTTATACACAGAGAGTTTGTGTGTGATCACCTTGGGGCTTTCCCACGACATGTGAGACGCGATCCATGCAAAAAGGTCAACATTCTCTTTGAGTGTTTGCTGGATTAGCTCTGCATTGTGGATAACGATGTTCCCAAAATCATTGTGCGTTCCTCATCCTGTAGAGGGATCGGTCGGAGTTCGTTGCCAGGTTTGAGTCGAGCCTCATTAATCCAAGGGTCGAGTTCGACTAGGGTGACCGTGTGCTCTTGCCTTAGGGTCTTGGGCTCCTTTCGCAAGGTCTTTCGTTCTTCTCGTGGGGACCTCCGTTCTTGTGAGCATCCCCGACCCATCCGAGCCATGTCCCCACTGGTTGGCTCCACTCTCAAGTTGGCCACGTAGCATTCCTGTGCCACCTTCTGATTCATGTGCACGATTAGAATATCCCCATATATCGAGGGAAACTTCATATCTAGGTGGAGGGTTGATATGATTGCTCATAAGTGATTGAGGGACATTCGTCCCAACAGGATGTTATAAGATGTGTTGGCCTCCATCACTAAGATTGTATCTTGATCGTTCAAATCGACTTGCCCGTAGCCCCGGGTATCTACTCTTTCTCCCAAGAAGTCGACGATTTGGTCATCATACGATTGCATCTCTGATTCTGGAATCCTTATCTTTTTAAAGGTCTTTCAGTATGGAATGTCTACCGAACTCCCTTGGTCAACCAGGGTCTTCATAATTGAGAAATTATCAATATCAACAGTTATAACCATATGATCATTCTTCTTCTCTTGCTTTCAATCATCCTTTGGTGCATGTAAAGGCTATTTTGAGTGGCCAATTCCTATCCTTTGGGATTTAATGTAATTGTTTCAAACTTCTATATATCGAGGTGAAACTTATCTATAATATTATGTTCTTATTTGATATTGTTATTTTTGTTTTATGCTTAAAGATTGAATTTTTAATCTTGATTTAGATTTTAGGAATTATTTGGGAAGTATTTATGATGATCTGACCTAAATGAAAATACTTGATGTCCTTTAATACTAAAAATATGTTATAATATATCAAATGCTTTATAACATCTTTTCTTAATGATAAGAACTTTTGCTAAATAGTTGATGAATCAATGTTTAGAAGAAAAAAAATTCCAAAATATTTTGTCTTGAATCTAGAACAAATGTTTTGGCTTCCATAATTCAATTTATGGAATTGTTGGGTGCAAGAAGAAACACCTTTTTCTATTATGTTACGGGCTAGCGGGTTTGCTCGCTCTGCCTTGTACTTGGCCCACACGAGTTGTGGGTTATGCGGGACGGGTCTAAGTGGGTCAGCGAGCCAAAATAGCGAGTCTGTCCCAACTGCAAGCCGACCCTGCATTGCACCTGTAGATTGGGGTTTATGGATATAAAGTTGTCCCTGTTATCTTAGCAAAATGGAAGTGGAGATTAGGTAAAAAAAAAATAGGGGTATCTGGAAAGCCATTTTAGAATCAATGTGTCTTGGAGGAAATTGAATGAGACAAATACATCCAATAATAGGGAGTTGTTATAGTGGAGAGACCTAAGAAAAACATGTGAGGGGATGAAGGGCAAAGTTGGTTAAGTGAGAATGTAGAATGGCAAATAGAAACACGAAATCACATATTATAGTGAGAAATAACCTACACGATGATTATTACCTCTTGTATTATGTGTGATCAATGAATCAACACTTGAGTAAATGGGAAGGAAATTAGAACTAGAAGTTATATAAAGTCTAAGATTTGGTGGAATCAACATAATCAAAAGGCTGAAACACCTCATGTATTTTCAATTTATATAATTTTTTTTTATAAAAAAGTTTATTTTTCTTTCTTAGAGAACTTTTCTACTAATTAAGCCTAATTAAATAAATTTAATTGTTTTTTAATCAGTGTATTAAATGGTTGTTTCCATGCATGAATTTGCTAAATATTTTTGTTTTGTTTTTCTTTAAATATACTTATTTCTATTATATATATATATATAACCCAAGATATTTTAATTTGGGTCTTGTTTTAAAATGATGTGTTATTTAATATCCTCCTTTTCCTTTTTGTTAGGCATCTTTAAATTCCACCAAATAAATGGCAAGTTTTATTTATACGTTTAGGCAACATTTATTAACCATATTTAAAGTTAATGAAAATACTAATTTTTCATTCTCAAATTAACTGTTTCAATAAATATATGGATTTCTTATTGTACATGATTACTCTAAAATTATATGACATACTTCATGGTCCATAAAATCTTTCAGGGTTTTTGAAATATTATGTAAGTCTATTTAAAATGAAATGTTTTTATTTAGCTGCCATAAATGTGACCATAGTTATGTTTGACAAAAATTAGCTTGATAAATGTTTAGTTAATTTATTAGTTAAAGTTGTTGATAAGTGTTAAGTAAAATTATTAATTAAAGTAATAGATGAAGGTAATAGAATTAGACATGTTTATACGACATTTTTCTATAAATTTTATTTATTTTTATTGTTAAAATATACCAGGTGGCTCCTAATTTTATTTTTTAATTAATTTTCAACTCTTATAATATTTATTTATAGATACAAAATTTAAATTATAATTAATAGTTTGACTTTTTCACTTTATATACTTTACATATGTGTTTTTACTAAATCTTACATTATTTCTACTCAAATTTAAAATTTTAAAATGAAGTAAAAATAACTTGTTTCAAATAGACATAATATATTTAAAATAAAAATAGTGTGTAGAGTACTTAAAGTACACCATATGTTACTATTTTTTAAAAATAATAAGATAAAACAAATCTATCATAGATAAATATTAATATATCGAACTATAATTTTAGAATAGTAAAACAAATATTGAAAATAATATAATAGATAAAATAAATCATAACAATATAGAAATATCTAAACAAGAATAATAATAAATTTATTTTCTATAATTGTCAAATTTTTATTTATAAAAACATAAATTAAAAAGAAAATAATTTGATGTACTAAAAAATTATTAAATAAAAATTAATTTAGATAAAAAAATATAATTAATTATTATATTGACTAAGTTAAATAATATTTTATAAACTAACGAACTAATGGTATCTAAAATAGTTTATATCATTAGTTAATACAAATTTATAAATTAGTATTTAACATTAGCTACAAGGCATTGGAGATGTTTTTTTTCTCCGTCAATTTCTGACATCATGGTTCATCTAATAGTGTATATGGTAAGAGATGTTAGACTGTGTGGACCGATGTACTTAAGATAGATATATCCGATTGAACGGTATATGAAAATTTTGAAATGGTATGTCAAAAATCATTATTGTCTAGAAGCTTCAATGATTGAAAGGTACATAATAGAAGAAAGTATTGAGTTTTGTTGGAAGTACATGTCAAAAGCAAATCCAATAGGTATTCCAGCCAACTCATGACACAATATGAGTTCTATAAGTAATTGTTTACGTGGTGTACATGTGGTAAGAAAATATAAATCAGAAGTCTTGTAAGCACATTTGTACATACTGAATAACACTGATGAGGTTATACCTTATTTATTTGCTCATAAAGTCATTGTGAAGGCAAATAGTCCAAGAACATCTGAAACCTTGATCTGGTTGGCAAATGGATTGAAGTTTGACATTATTTGTTGTATTACGAAGTCAACAATTGTACATTTTACACTAAGTTTTTGGATGAAAAAAGTACAGTTTAAAATTATGGTGTTACTCTTGAGGTCAAGTAGATGCAATTTTCAACTTCAAAAGATGAAAATCCTGCAGTTGGAACAATGTCATATTATGGTGTCATAGAAGAGATATGCGAGGTTTATTATACTAAGTTTTTTTGTACCAGTTTTCAAGTGTAAGTGGGTCGACAATAAGAGTGTGATAAAAATTGATGAATCAGGATTCACATTATAGTTGACTTTCAAAAGCTGGATGAAACAACTTTGTATTTTTTTATTATGGAGTTTCTTCCTACATCCCATCAAATTTCTTCCTACACCTCTTCAATTTTGAAATTTAATTTCCATAACATAAAAGTGAATAATGGAAATGAAAATTCACAAGAGAAAAAAGAACTCCAAAATAATCTTTCCCGAATCTAGAACAATTGTTTTGGCTTTCAAAATTCGATTTCTGAAATTGATGTAGTGCAAGAAGAAACACCCTTTTTTACTATTATGCGGGCTAATAGGCTGGCCCACCCTGCCCTGTACCTGACCCGCATGGGTTGTGGGTTATGTAGGGCGGGCTTAAGCGAGTCAATGTGTCAAAATAGTGAGTCTGGCATGCGTTTTTCATAACGGGCTGTAGGCTAACTGATGTGAGTTGATTTTAGGATTGTACATTTTATGGGTTGCACTTTGTTTAGGATTTTTTTTGAATTAGCAATTATGGTGAGAAACCCAAAGAAGATTACCACTGGACACGAACTTAACCAAGTGGTTAAGTAAGTGTGAGGGTTCACTTCTAGAGGGCAAAGAGAAAAACACAATTATATGGTGTTGATGATGATGAGGTGTGAAAATAAAAACATATGATGGAAAGAAATAAGATGGAAGAACCCAAAGACATACAAAGGAATGGAAATGGCGTAAATAAGAAAGGAAAAAGATGAATAGATGAGTGGTGAGTGTTGAAGATGGATGAAGCTTCTTCTCTGCCAAGTCTTAGTGTGTGTTTGATGAAGAAAATAACATGTTTGCTTTGAAGGTTGTAATGTGTTTTAGATGATCTTGTATATAGGTTAGAGTGAGTTTATGGTTGCCTTTTGCTTCATGACCTATCCTATATGCCTAATCAAGGTGGTAAGATCAAGCACAAGAAGTGTTTCAATGTTTTTCAAAAAGCTCTTTAAATTTTTGTAAAAAATCAAGTTACTGCACAAAAATAAATCTATTTATTTGAAAAACAATAGGTTTATTTTTGTTTTGCTGAAAGAGTTTTCGATATTCTGTTAGGGCACCAAAAGTTCAGTTCAATCAGTTATTTCAGTTAAGATGAGCTGGCAGTCCTTTAGAAAAACAATCTTTTTGTTTTGAAATTAACCTGTTGTTTTTATAACAACTTTCTAACTGTTTATTTTAAAAGTTGTTTGAAACTGATTTCTATATAAATAAAGGTTTTTCTCACATGAAAGGTTGTTGTTTAATCATGGTTTAAACATAGATCAAGTGATTTTCAGTGTGAGAAAAAGGATTGAATGAGTTTTTGAAAGGTTTTTCAAAGAGATCTTTAAAAGTGCTTGTTCTTGGTGTGCCTTGATCTTGGTGAAGGTGTTGGTGCGATTCTGCTCAATTGGGACTACTGGTTTTAGTTCTTGCATCTTCTTTCAGGTGTTATCATTCCTTAATTCTTGTTTGTAAAGGTGATTGTGTTAGTCACTCCTTGATAGGGTTTCTTGGAGTGCAAGTAGTGCTGAAATAGGGTTTTTCAGCTTTGGTTGTATTGTTCTTGTAGGTTTCAAGAATTGTTGTGTTGTAATTGTTTGGAATTGGTTTTTAGTGAATTTCACCTTGGAATGAGGTAAAACTAGATGTAGCTCATTATGAGTGAACCAATATAAAGTGTGCTTGCATCAATCTTCTTATCCCTGTACTTCTTTTCTTGATTAATTGATAATCTGTTAAGAAATAAATATGTTCATTAAAAATTGAATTTGTTATTTCTGGGCTTGTTCAAACTGTTTTTCTTTGATCTAGACAATTCTTTTAATACATAAAGCTTGTTGAATCTGTGTGCTAACTGGTTTAAGGACAAACAGTTTCCTAACAAGTTCTTTGTTGAAGATTTACTTTCTTTAAAAGAATTGAATAAAAAGAATTTGTACTTGATCTATTGATGCAAATTTTGTTCATATAGTTGTTGTGAAAATCACTCAATTGTTCTTGAGATTTCCCTGTTTGATCTTAATACTAATCTGAACAAGTTCTGGTTTTGTTAAGGTGTTGTACAAAATAAATTTGTTCTTGATAAAATCAATCTGTTCTTTTTCTTCTGAAATACAGTGAATTCATTTGTGATTGTTGAAAAAAACTTTGCCTGGTTGCTAAGATGATTAATATTCATACTCTTATTTGGAATGGTGATATTTTGAAAAAAAGGCATAGCTACCGTTAATTGGGCTATGATTTGTTCTCCTATTAAGAATGGAGGTTTGAAGATTATTAACCTTCATCATGAAAATAATGCATATCTTCTTAAGCTTGCTTGGAACTTTGCTTATAGCAACAAGCCTTGGTCTTTTCTCCTGAAAGTTAGGGTTCTTTAATCAAAATATGAGTTTAGAATGATTTATAGATCCTCATCTCTTTGGCCTAGAGTTAAGTAGTTTTATTCTATTATACTTTATTATACTTCTTGGATTGTTGGTATAGATACTTTTATTAATTTCTGGAATGATAAATGGTGTTATACTACTTCTTTAGCCAATATTGCAGGGTTATCTGATGGTGCTAGAATTCCATATACAGTCTCTCAATTTTGGATTGCTTGTGATTGAAATATTCCCTTGTCTTCACAAAAAATAACTAATTTTTTTTAATCATATCATGGTTAGGGAGAAACATGATATTCCTAATTGGATTCTAGATGAGTCTGGTCGTTTCAGTTTTAAATCGGCTATGACTTTTTTTTCTTGGAACTAGGATTTCCCTATGGTTGGGGTAAATTCATTTGGTATTCATATATTTCGCCTTCCAAAACTTCAGTACTCTGGAATTTTTTTCATGGGCAACTTCCTATAGATAAATATATTCAGAATAAAAGTTTGCATATATGTTCTATGTGTACACTTTGTGAAAAGCACGAAGAATCTATTCAACATTTATTTTGTGAATATTTTAATGCTTTGCATATTTGGAGTTGGGTTCGACAGATTTTTCTTACTTCTTATTTCTCTAATAAGGACAATCTTTTTTCTTTTATTAAGAGTGATTGTAGTCCTTTGGTTAAATTGATTAAGCTTGTTGTGATAACTTTTTCTATTTGGAGGATATAGTGTATGAAGAATTATGCTAGATTTCAGGATAAGATTGATGTTTATAGAACTATTTCGATAATTAAAGATTTAACTTATCTAGTGGGAAATTCGTTTAAAGTTTCAATGAAGAATGATATGTTGGATTTCAACATGAGTAATTTTTTTGGTATTAATACTTGTACTGGTAAAGTTCTCTGTCCTCTTTCTGTTATATGGGAATTCCCTTCACCAGGTTGGGTTAAAATTAACATTGATGGGGCTGTTAGAGGATCCTGGTCTTGCTACTTGTTGAGATATTTTCCATGGGAGTATGGGGGAGTTTATTGGTGCTTTCTCTGTGTTTTTTGAAGTTCAGACTGATTGTTGAGGTTTATGAAGTTATACATGCTATGGAGGAAGCTCAAAATATGGGGTTTACTAATGTATGGCTTAAATGTGATTCTACCTTGGTTTGTGTTGCGTTTACTACTAGGACTAATGTTCTGTGGTTGCTTCGTAATCGATGAAATACTTGTCTTAATTACTGTGGGAAAATCAGGTTTAGGATTACTCATATTTTTTGTGAAGAGAATGCGTGTACGGATAAGTTGGTTAATTAAGGATTTATTCATAAATAATCATTTCATTGGTATAATAGATTTCTAGCTAGTCTGTTATTAGAATTCTTTATGAATAAGTATAGTCTACCTATGTATTGTTTTTCTTAACATATGGGTTTTGCTCTAGTCTCTCCATATTTTTCTTTTCTTTTCTTTAATAATACTTTTTTTTCATGTGATGGTAGATGATTGTTATTACTTGAGAGATCAGTTTAACTAAAATGTCAAGTTGAATAGTAATGTTTAACATGAAAGCTTTTATATAAAGAAAATGAATGACACTTAACATAAAGAATTATTTGTAAAAAGAATAATAAATTTTAAGAATATATAATTTTAAATTTAAAGACATCTATTTATAATAAAGGATAAAGTTTAGGATTTAGGGATAATATTTATAAACCCTAAACCATAAAGTTTACGGATAATGAAATTAATATTTAGAGAGTCTATTTACAAAACATAAAATTTAAGGTGTCCTTTGTAATTATATTATTGATACAACTATTGATAATAACTTTTAAAGATTATTCTCCACTAAAATACCTGATTACTAAACTATAATAGAATCTCTTTTCCAAACTATATTTTTTCATCCATAAAACACAAATTCAACATCTTACTAAATTGAATTAAATTCAATTGTACTTCTACAAGCAACTTGGTTGATAGATTTAGAAGTTTTCATAGCTCTTTTCACAAGATAATATTATAGTGAATCAAATATACTCTCTTCTCAATAAATTATTGGATTTTGTTTTAAATAAACTTTCTTTTATTTTAGTTCGAAATAACGTTTTGAACAATAAAGTAATTTTAGATAATATTTTTTTCGGCAAAATAAAACATTTTTTTGAATAAAAGAAATTGTTTAAGGAAAAAACAGTACAATTTATTAATCGCACAAGTTTGTTAACATATTATAATTAATTAATTATGCTTATCCCTACATTTTACTTGTACAAAGTGGTGATATATTTACAAGTTTTATGAATGATATTTGAGAACCCTGGTAGTGGTATAATACTTGACGTGACAGTTTTAAAAAAATATATATAATAAAAAATAAATTTCTAATTAAATAATATTAAAAATTATTAAAATAATAATACTGAAACTATCTTGTCATGATGAAGAAAAATATAGTTGTTAAGAGAAAACTATTTTTTCTTTATTAATAATAAATAAATTGTTTCAATCCTTATACAAAATCACAATATTAAACATATAATTAAGGTCAAAATCTAATATTATATTTTTAAACCCTAAATCTTAAAACCGAGAAGAATTAATGTAAAGATTGGCCAAACAAACAAGTGTCTAGTGACTTTGATTCTAGCCTAAAGAGACTAGCACCAGACCAGCATTTACTTCCCTGCCTAAAGCATTCTGCCATCACACAATTGCACCAAACCCTGATGTAGAACTTCAAGAGTTATTATTACCCATAAGATTGTTCAAGAGATTTTAACTTTTTAAGAGGTTTTTAAATAAATAATAATAATTTCTGAAGTATAGATTATAGAATATAACTTATGTGAAATTCAACACAATAAAAATAATAACTCAACAAGAGCAATAAGCAGCGGATAATAGTTTCTCCAAGCAGCGGATAATAGTTTCTCCAACTGTGAGGAACAATAACAAATAATGACAGCAACATAAAACACACTTCGGGAAGACACAAATATTTAACGTGGAAAACCTTGAGAAGTAAAAACCACGGGCACAAGCCAGTCACAAGAGAGTCTCAAATCACAGCACAAATTGTGTTCAATAACTAGCCAAATAGCAATACAACAGAGATGAAACAGAGAACAAAAAACCTGAAAAATTCACAAAACTGCAGCTATCGTAATGCGGCCGATATGTCACTCTTCCGGTGACCTTTGAACAATCCGAACGGTCCAATTAGAGCACCACGAGGTATGAACCTTATGACAAAATTCAGCCTAATCCAACAGTGGAAGAAACAGCAGCAGCAATACGAAAAATTTCGTCCTCAATAGAAACGCTGAGAACGCTGCTGCAGTGTGAGATGAATTTCTCTATGTTAAAGCAACTTCAGCAAGATCCGAACGGTCAGATTGAATTGATATGTAAGATTTGATGTAGAAATGTGTGAGAGTATGTTTTTTCTTTCTTCCTGTTAGTTAGCCAATAAAAACTGTACATTAATATTAAATTAAAAAATAATTTTTATTTTTTAAATAATTTATATGAAATATAAAACATTCCATTGTACTAATAAAATGAAATATATTAAATAATGATAAAATCAGAAGAAATTTATGTATACCAAAAAATGGTTATAAGTTAGTACTATTAATTATCAATATATATTTTAAAATTAAGGCAGAAATTATCTCTATATATAAGGATGCAATTCACATAGAATACCATAGTCATATACTAATATCTTGTGAGAGAAATTGAAATGGGTGAGAAAAATGAGATTATGTCAAATGAGAGAATAAAGCCATCTTCCCCAACCCCTAATCATCTTCACAACTTCAAACTCTCCTTCCTTGATCAATTGGCTCCTTCATTCTATGTTCCCATTCTCCTCTTTTACTCTGCCTCTCATGTCAGAACCTTCACCACTGACCTCACTGCACTCTCTGAAAAGTTGAAAACTTCTCTGTCAGAACTCCTCACTCTCTACTACCCATTTTGCGGAAGACTCAGAGGCAATTCAACCATTGATTGCAACGATCAGGGTGTTCTTTTCATCCCCTCCAAACTCCCCATTCCCCTCTCAAACATTCTCAAAAACCCTCAACCTCACAACCTCCACCAACTTCTCCCATGCGCTCCTTACAACCTTCAACCACAACAAAGGGACACGTTGGGGATCATGGCAGTTCGGTTGAGCCAATTCGAGTGTGGGGGCATAGCACTTGGCGTCTGCTTCTCCCACAAGATCGTCGATGCTTCCACAGCAGCATCGTTTCTCAGCGCTTGGGCCGCAACATCACGTGGACATGGCAGTAGCAGCTTCGCTCCACCTCCAATGGAAGAGACAAGCCTACTTTTCCCACCGAGGAACGTGTCCGTTGACATGACAAGTGGCATGTTTGGCCACGCAAACACCGTGACAAAGAGGTTCATATTCAGTGGTAGCAATATTTCTAGACTGAGACAAAACATTGGGTGCCCTAGTTTCAACCCTTCGCGCGTTGAAGCCGTGACAGCACTGTTATGGAAATCATCGCTGGAAGCGGCAAAAGAAGGTTCAGATTCCGGGGAAGAAAACGTTGCCGCTTCTTCCGTATGCCACATTGTGAACATTCGCAGCAGAATGGTCCCAGCTTTGTCGAAGGATTCCATTGGAAACATTTGGCAATACGCTGTGTCTTCCTTGGTGGAAGTTGAGGGGGGTGTAGGGTTGCGTGATTTGGCAGAGAGAGTGAGAGAAACGATAAGAAAAGTTGATGGAGATTATATAAGGAAACTTCAGAGTGATGTTGAGTTTGTTGAGGTTGTTAAGGGTTTAGAAGAAGCAAGAACAGTGGCTGCAGAAAAGGGTCATCGATTTTGTGTTTTTACCAGTTGGGTAGGGTTTGGGTTCTATGAGGTTGATTTTGGATGGGGAAAGCCAACGTACGCGACCACCATTGGTATGCCCATAAAAAATTTGGGAGTTTTGATAAGCACAAAGGATGGAGAAGGCATAGAGGCCTGGCTAACGTTGACCACACGTGAAATGGCTCAACTTGAGCACAATGCACAACTTCTGGACTTTGCTTCCTTGGATTCTTAAATAGGGTTGTTTGATATACACTTAAGTTTATCTTGAATAATACAGAACTCGTTGGTGTGGGATCATTACAATGATTCATGTACTAGCGGTTCTAGTTTTCTAGTATCTCTATCTATGTTTCTTTCTCTTATTCTGATTGGTGTTTGGATTCACCGGGGAGTGTATGAGGTTAGTTTCCTGATGTTTTTCACTTGGTTTTGTAAGGGCAAGGTTTGTTGTGTTGGATTTGATAGTTTGTAACTGAAATTGGTATTGTGTTGTATGTATAAGGGTTGAACCACCCCTAAAATAGTTCTATTTTATTTATTAGTTATTGCCGATAAAAAAAAAGTTTTTGTATCTATATGCGTATTGAAATGGGAATATGATTTCTTTTTCATAAAAGTAAGTCAATTATCGAAATAAATAAAACTTTAAAAAATATTGAGATGGGTAACTGTTATTCACATAATATCAGTGTAAAGAAATCGTATCAAATTGACAGAATTTTAATATATTTAATTTATATTAATGTGATAAAATGTAACATAATTTCAATAATTTTTTTAAATTTTATTTATTTTAATAATTAACTAACAAAGTTATCTTATGCATGGTTTCTTCACTACGTGTGCTTTGGTATATTATATTGTAAAATGTTAAATAAAGTTGAGGTTGGGACCACTTTAAAATGAATGATAATTGGATTTATTATGTTTAATTAGCACTAAATTATAGAGTAGTGGTATCCATTAATATAGGGGAATTAGGTGTGTCATAATATAATGTCCACCGTCGGTACAAATGATGTAGAAGCAACATGTAAAATTTAGAGTTGATTTAACGCACACCAAATTGATGCTATAATAATTTAAAAATAAAAAATAATAAAAATTAATAAGTGTTGGATTTTGGACACAAAATGGACCACATATTTATATTAAATAACTACATATGGTCACGAAGTTATTTTACAATACAAAATAAGAATTAAAACAAATTTTTGATAGAAATTAATATTTAACTATTAAAGATATAGCATCGGCCTAGATTATGTTTAGGGTGATGATATTTTGATATTATGATATTCTGCTCCACCTTATATCCATAACAAAATATTAATATTTATAAAAAAAAGTTAAAAGAAAATCTTTTTAATAAAAATATAAGCAAAATGTAAAATGTTAAAATAATTCTTAAAATTTAAAAAATTATAAATAATTAAAATATTATTATTTTTGGGATGTAGGGTGGAGCATTGTCAACAAAATCATTTTTGTTATGTTTATTGAACCAATTGAATAAAAATACATAAACTTAAAATATTGTATTTTATTTGTAAAAGTTAAGCAATCATCAACTTTCTCCATTTTTTCCACTCTTTCGCCAGTTTCACCATCGTTGTTCAAGACAATAATCCCCACCTCCATATCTATGTAATTTTGCATTTGTGGTGTTTTTGCTTAACTCTAAGGCTTAATTTAACGAAATTTGGTAAGTAATATTATAAAATACTCTTTATTTGCATGTGTAAGTTTCAAATCGTAATACTATGTGAAACTTTGGGTCAAGTGAGTGTGTTTTGACTCAATTTCAAGCGCTAGAGAAGTGGTGTGTTTTGTGGGAGCTTACCTGTGAAAGTGAATTTTCAGGTGAGGCGTCGCACTTGGTCCGCTGTCCTGCCACACCGTCAAAGCCAGATGGAAAGTCAGTGGTGGTGGAGACTCCTTTGCGGAGTGGGTGCGGTCGTGCAACACAAACGGTGGTGTGTGACCCCCTTAGTGTTGCTACCGCAAGCGTTGCGCAGTCGTCCTTGTTCCGCCGACCTGCCATGCTTGTCGGAGATGGAGGGTCGGTGGTGTCAGAGACCCCTTTGAGGTGTGGGAGCGACCAAGCAGCTCAAACAGCGACACAACCTGTATGCTCCTCCGCACTCCCTACCATGCCTGTACGCGTCCACCGCCTCGTCGCTTCGGTCACCAGAGATAAACAGAGGGTGTTCCAGTGAATCACAAGTGGTGGGGCACACACGCCTGGATGGAACAGAAAATCAATTGGTTGATTTTTCAAAAAAAATCACTTAAACTTCAAACTTTGCGAAAATCTTGTGAAAACAATTCATCCCCCTCTTGTTTAGTACATCCAATAGTAACCGTGCTCATAACTTCCAGATTTCTTATTGCACTACAAGTCAAAATAAAAATTATTAGATCAATCACTGACACACATTCAAGTGAGTGAACATATGCACTTTGAATACCATGACGTGCATTCAAGTGAGCTTTTGTGATCTTGCACTTGACCTATCACCTAATATGTTATATCTAGAATAAGCACTGAAATAACAAAATTTCATGTTAGAACACATAACTAGTGGATCACTTATATGTGATGTATTAATCCAATTCTAAGTCCTATAACTAGTGGACACTACTGTAGAAAATAACATTAATGACAGTTAAAAAGAGCATTTAAAGACAATTTTAAAACCGTTGTTAATTTTGGTGTAGTTTTAAATCAACAATTTATAACAACGGTTCTAAAACTGTCGTTAGTTCAAAAAATAATAAATAAAAAAATAAAAAGCTGGTATAGAAATGGAGGGACGAACTTCGATGCAGGGTGGCTAAGCGTGGAGGTCATGGTCAAGCCGGTGTCGTGCAGAGCTAGAGCGCAAAGTGTTTTCGATGTGTTGTGACTAGGGCTGAGGGTGAAGGGTGTGGTGTCCCTCGAGTTGGCACTTTTTTGGTGCGGTGCGGCCGAGGCAGGTTTGCGCGGTTGGAGTGATGGAGGTTGCACAACGATGGTTTCGAGGTGTGGGGAGATTGTGTGACAGTCAGTTGCACGGTGGCGGTTTTGTTATGTGGTGGAGGTCGCGGCTAGAGTGAGGTGGCAGAGAGACGAGTGTGTCGGAGTTAGAGTGAGAGAAGTGATATTGAGAAGAATGAGCGTGAGACAAAATAGGAGAGGGGGACGCATGCAACACAACACTTTTCGGAAAAGTTTTACACTTTTTAACGACGGTTCCTCCTAGTATCGTGTTTATATCTCTTCCTAAAACCATCGTTAAAAAAATATATAATTACAAAATTGCCACCGCCTTTTTTTATGAGAGTTTTCTACTAATCGTCTTTATGTGCTCAGGGAAAGAGTTAACCACTAAACCAGACAAGTTCTTTTATCATATTATCATTTTTATTATATTTATTATGATTAACATAATTTATACATATTAATATAATTATTATTAATAATAATAAAATAAATTATATTCATATTATTAATATTATTCATATTATTAATATTTATTAATATTATTAATATTACTACTAATATTATTAATAACAATATTATTAATATTATTATAAATATTATTAATATTATTATAAATATTATTAATATTATTATAAATATTATTAATATTATTATAAATATTATTAATATTATTATAAATATTATTATAAATATTATTAATATTATTAATATTATTATAAATATTATTAATATTATTATTAATATTATTATAAATATTATTAATATTATTAATATTATTATGAATATTATTATTAATATTATTAATATTAATATTAATATTATTAATATTATTATTAAGATTCATATTATTAATATTATATTCATATTAATATTGTTAATAATAATAAATATAATAAAAATCATAATCATACTAAAGCATTTGCTTGGTGTAGTGGTTAAGATTTTGATCCGTATGTAATATTCCGTATGTAATTCGCGTTTTTCTTGTAGTGTCATAATGTTTTATTGCAAAATCAAAGATAAGATATCAAATAGAATCCTTAAAATATCAAATAACTTAGGGTGTGTTTGTTTCCAAGGGGGAGGGAGGGTTTTCTTGTGTTTGTTTCAAGGGTTTTGAGGGTGAGGGAGTGGATGGGGGGAAGGTAGATGATTTTTTTCACTCTTCACAAAATGAAGAAATTTGTGAGGATGATGTAGGATTATTGTATTTTACCTAATTATCCTTGTGCACATTTTATTACAATATACAAAAATAAATATTACATAAATTTATTTATTATTTGTAATTTTAAAAATATTTAATTATACTATTAATAACAACATATAATTATAAATAATGAAAATAAAAAAATAAAAAAAAAATTATAATATCAACAATATATATAGTTATATAAAGTAACAAATGAATATAATAATAAATATTATTTTCATAAATTTTTATGTATTTAATAAATTTATTTCAATTTAACACAAAAATATTTCTATTATATTTTTTAAAATTAAAAAATATAAATAATTATGAATATTATATATTAAAAATATTTAATTAATTCAAACTTACAAAAAAAAAATCATAATTCATTATTCAAATATTTTTTAATAACAAGGATAAATTTGTAAACTTACAATAAACCATCCTCACAAATTTACTCTATCATCCCTCAATCCAAACAACCTCACATATCCTCACACATCCTCTCTAATCCTCACAAATTCACTCTCTCCCCTCCTCACAAATCCCCTCCTCAATCCAAACAGAGCCTTGAAGTTATATGGTACAATTCAACATCAAATAAGCTTATGGAAAATAAATAAGATACAATAACCACTCTTGTGATACATGCAAACTTGATTCATAAACCTATATGATGCAAATCATACAACGTCAAAACCATTAGCAGAGAAGATAAAAGAATATGGAGCCTTATTGGAGAGAAGCACTCATAATTGAAGAGTCTTTTTCTTCTTCTTAGCTTCGTAAAAATTATACAAAGTAGTTTAAAAATTTATTGTGGACCTTGTATTTGGGCCATTAATATTTTAGGTTAAATAAATCTAACCTTAGGAGAGAAAGTTGGCACCAAGCTAGGGTAAATAGCCTAGCTTGGGTGTCAAGTTATTCCTTGCTTAGGGTTAGGTGACACCACCTTCCGTGTGCTACATGTCACTCTCTTAATGGAGAGAATTTGAAACTTAGGTTGCAAGCTACCTTTGGCATGTCAACTTGTGAGTGGAAAGGATTTTAAAAAGCTTGCTCCATAAACTAGGGTTAGGGTTAGGGTTAAGGTTTGAGGCTTCACTTGCAAGCTTTTTAGTTTATAAATAGTAGTTGCTTGTACATGTTATTTCAACCTTGATTTGACTAATGAAATTTTGCCAAAATATTTTTGGAGCATTTTCTACTTGTCTAGGTTATCTCTAGAGTAGTCTTCTTTAAGACACATTCTAGACTCCTCCTAAGTGTTGGTCTAACCTCACTTTAGGAATTCTACCTCAAATTTCCATCTTTCGCAACATAAACTACATTTCCACATGATTTTTGTTGCCTCCCACACCATTCAAAGTATTCAAAAATCTATAACATCATGCACAAGAACTAGGCACATGCAATGGAAGTAGAATTGCATCACTGTACCTTAAACCCTTACCCGTTATCTCATAGTTTTTAAGCATGTTATAGGGCACAAACAATAATCAAAGTACAAAAATCATACTTTTAGAAATTTATTAGTTTTCCGCCCACATGTTTTTATTTAGGGTTTAGGATTTAAACAAAGACTAAAACCATATGTCTACCATTGACTAGCGCTATGGTACATGTTTGATCTTTTTTTTTAGCATGTTGTTGTTGTTCTCATTATGTTAGTATTGTTTGGGCTATTAGATAGGTTTCCTTGTACAATCCAATTCATACGTATGATGCATATGATTTATTTGGATTTAGGTTGGAACATCCCTCAAATGTTTCATTTAGTTTAATTCATTAATTGTCAATAATAAAAATGATGATATTAATTATTTGATTCCATATAACATACTACTAACATCCACACAACTCCACATTGTATTTCTTTGTTGTTCAATTTGAGAAGGTTAAAATATTGAAAATGTTTACTATGAGATGATGCATTTATCACACAAAATCGCCACACCCCACACAACCTTCCATGTGAAGGCTTATCCATGTAACAACTCTATTCCATAAGTCTTCCACACAAAGTTAAATGGATGATAGGGCCTTAACTTTTTAGAACTTGTCTAACATTTTAGTTTGATCCCCATTAATAACATTTTGTAGTTTTTTTAATATAAGCTGACATTGTATATATAATATTCACTACAAAAGATTATTAAATAGAAATTAATGTTAGAGACAAAAATGATGATTTACTATATTGATTAAATTAGAGACTATTTTATAAACTAAAAAAACTATTGGTCTTTAAAGTAGTTTTTAAATTAGTATCTAACATTAGCTACCAAATTTTTAGCTACTAATTACTTTATATTCTAAATTAGTCTCTATTAACCTTTTAGAGACTAATTTATAATTAAAATATTAGTAGTTAAAACCTTCGTAGTTAATTTAAATATCAATTTAGAAACTATTTTATAAATTTTTATCAATAATAAAAATCAATTTAGATACAAATAATTTTTTAGTGTCTAAAATAGTATTTAACTTAGTCATTATTTTTTGTTTCTAAATTTAATTGTTATTTGATGATTTTTTTTTACAGTGATTCTTCTTTTTCTATATTCATTTATCACCTCTCTCCCTCTTTAAAGTTCTATGATATTGTAAGCTATATTTTAGCTTATATGCAGTTGTTTAGTTGAGCTAATTAACAATGTGTTGTTAATGTTTCATACAGTAATTTATGCGTATAAATAGTTCCATTTTATAGGTTTTTTATATGTCATAGTTATCTCTCTTCTAGAGGTGTTTCCTACTAATGGTCGCTTTCTAGAAAGCGTTTTACATTCAAAGTATAACAAGTCAAAAGTATCCATCATTGAAAGAAAAGTTCTCTCAATAGGAAACAAAGTATCATTTTTCTTCTCATTGTCAAAAAAATGAATGCAGAAAAACATTTGTATATTTTGTTTATTAAAGTTAATATATATCATGTTGTTTTCTGATAAAAATAAATAAATTAACATGTTTATAGATAATATATTTCACTACAAGACAATTATGAAATAGAAACCAATTTTAGAGACGAAAAATAATTAGTTGTTACAGTAACTAACTTAGGGACCATTTTATAAACTATTTTTTTTCTAAATTAATTTATATTATTGTTAAATAATTTTTAAACTGGTATCTAATTAGCTACCAAAGTTTTAACTACCAATAATTTAGATTCTAAATTTGGTAGAAAAAACCTTGGTTGCTAATTAGATACCAATTTAGAAACCATTTAATAATAATATAAACTATTTTAGAAACTAGCATTTTTTTATTATCTAAAATGTTCTCTACTTTAATTACTATAACAACTAATTATTTTTTGTTTCTAAATTTAGTTTCTATTTTAGGATTGTCTAATGTTTGTTAACTTTTATGATATCATCATGCAACAATAATTTTTAATAAACTTATTATGGTATATTTAGTGGGATTGGAGAATTGAAAAGTATTCACGAAATCTTAACTTTGATTTTTGTTATTCACCAACCTGGTAAAATTGGCATTGTCTATCTAAATGAATTAAACAATACTTCATCACAAATAAATAGTATAACTTTAATGACAAATTCTCCCTATACCTCCATACATTTCTTCTCCATCTCTATACTTCTTTTAATTTCAATAATATCTTTTTAAGTATCATTAGAAGTGTGGAGTCTTCTTTTTATTTTCAAGTGATGGTGGTTGCTTGTGGTGGATGGTGGTGAACTTTGCGTTTTGTGATGTATAATTCAAAAGTCACAAAATTCAAGAAAAAACACCAATAAAGTGTAAAAATGAAGTACAAAACTAAAAAAAAAAAAACATATTGAGGAAGGTTGAATTCAACAAATCTTCTCGTTGATCCTCTCACACACACTCAAATGATGAAATTACTCTCTTAAATGTTGCGACTGAAAAATGATGGAAGTGTCGTGGTAGAAATGTATAAAATACGAATATAACTGAGATTATTTAATAAGAAGAGATTATGTTTTATGTAGAATTATTTAAATTTTTTAAAAGATTAAAACTAACTTTTATGAAGGTAAAGGATAATGTATAAAGGTGGATGGAGAATTTTCCAATTCTAATTCATGGAGTCTATCCATGCAAGGAAAAGTCTATATTCTATCTCCATCCTCAATTGGGTTAATCATAGTCACAACATCTAGAATGGATTAATCTCAAGTCTAAAAAATAGGTGACAAAGACAAAAAAATATTCACCCATCATTTATTATCAGATTGTTGAAGCCTATTTTTACTTGGGATAAGTTAGAAAAAGTCTTTTAATCCTGAGCCGAAAAACAAGACCATTATTTTGTTTTGCCTTTCACCAAACCATGATACTGCTATATATATGTATATATAATACCTGGTAGAAGGTGATATATTGCAGAAGCAAAGCATAGGAGTAAAGCATGGGAGGTTTAAGTGGTTTGTTGGTGTTTTCTTTGGGAATTTTGATCCAAATAAGCTACTGTCATAGCAGCAGCATTACAACATGCTTGCCTCAGAACTATGCTGCACTATTCATATTTATTTGATAATGGAAACAACAACTACATCAACACAACCACCTCTTACCAAGCAAATTATGCTCCCTATGGACAAACTTTCTTCAAATACCCCTCTGGCAGGTTTTCTGATGGACGCATGATATCAGATGTTGTTGGTACGCACATTTTATTTCATCTGCTTTCGTTTTAATTTGTAGTTGCAGCTGAGTTTTGCTTGTGTTCTTGATGCTGCAGAAAATTACAGACAAAAAATGTTGCCACTATTTACAACTTTGTTTCACATTGTGGATGAAATTACAGTCTTATATATAGATATTTAATCTGTTCATCATTTGGTGAAAGAAACATGATTTGCAATTTAACTGAAAAATCCACCTTAATTATTGGTAAATGCTTCATTGATTATGATAAGTTCATATATTGATTTGGTGCAAAACTTGTGTTAATTATGTTATGTTTTTCTTAGCTGAACTTGCTAAGTTGCCCATACTTCCACCATACTTGCATCCGGGTCGTGTTGAACAGATCTATGGAGTCAATTTTGCTTCAGGAGGTGCAGGTGCTCTCAGTGAAACTTCTCAAGGATTTGTAAGATTAATTTCATCATCATCAATTATATTATAAATTATTATTATTATTATTATTATTATTATATATATTTTAATCAGCAATAAAGATTTAATAAATAGAAGTACTAGAGATAATCCAACCCATTTACACAATTCCTTATACTAAAGAAATGAGATTTCGAGATAACATGCCTAAACATAGACATATTCTACACATATATCTGTTAATTTTAACCTCTTTAAAAACAACAAGATGTCAATACATAAACCAAATTAGCTATCAAGGAATCCTACAACTTAGTCCAATTTCAGACTATAAGCGTATCAGTTCAAAAGAAAGACTTTGTCTCCTTGCTATCTACTGCATTTTCCAAACATCCATTATGATTATAGTTGTATCCCAAGGGCATTCCTCTCATGCAAACCAAGAATCCAACCAAAAGCAAAGAAAGGGCGTTAATCATCAATGTATTGATTTTAAACATTCATATACATTAATACACCAATCAGAATAAGAGATATATATGTGTAAAATGTGAAATAACTATTCTAAATGTTCAAAATATCTAGTTTCAAGTAACAGATTGATTAGAAGTGTAGAATTGATTGACTTTAATATATTTTGAGTAGTTTTTATTGGAAAAATAATTACAGTGCTAAATTTTATCATTTTAACTTATTTTTTGGAATAAAAATATTAAATATAAGGGACTAGGTTACAATCGATTTTAACCCAAATTCATTTTATAGAATAAAAGTCAATCACGCTTGTTCACAAATTGGGAGAACCTCAACAAAAGAAAAAAACAATATAGATTTCTTTGTTTTTATTATTAAAATTATCTTAGTTTCCACAAATCGATCATAGCCATCAAATATTTTAATTAGTTAAAATGGTTATTTCTAAATATTGACTAAACTCTTATTTTCTTTCCATGCATTGATTAAATAACATTGACTAAAATTATGTCTAAATATTTGTTCCCAATTCTCTCTTGCTAACTTTTGACCCAATAAAAAGAAAATGAGAATTGATTAGTCTTGGTCTGCGATGAATAGACTCACCTATAGAGAATTATATTAGATTTGTTCTTCAAAAACACTTCTACATATAAAAAAAAAATTAAAATTTGACTTTTCAAGAACTAAAATTAATTTGTAAGAAAAAATATATTATTTTTAACTATAAATAAACTAATATTAACTAAAAAGTTTTCTTTTTATGAATAAGTCTTTGTAGAAAAATCGATCAAAACAAACCTATAAAATAAAGATGATGTTTTATTATCAATAGGTATACAAGTTTCACAAAACTTTTTATCATATAAAAGTGTTTGACTTAATTCTATACAGAGTTTAGTCTTGATTACTACTAAATTTTTTTCTGCTTTTATTTTTCTGATTGGTGTTTTAATCCGTTGTTTTATTTTTCTTCTCTTTAGTTTGTTATCGGTAGGAGTTTTTGTCAGTTAGAATAGATGTCTGAAATTTTATATTGTTAAACTGTTTGTTCTCTTTATATACAAGTTTGCTCATCCATTAAACAGTTCATATGTATATATTATTTATTTTTGGAAAAAAAAAATCATACATCAAAATTTAGTTAGTTAGGTGTTTTAATAAACACTATTAATCTAACCTTGTTGTCTGGTTTTTTTTATCCTTGATGCAGGCTATAGACCTCAAAACTCAGCTAAGTTATTTAAAAAACCTAAAGAATTTATTTAGTGAGAGAGTGGGAAAAGAAATAGCAGAGGAAATTATGTCAAAATCTGTGTACCTGTTTAGCATTGGAAGCAATGACTATGCCTCTCTTCTCAACACAAACTCAAGTTCTGTGCTTCTTCCAGGTGATCATCAAGGGTTTGTAGATACTGTGATTGGAAACCTCACAGAAGTCATAACAGTAAGAACAAACTTCAATCTTAATATATTCTTGAGAAATTACCTTTTTTATATTCTCTTTAATTAGTCTCTTGATGCATGATATGTTTTTGGCATCACAGTAATTTTGATTTTTATATTTTATAAAATTTATTAGTTTGGTCTCTATTATTTTTTCTATAATTGTAGTACCTTAATTTTTAATTATATGTAATATTTTAATTATTTTTAGCTTTATTTCACACTTTTACTTATAAAAATTTATTAAATCACTAATATTTATATTTGTTATCAAGTTCCTACAACTACTAGTCTTTTCCATTGTGTAAAAATGTCATAAGTAACCTACTTTTTTCTTCAAAATATATGTCTCTAAAATAAAATTATTACATAAAAAACTAATTTAAAAAAATAATAATAACTAATTACTATATCTACAAGAAAATTATTACCTAAAAAAAATAATTTTAGAAACAAAAAATAATTAATTACAGCATTTACTATATTAGATATTGTTTTAAAAATTAAAAAAATTATTTTCATATAAAGTAATTTTTATTATTAACAAATAGTTTTCAAATTAAAGATTTTAACTCAAATTAGTTTATAAATTTTATTAATAATAAAAAATAATTTAGATATAATAAATTTTTTAGTATCTAATTTAATCAATTTTTTATTTTTAAAATTATTTTTTATTTAATTATTTTCTTAGTGTATAAATAACTAAAAATTGAATAAAGCTACCGATAATTAAAAATTCAAGGATTGCATTGAGGAAATTCAGGAACCAAAGGTATACATATAATTAAAAATTAAGGGTTAGAAATTTAGGAACCAAATGTTTGAATTTTGTAAATATAGGAAAAAAGAGTAGACCTGTATTTTTCATAACCCTAACCCTAATATTTGTATGGTATAACTTTAGGAAATTTATAAGCTTGGTGGAAAGAAATTTGGATTTGTTAATATGGGTCCACTAGGTTGTTCACCAGCCATAAGGGTTTTGGTGAATAATGGAAGCACATGCTTTGAAGAATTTTCAGCCATTGCAAGGCTACACAACAATGCACTCTCAGAAAAGCTTCACCAGCTAGAGAAACAGCTCAAGGGTTTCAGATATTCAATCAATGATTTCTATGGTGCATTTTCTGAAGTGCTGAACAACCCTACAAAATATGGTATTCTCTAACCCCATCTTTCATCAATTTTTGTTTCTGAGAATACTGTAATCACTGTTTTGGCTTGTTGTTCTTCATGGGAATTGAAGGTTTCACAGAAGCGAGTGTGGCATGTTGTGGAGGTGGAGCATATAGAGGAGATGGTAGTTGTGGAGGGAATAAAGGGATCAAAGAATACGAGTTATGTGAGAATGTGAATGAACATTTGTTCTTCGATTCTAATCATCTTACTGATAGAGCTAGCCAGCATTTCGCAGAGCTGATATGGAATGGAAATCACACTGTCACAACTCCTTACAATCTAAAACAACTATTTGCATTTTGAACTTTCAAGACCATGATACCATGATGTGTTTGTTTCCACATTATGTTTTTAGTTCACTCTTTGTGCTTTGTATCATATGATAATAAGGGGTTTGAGGTTGCTAAATAAAACATCGTTTCATAACGACTTCAATTCATATAGCTCTTTGAATGTTACCTGTTAAGACTTTTGGATTAAATTAATTTGTCTTAGAGAGTAAATATGTTTTTAGTCAATCTTGCCTTCATATGACTTAAGTAATCTGAAACTTATATTTCAAATTTGTAATTAGCTTTCGGATTACATAATTCGAAAAGCTTTTTTCAGATGCATGATGATTACTTTCCAGATTACATAATTTGGAAGTCTTTTTTATCTTTCGAATTATGTGATTCAAAAGTCTTTTTTTAAATGTGTTTCTGGATTACATAATTCGGAAGATACTCTATGGGGGTGACACGAGAAGGATACAAATGTATTTTCATATTTTGTATGTAGGTGACAGAAGAAGATATGGAGGTGCAGAAATAAACAGTCTTAATTTTGATGTTTTGGATTTGTTGGGCTTGGGTATGAGTCCAATACCTTTTTTTTCACACATCATGTACTATAACAAAAGGGCAGTTTCTTCCTGCACCCCTACATTTTTCTTCCTGCACCCCCACAATGTAATGCAAAGACAATAATATCCTTACTATTTTTTAAAAACCCCAAAATACACATAAAATTCACACTACTTTTTCTTCTTCCGGACAATGCAATTCGGTAATTTTATGGAATGGGAAATCCGCATTTATTTTTTTGCATTCCGGATTGAAAAATCCATAAATATTCCGGATTGATGAATCCGGTAATCTTCCGAATCCATCAATCCATAACAAAAATTAGACTTCCGGATTCAGCAATCCGGAAATCAACAAGTTGCTTTCGAAACAAGGTGAAGGTCAGTTTTGGGATTTACAAAATTGTGGGGGTGCAGGAAGAAAAATGTAGGGGTGCAGGAAGAAGAAGCCTAACAAAAGGCATGGTGTAAGCATGTTTTCTCTTCATATTAAGTGTGATCTATTAATGAACAATCTTAGTGAGTAATTTAATAGTACTATACTTGTGGTTCAAATAAGGATATCATAACCATAAGTGAGTGAATTAGAATGTATAAATTAATAGAGAAAATTCCCTCCATCATATCAATTCTAACATACACTCAATTTATTATTTGAAATAACAAAAGTGCCCCTCAAAAAAATGAAAATAACCTCAGATAAAAAGAGGGTGTAAATAAAAATTACTTACAGAAATATTTCAGATTCTGAAAATTCTTATCCAAAATGATTTTTAATTTTGAATTCTGAATTTTTTTAAAATGTATTTTTGTTTAGTTTTGAATTATATTTATTATTCTATATTTTCAAATCCATAATAAGGGTAATTTTAAAATTTAAAAAAAATAATAGGGTTCAAATTAAAAGTGATATAACAATGAAAATCTTGAAAAAGAATAAATAGTTGTTTCGTCAAGGGAAACTATAGAAATCCCGTAAAAAGAATAGATCTCTTTGCAATCAAATTTTAGTAAGGGAATAGATGTTAGCATCATATGACGTTTTTTCTTAAGATGTTAGTTAAATGTAAAAAATTAATATAATTCTTAAATACTTCTTTGCTCTTAAATCGTAAAACTCAATCTATTTGTTAATACTTTTTTAGAAAAAAAATATTTATGTAAATCTGAGAAAGATTAAACTTACTCCTATATATTATTTTGAAGTTGTCAATTATTCAATACCTTATCAAGGTTTAGCATGTATGCTAATTATTTTAATTTTATTCACCTCATTTAAAGGTAAATTAACCAATGAAGTAATTGCCCAAATTAGAGGATAAAATGAGGGATGAAATAACATGTAAGTAAAGATTTTAAGGTGACATTAATAGAAATTATTTTTAATTAACGTTGTTGAGATTATTTATTTTTTAATATATGTTAGAGATAGTTTTTAGTTGAAGATTTTTTCAATCAATACCAATAAATTATTTTTCGATGTTAACAAAAAAAAAATCTATTAAAATGTAGTGATTAATTTTTGTTAATGTTTTTAGATATTCTTTTATCCACGCCACAAGTATTATTAAAAAAATACAAGTTAATAAATTTAAATTACCTTATCTCAATAAAATATTTTAAAAAATTAAATAAATTGAAATGGAATCCATTCTAGTTCAACATTTCTAAAAGTTTATGAAATTACGTATATTTTATTATTATTTCATTTCTACATATACAATTTATAACATCATGATGTAACATTTATGACACTATCATACACCAAGTTTTAATTTAAATAACCCATTAAATTTCTAAACAATGGAAAAGAAAAAAAAAACTAATAATGATTGTGTTATGAGCAAATTAGGTGCCACAAAATGAAGTCAACCGATTAAAAAATATTAAATTGTTAGAGAAAAAAAAAAAGTATTCTCAAACAGGGTTGAAATCAAGAGAATGATTGCTTCTTCAGTCGGTCTATCTTTTCTCCTTTTCACTTGAATGATCTTCTCGAACTCCTTTTGCTTCTCTACTCCTCGTCTCCGTGAAGTCTGAGTTTGGATGGTATCTACAAAAGACACTCCGACGTTCAAGTGAGATTTTGATGTTCGGCACTCGGTACTATTAGTATTGTATGATGATGCACTTGATTCTTGGAACTTGTGCCTATTTATATGATTATCTTGGGCTCTTTGTTATTGAATCGGATTAAGGATTTAGATCATAATTAAGAATGTATTACCTAGTCTTGAACATTGATTAGTCTCATTAATCCTCTGTTTGAGTGTAATGATTTTAGTCGTGTCAATCAATCTTAACCTCAGACATTCAGGTGTCATACAGGTGTCATACGGACTCGACTGGTATAGAAAGAAATTAAAATGCATAGGATGAAGATTTCGAAATTTCCTTTGACAAACAAAAAAGAAATACCTTAATCTCCCACGACTTCTTGAACAGGATGGAGGTAAAAATCAACCATCATTATGTCAACATTTTCTTACATCACATCTTCTATATTATATAGTTCTTGACATCAACTTATTAGTTTGGTAATTCTTACAATTTGTCCCTCATTTATATGATAATAATTAATAACCCTTCTAAGAATGGTTACATTTTGAAGAAAGGTATTTTTAAAATATTTTTGTTAATAATAACAATAAATTAAAAACTTACATGGACAACTATCTTATCATAATACTAATTATATATGTAAGTAAAATCATTGTTAATTGTAAAACTCACATGTTAAATTTGTCATTCATATTAACTTTCTATCTCTCCTAGTTACTAATAATGATCTTAAAAAAAGTTTTCAAATCTTAGAGTTTAGAAAATAAATAGGAGACAATCAATATATTAGAAATTTTACAAGGATGCAAAAACTCATTATACTTTTTGTTTAATTAGAAGGATATTGGAAGGGCTTAAGTGATTTCACTCCATTTTAATCAATGTTAATGAATGTTTCATTTTCATGAAGGACCAAATTTTTTTTCCTATTTTTTTCAATGATAATCATAATCTTGCAACAAAACCAATGATGGTGTGAATGTGATATAACTCTTCTCCAAAACTTGTGGTTATAAGCAATTGAGTTTTTTCAATTCTTGTTGTGCCTTAGTGCTTGAGCCTGAAGATTTTGGTTCTCCTCCAAGAGCCTGTCATATTCAAGCAGTAGATCTGCAGCTTGCTTTTGGAGGGAAGTAACATGAACTTCAGCAGTTTCAACCCTTTTGTCCTTCTCTTCACATTCCACCTTTGTCTTCTTCAAACTTTCTGAAAGACCAGAAATTTGTTCCTTCAGTTGCATTATCTCCTTGGAAGCTTTCTCTTCCTTTTCCTTAAGCTCAACTTTCTCTTTCTCAATGCTTTCCACTTCTTCTTTAGAAGCTCCTGCATTACTCCTTAACTTGTTAAGCTTTTGGAGATAATGATGCACACGATCAATTATGAAGCCAAGGAATAAAGTAAAACCTGCAAGATCATATCAACTCCTTTAGGACAAGATAATCTACCTTCATTGTAGGAAACATGTAAGGATTGATGGCATAAATGATCTAAAAACAACTCTAATACTATAAAAAATGAACATACGTGAACAATATATCTGTAGAAAGATTCACAAATATGTTGTTTTAAGATTTTGGGTTGATGATGTATTAAGAAATAAACTTTAAGTAACTCAATCTTACAAAAATTGCTCATATCTTTAATTGAAGTGGGATTTCCAACACACCACCTTTGTGCGTAGAACTATATATTTATGGATGATCCGATAGTGAGTGGCTCGATAGGCTCAACAAATTGTAGTTAGGATAGAATCTAAATGAGTCTTATACTATATTAGGATAGATTTCAAACTTAACTCAACCTTACAAAATCAACTCATAAGGTGAGGTTCTCACACAACATAACAAATCTAAATGTATTTGATAAAATCTAATATAACTAACAAAGCGTTGTAATGCATGCATGAATCAAAATTTATGCTTTGATGTTATTTTGCACTTTCAATAACGGAGAACATTCTCTGTCCCATGTCAGCTTTGAAAACACACCACCATAAGGAAAAATGCAAGTAAAATAGGAGCAATTTAAATGAGAATAAATGTAAAGTTGAGAGTGCTCATGCAGCTACACATGGAAACACTCCACTTTTAGAAGATGGAATTTAGAAACAAAGATTATGGACAATTAAGACTTTTGAGAAACACGAATCAATTCCTCATGAAAATAATTAATTCTCAAAACCTTAGCGAAGTTCTGGTTAGATTTCTGCTGTAATAAACATATTTGTTACACAGAAGTAGACAAAATCTAAGCAGTTATGACATAGCATTCTGCATTCATTGTTTCTCTTCAGTAAGACCTGACAATAGACAAACAAGTCATCACTGCTTCCAACCTTCCAACTAACAACTTATCATGTTTATCACTCCCAAAACCACCCTGAATAAAACACCAGGTTAACAACTGACAAAACCACCCTTTTGATGACCACTACCACATCAGAAACCAGATAGAACATATACTTTTACCACCCTTACTACTGTCAAAAAACTACTTTCATTTCTACAGAATCACACAAAACAACCATGATAACACCACTGCATTCTACAGCCCCACAGTCACAACAGACTGTACTAGCATGGTGCAAGTCAGCACCATAGCTGCCACTGCTTTAAACTCAAATTTACTATATTCATCAAGACTATTACCATTGCTGATGCTCTGATTCCTATTGTCAGTTCCATCACTTCGGCCCAAATTGCCAATTTATTCATACAGCTCACTTCTGACTTTATTGATACATCTTATTTTATTAGCATTACTACTGCTAAAGCTATTATTACTATTGAAGGCTATGCCTATTGCTAGAAAAGAACAGAACATAAAATAAGTGAAGAGGGAAACAACATTAATATGTGGTCAAGGACATTAACTCGACACTACTTCAGAGAAGGTTACCATGAACAAAACAATATCTAGAAGCATGTTCTTTTAGGCAATCTTTGGACTAGATCAAAAGACCAACTAGAATACCAAGGAATTTAATACAAGGGGAATTCAATATTTCAATTAAAGCAATCTATTTCCTTTCATTTGCTGCAAAATCTTGTTTGGTTATGTGTCATCTAAGATAATCATATATCACAGAAATCTCATTCCAAACAGCCATTGCAGGAAGAAGCAGTGCAGCATCACATAACATCTTCCTCTAATGTGTATCAATCTTTCATACTATAAGAGCAAATCAATTTCAAAATAGATTTGACTTAACAGCCTCCACATTGTCCTTTTTAACAGCAACCAACCCATTCCAGTAGTTCAAATTCTTATCCAGCATCTTATCAGAAACCTCATTGCCCTATCAATATACCCATTCCAGGCATACATAACTACACAACATTCCACCAGTTTACTAGACAAAATCCTTCTCAGGCATATGGACTTTGCTGAGTTTCAATTCTCAACCTTTCCTGAAAAAAAATACTCATTCCAAAATACACTCTTTCTCTCCAATGTTTCCTCGAACAGATCCCTCTCAAGATTGAGCCTTCTGCTCTACAGTACTTGCCTACCTGATATCATGGCATTGCACATTACGATCATGCTTTGACAAGAGTCAAAGGTCAAAGAGAGTCTAGCCACACCAAACCTTATACAGATTGAAGCTCTGCATTGGTTCATTCAAGTGGCTCGGTCAACAATAGCTAAAGGAGGAGCAAGCAACATAACAATTTTGAAATCCCACATAATAGAGCTGAATTTAAAATTCCTTGTTTTTAAGAGAAAACATAGCCCATTAAATCCTTTGATATTAGCCAATTCTTTCGACTGTTAGAATTTATCCAAAATAAAGTAGTTCAGGAGAAGCCACAGCACAATGCATTTTACATATCTTAAAAATGACATCTTGTAAACATGCTTTTTATCCAAACATAACCTCAGTACTTACAGACACGCTTTCCTTAACTGATAAAAAAATAACACAAATCAACCTCAGATCTGCAGCACATTCAAACAATCTTCTTCAAAAGGTTAACTTGCACTTCCAGTTAACAATCAAAACAATTTGATGAGACCAAAAATGCACCAAAGACCAAACAACAATTAAATTTCAAGACTACAAATATAAACCCTTCTTCACCTGAACCCCTAAACTAAGATGTGTCAAGCAAAAACATTCACAGCAGCAACACTTCATTGCCACATTTGCCAGCAAAATCAATATTTCACTCACAGCCACATAAGAAACAATAACTACATAGAAAGAGAGAGAGAATGAAGTGACCCAGAAGAAAAGTGTGTGAGCATACATACCCATGAGAGAAGCCTCCAGCAAGTGGGTCCTCCACAGAACTTGATCCATGGGTGACATGGTACCAAGCTTGGCACCTTTGTTCTGGATCTTAACAATGCTCATAAGGCTTGAGAAGAGAATCACGGACATGGTGCCAGCAATGGTCTTCACTGTAGCAGGACCCTTCCCCATTTTCATCTGATCCAGCGTCTTAATAACAAGATCTCTCAGTGGCCCAACCTTCACCAACAAAAGAAATGCCATAGCACCCTCCACAAAAAGCACCAAGAACAACAACTGAATCATCCTTTTTGCCCCCCACAAAATAACAGATACCCACTTCAACTACAATTACCAAAATCCCTTTTTTTCAAGAAAAACAAATCAAAGCTACCCCCACAAACACACTCTCATTCTTTCAACAAGCAAAGTATCCAAACCAGTAGTCAAATCAATAGAAGAAAAAAAACACAAACAAACAAACCCCCCTCACACAAACTCATACCCATTTGTCATTTCGCTGAAACTGAAAAAATGAACAAAAATCCACACCAATAGGAAACAAAAAATTGATAAAACTAAAAAAATAAATGCTGAAAATTACAGGTACAGGAAAAGCTTAAAGTTTTTCTTTGCAGAACATGAACATTTCTCCACTAAAGCTGATTAGTGTGAATCAATCAATTTATTTAGCATAAAGAGATAAACTATTCTAAAAGAAGCTCTTAACCCTTTTTTACATCTATAGGACTTGCAAGTGGGGTGCACTTGCTTTAGTTCAAAAAATACAATTTGAAACGTTTATTTATTTTTCTATAGTTTATAGTTTTAAATTAATTATTTTTTTTAGTTAACTGTTAACAAAAATATTTAAGATGTTCATCAAAACAGTATCTATTAAAATTAATTATGAAATTTATTATTAATATCTAACATGAACAAATTGGCATTACTATTACATAATCTATTAAGATGAAAAAATTACATAATTTTTAAATCAAAATAATTACATAGAAACTAAAATTATATATTTACAAACCCTAAAGAGTGAATTACGTACAAAGAATTCGATAGTGCGAAATAAAAAAATTATAAATATATAAACCTTTTGGCGTAAAAGGTGATGGTATGTTGGTCTTTTGAGACATTGCGAAAAGTCAAGAAATGGTACAAACTTTAGGGTTTTGTCTTGTTGGTAACTTCAACTTCGAGGTTTGGCGAGGTACTTTTTTGTGTTTAATTACGATTTTATCCTGGGCACATATTTTCTATAATTAAAAATTTTATATAATTATTATTATAATAAAAAATTGTCAAGATATAATATATGAAACTTAGTTTGATTTTATTAATTATTGTAATTATACTGTAAATATGTTTTCAATTTTTTAACACAATTGCTCCAAGTTTCTTGTAGATTATAACGATTAAAAAATTTAATAATGAAAAGAGAAATACAGGGAATAAACATAGTAAATATATGATGAAAAAAACAGTTAAGAACTTACTTTATTATTAATGGCTATAGATAATACATTTATTTTTATAACATTAGCTTAAAATTATCATTCTTCTGTTAAAAGAAACTTAAAATTACATTCAAGATTTATTTAATATAAAGTAAACAATTAAATATATTTTTACTCGTTGAAATGTATTTGTGTTTTTTCTGTCACTGCAATTTCTTTTGTTCTTGTAATTTTTTTTTTTAATTTTAACCCTTGTTATTTTGTTTTGATTTCTGTTAAATATTTATTTCTTTATTTGTCGTTATAGTGTTTGTATTTTGAGTCAATCTGTTTGAAAAATATTTAACAATGATTAAAAGCAAATAATCTACACTTTACCAAAAGAAAAATAAATATATTTTAGAGACTAAAATAAAATAAAATAAAAATGGTCAAAATATATAAAAAAAAAAGTTCATCCATCAAAAGTTAAGAAAAAAAATTTGGATTGGAAACAAAATATAATCATATATCACCACCAAAATATATTTAAGCCTAAAGTAAAACTATCATAGACTGATCATGGCAGTTTATGACTCATAACTAAATAATATACCATGATCCTTTATATTTAACTATTTGAAGTAAAATATAAATCTAAAAAAAAAAATACATGTGTAATTTTGAATAAAAAATACATGTGTAATTTTTATTTTTCCTCTCTTAATTTTTCTGTCAAGTATTAAAAACAGTAAAAAAGAAAAGAAAATAATGTTTGGTGTATCTTACTAAGAAACATCGTGTTTTTTTTATAACAAAAACATAAGAATCAAAATAAATTTTTTTTATATCGAACTTCTCTTCTCATATTCTTACACTTTAGATTTTATTAAATCTTCAAGTTTTATTTTTTGGCATCATGTTGCTTATTAGTATCGAATTCATATAAACTTGTCAATGCTAAGCAACTTTGTCATAATATTTGCTACGTTTTTATTGGTGTGAATTTTTTTGCATATTCACACTTTCTTCCTCTACTACTTCTTAACAAAGTATGCACTCTAACTGGTGTAATATACAATAAACTTTTGTTGTGTATGCACAAGTTCCTCTATTAACCTTTGAATCCAACTAGCATCCTTGCATGCTTGAATAGCGACCATGAACTAAGCTTTGATAGTAAGCATAGCTACAACATCATGTAACTTGGATAACCAACTTATTGTCCCTCCTGCAAGTGTAAACACATAATCAATAGTGTTTTTACAAAAAGGACTGAGATTACTCAAGCAAGTTGACAATACATACTTCAGTAGCTGATCTCTCAGGTTTGGGCTTCCGACTTCTTTCCAGGTTGGGCTTTTGGCTTCTCTCCAGGTTGGGCTTTTGATTGCTCTCCTCACGGATGAGTGTGTGTACCTGCAAGGCGCTCCAATGTCAAAGTCAGAAATAGTTTTACATTCATCAGATGAAATTCACTCTGCCTTACCTCTTGGGTTGATGCTTTATTTATAGAGTTTTCTTATTGGGCTTATACCTTATTTGGGCCTTTCTTTCTGTACCTCTTTATTATTTTATGCACATCCATTAATTTGGACTTTTATTGATTTGGGTCTTGCTACAGTGATTATATATTTTTATTTTATCTTTTTTTATATATATAGTTCTCGGTATAACCTCTCGGGTCCTGGTAGTACAAGTAGTAAATATCTTTGTGAAAACAAGAAAAAAAAAGGAATGGTTAAATTATGTTTTTAAAACCTTTAGGTATTTTTCACAAATATCATCTAATCTATGTTTTCTTCATCTAGGTTCTCCATTTTCTTTTTCTAGGTAACATTCATTTTGTTTAATGCTTTTAATTAATGAAATCTTCCAGAGACGTTGGCTAAGCTTTTCATATCCAATGGAATCTCCTTCAAATCAAAACCCTTGTTTTAAAAATATCATCTAATCTTTCAACTATGTCTTCCACCTTGCTAATAGTAACAATCTTCTTTTGAAATTTATCTTTTATTACAAAATAGGAATTGCTTACCTCTTTTTGAGTAGCAACTTTAGTAGAAACTTTGTGATAGAGTGAAAGATGTGACAAATTAAATATGAGATAGAAAAGGTAAAATTATGGAGAATAAAGAGTTGGCATCTTTAATGTTCATATGCAAGCATTTATGATCTCTTTGAGTATGGTTACAACATGTCTCTATAATGTGCCCATTTTTCCCTTTAGACATAATATTAGGTGCACAGTCTTGTAGACATAATAATTCAAAAAAAAAATCGAAGGTGTTTCGTTTTAAAATTTATTAATCAATTGTCTCGTGAATTGGAATATTCTAAAAACTTTACAACTTAAAAAAAAAAAAATTCCTTATTTAATCAACTTTTTCATGTTGTTTGAGGTTGTAAGTTAGTTGAAGATAAAAATATTTTATATTATGAGTGAGGTGTAAATAAATTTTATCTTATTTAGTCAATTTTAAAATTCATTTCTTAATAGAGTGTTAGACTCATTTAGAATCTATCCTAATGGGAATTTGTATGAGAAGTGTGTTGTCGATTCAATATCGACTAAAAGTATTCTAACGAGAATTTGTGTGAAAGGGTATGTTGTTGATCTCACATATTAAAAATATATTTTATAACATATAAGTGGATAAAAATCTCAGAATTCATCTAGTTAAACTTAAATTTATTTCTTAAGATAATATCTAAATCATTTAAGAGTTAGACTTAAATTTCACTTTTTAATAATTTTTTGAATTTGAGTAATCTTTTTGACTACTCCATTAAAAAAATCTTTCTCTCGTTAACTTAGCAAGGTATAATTTTATAATAAAGAAGTGTGTTGTCGATTCTATATCGAGTAAAAATATTCTAGCGAGAATTTGTGTGAAAAGGTATTTTATTGATCATACAGATTAAAAATATATTTTATAACATATAAGTTAGTGAGTGTAGATATCAAGTTATCTAGTTAAACCTATAGTATTAAATCATTTAAGAGTTTGATTTAAATTCCACTTTTTAATATTTTTTTGAATTTAAGTAATTTTTTTACTACTCCATTAAAAATGCTTTCTCTCGTTAACCCAACAAGTTATAGTTTTATAATAATAAAGACAAAGACAACTATTAATTAATTAACATTTATTGTACCATTTTTATGAGGAAACGTTATATCCGCACGTGTCGCATTATGTGCCTAAAATTAAAGCAGGTTAATAAAGTAAAGGTAAGTACTTACGTAATTTAACTTTTGTTTTTTAGAGTTTTTTTTCTACAATAATCTTATTAGTGAAGAAATTCTATAATTTCATGAGGAGTAATACTTTGGTACCTATAAAGTAAAATATATCTACTACACAACTAAACTATTAATACTTTAATTAAATTTATTTTATTTTTTAACTTAAAATACCAATATATATATATATATATATATAATTAAAATAATTGTCTAAGTGGGTGTTTTTTTTTTGTGGATGTCAAAGTATAGTTTTTCAAGTTTTATTTTCCCAAAATACGATACCATAGTTCATCAAAAGTTTTAAGTCTTAACATTATTCGTTTTGTTTACCATCTTTATTAGTTTTTCAATTAACACATGAATTACAACATGTACATCATTAAAAACCAGAGGCTAATTTTGAAATCTTAGTGGATCATATTTGTGAGAAAATTCACATTTTTGTTTTTAAAAAAATATATCAGTTCTCATAGTTTTGGAAGCATGTTTAGCAAACTCAAGTACAAAATGAGTGGAAAATGTTATTAGTTGGTCAACATAAGTCAACTTATTTTGAAACTGAAAACAATAAAATCCTAAAAACGAAACCTAAGCTACTTGTTGGTTATCTTGGACTCAAACTAATGTTTTGCTTTTTACACCCCTTCATGTTCACAGATCATCAAAAGCTTTCTGTTCTGTTTCTTCCTCATCGAACAACCTATTGCTTTTAACTCAAACAAAAATATTCTGTGAGGTTTAGAAATATTTACTTATCTGCAATTATGACTTGTACAATTCTATGTTTTTCCAGACTGTTTTTCAGTTTAACAAATTCAGTATTTTATTTTTGGTTTATTATTTCTAGAAATTAATTTTAAGGCCTGAATTTAGCTCTAAAAATGTTTTGTTGCGTTTATATTTACTTTCCTATGCTTCTCTCAAATTTTATCATAAAGTTAATAAGAATTAATTAAAAATCTTACTGATATATTAAGTTGTATTTCAAGAATTGATATAACTAAAAATATATTTATATATTCCCAATACTTTTGTGGTTTTCTTTTTAAATGCACCGATTTTTTTATTTGTCTCTCTTCAAACATGGTTGTTTTTACTCTTCAAAATATTTATTTAAGGTTTTCAAAATATTTATTTATTATTAATGTTTTAAAAGACATTGTCGATTAAGGGTAAACCTATCATAAAAAATATTATGACTGATTAGATTTAACCATCATAAAAAATAACACATTTTATGATGATTAAAACATAATAAGAACAAATTTAATTTTCAAAAAATAAAAATAACATAAAAATATAACATATTACTATAATAAATCTTTAAAAACCGATACGGTGAATTTTCTATAACAGTTTTAAAATTATCATAAAAAAATTGTTTTAACTATCATAAAAATATCTATTATATTAATAATCATAATGAAATACTAATAAAATGACATAAATATTAATATTTTATCTCATTACCTTCTAACTCAATTACCCTTTTTCTCAAATTATCTCTTCAGACAACAAGAACAATGGATTACAAGAATACAATAGAGAATAGGATTAAAAAAATTCATATATCATCACTAGCCTAAGAGTTTATTAAAGTAGGATAGGATAATTATTCTATCATATCTTAATAAGCAATTAAAGATTAAATTACTAAGTATTTTAGTGTAAGAGCATATATAATAAAATATATTTTAGTTATCGATTTAGTTTATATGATTGTCTCTACTCATATTAAGTGACTTTTATATGGTGTGGGACACATCACACATGTAAAAGTTTCATGATCAGAAAGCTGTTATATACTTTACAATGGCTATATAAAATAAATACTTAATTACTCTTTTAAAAACATCTTCAATATAAGAATCTTGAATTTAAAACTAAATATTTATAAAAAATCTTTATTAAGTTGATATAAAATAGTATAACTCATAAATTTAAGGTATGATTATTGTATTGGGCATTGAGTCTTTAAAATAAATAAAAAAGTATTTATATAGTGAAACTAACTTTTTAAATTGTAAAAATGAAAATTATAAAATTATGAATCTTATGAAATTTCATCATTAAAACAAAGTTTACAAAAGCATCTAGAAATTCAGAATGGTGGAAATAAAAGTTGTGAGAAGTTGTATTAAGAGCCTTTCATTTGAAACTGTAATTGTTCTTTATAACATAACACCTGAATGGTGAGAATTGATCAAAAGAGAAATATAGAAAAGAGGAAGAAATTTGAAAGTCAATTCAAAAGCTTTGCACTAATCACCAATATTGACCAACTCACCGACAACACCATGTTATTTTTAATTCAGCCGCCACCAACTCTTACGACGCCATGCTTTTTTTTTTTTATGTACTTGTTTTATTCTGCTACAGTCACAAATTTTCATGATTTCTTATTTGGAATATTTCTTCGTTTTTCATTTTATTTTTGTTTTTTTTCCCTTAAATAAATTTTTTAATGTTCATAAAGATAAACTTAATCAATTCATTTTTATATTTCATGAGTTGCAGGCATAAGGGCTTTCATTGTGTTTAATATATAGTATTTTATTTGTTGTTTATAGACACTAACTTAAATAATAAGAATAATAAGAGTAAGGCTTAACAAAATATATGGAGACTTCATTATACTTATTTTAATTATTTATGGGTTGAAAATATCTCTTCCATTAAGTAGGATATGTTTGTGTCTTTTTTTTTTTTTAATGGGTCTCGGTGTTTAGCACAATTGAGAATATTTGTAAAAGGTCGTCTAACATTCAAGATAGTACTTGATAGTTGGTGATTATGAGTAATAAATGTTATTAAATGCGTACATTGGTTTAGTTTTAATAAGTGTGAATACCACTGTTAAGTCTAACATTAGTCTAACATCAAGTAGTAATTAAGTGTGTTAAACTAATGATCATGTGGTAGCCATTCTACGGGGGTGAGATGTGTTCGACCATGTGTTTGAGACCTTAGTCAACTTCAACTATATGGACTTGGCCTGACCCATTTCAGTTATATAGTACACTTGTCCTCTAAACTCAAAAAATTTAAGCTTTGTAGAGTTTTGTTTTTGTTGTCGTCTATGTGTTGGTATCACTCTTGACCTTGAAAGGTTTGCGAGATTGTTTATGTCGATGCAATTTTGGTTAGTTGTGTCGTGATATCATTTACGGTAGGTGATTTTGGCTACCCATCAACTCCTCAGGCTTGAGGCGTCTAGCCCTGTAGAATCTAGAAACTTCTTTTCTTTGGGGGAGACGATGATGTGATGCCTCTTCGTGATCCATGTCGATGAGACTATCACTGTTAGATGAGAATAGATCTAATGGTTGAGAAGGGTTGTGATGTTTGGAATCATTCTCTTCCAATTTTCTATAAATAGGGGGATCTCATTTGTTGGGATCATCCCTTGTTTTATCTATATTTCGAATAGTGGCTAGGTTTTGAGAGTTTGTTACTTTCAGGTTAGTGATGTATTCCTCCACGAGCTCATTGAGTTCATCGTTTAAAAAGGTAATAGTGAGGCTAAGATTAGTTTGTCGGGTTGGTGCCATTGGTAAGGCCACTCAACTGGCCATGCTACACGTCGAGAGTCAATTTCCTCTTCAGTCAGGGTATGGATGGGTAGATATGCGAGTGCTTGACCAATTTTCTCAGTATAGGTGGTTGTCCATAATGGCGAGTGTAGCTATGCTGAATAGAGAGATTGAGGTCGCTCTCGTCTTGGTTGAGGTCGCTCTCATCTCAGTCGAGCATTGTTAAGCTATTGACATCATATGCCATGGCTAAGAGGGAGCCGAATGTGATTTATTTTACGTTTAATCTTTATTTTTCACTGATCTTCATTTTTGTTTCCCCTTTGATGAGTTCACAATAGGTGTACTCCGAGTTCTTAACGTTGCCCCCACGCAGCTTCATCCGAACTTGTGAGTTTTGTTACAAGCCTTTCGACTATTGTGCGACATGTTTAGGTTAAAGTCGACTCCTCAAATCCAATGGGTTGGCTTTCCCTAGTCAATTAGTTGGGGTTATGTCTTTTTTTTTCTTTTACTTCTTCACACATGAATTTTAAGGCTCAATTTTTCAATTTTTTTGTTTAGTCAATGGGTCACAAGTTTTTCTTTGACAATGGAAAACCTAAGTTTCCTTTCTATTGGACTCAGGACCTTGTCTAATGTCAAAGTTGGCCTAGATCATCCAAGAGTTCCAAAAACCTTGAAGATTTTAGGGTCTTTGATCAATTGTCGAGGAAGTTGCCCACTCAAAAGATCCTCGTCGTTACTTGTCTCCCACCACTAGGTGGATCTCAATGGTATGTATACTTGTTATTGTGGTCGATGTCAATTTTAACTTCAATGAATTTTTTCATGATTTTCAGGGGTAATGGCTCAACATGATTTGATTTTTAAGTTTGTGCTTAAGTAACTTTGGCAAAAGGTCAGGGGCTGAATGAAGGGCTCAATACTTATGAGGCAAACTCCTCAGTTCCCGTGGTTGATCTCAATCCACCTCCTGTTGTGGATAAGTAGAAGCATAAAATAAAAGAGAAGAGCATCGCGGTGGATGGTTGACCTTTGTACCTTATTTGATACCAAGCTTGAATCATGTTGGTTCACGTTGGTCGTGAGCATCTCGATTGATACTTAGCCTTTATATCTTGTTTGATACAAAGTTTAAAGTGTGTTAGTTCACACTGGCTGTGAGCATCTCGGTTGATGCTTTCATGATATATGCATGTTTAACTTGAAAAGGAATTTTTATCCAATACCTCATTAAAACCTTCTGAGCAAAAAACTCTTCTTAGGGAAATAAAGGTCTAACGAGGAAAGAGTGCACACTGTCATTTACATAATAGTTGATTCAACTAAAGTAAAACTACAAGTGGGTCGTGTTCCACATTATCGATATTGTATCTAGAGCGGTCCTTCCCAAATGGTTGAGAATTTCCACTCGGTCTTTCTTGCGTCACTACGCATCCTCCAAACTATATTTGCTTGATGGAACGCCTTCGATCTCACCTTATAATTGTACCTTCTAGCTACTTTAACCTTACAAGCTTAGTCTCTAATCCAAACCTTATCTCGTAATTCACTAATTAGGTCCATGTTGGTTACTAATCTTTCATTGTTCAAGTTGAGGTCGAAAAATTGCCTTCTCATTAAAGATTTCCAGATTTCTACTAGGATCATGACATCCGTTCTAGTCTTCATTACTTTAATATCTTCATTTAAGCTTTCCACGTTAAAAATTAGTTCACAAATTGTCCTTTCAAATTATCAAATCACATGTTAAACGATTCAAGAAAAATAAAAGCTGTTAAAGGCTATTTTTATGATATTTTTGTAAAAATTCTATTTTTGGAGAAAATAAAAATCTAATCTAAAAGCATAAAATAGAACAAAAGAAACATTAAATAAATGAAATTAGTTTAGAAAAAGACTGAAAAACTTAATGTTATCAGTAGTACTCATCTTCCTAGGTAGCATGGCCTTTTGCACCATTTCATGTTAAAAGTGTACACCATACAAGGTAGATAAGTGGGTGAGAGTTGAAAAACTCTTTGTGTTAGAAAGCTTTAGAAGATAATAAATTTAGTTCTTCATCCAAGAGATCACTAAATGTGACATGTCTTTGAATGAATCTCTTTGGTTAAGATCTTTGTGGTAGTTGATGAGGAGGTGTGAAAGGATCTTCATTTGAAGAGTTCGTCTCAACATTTTCTTCATATTCTTTAGAGTCTTCTAGATGAACATGTAAACCCTTAACGCCTTTACAAGCTATCTTCAAACAATTTACATTGGACATAATGAAGTTCAAGTATGAATAGAAAATCCCACAGGGAGTGTTTCTTTGGCTTGAAGTCCTCCACGAGTTGTGTAAATGGCATTTAAATGCACCATTACCAGTCTTGACAAGAATAATCAAGATTGTCCTTTTAAGAACAACCTAGACTTTTGTTAGCCACAAAGAGTTACCGACTAATATGTAGTCGAGATTATGAAACATGAACAATCACTCTTATCTCAATGGTAGAGTCATGAAAGGGCGTCTTATTGTGGCAAAATCTTCTTCATCTTTAGAGGCAGACCCTATCAACACTAAATCATTATCTACGTCTTTACAAGACATTACAACCTTAATAATTTTATATGCAGGGAATCGATATGAATGATTTTTATATGTGCATCAATGTTAATCAAGTTAGAATGTTATATGCTTTTATTCATTAAAAATATAGACGAGTGAGAAGGACTAATTATAGTCCCAATTTTCTCAATTGAATTATCTTAATCGTTTACTTTGTTTTCATTTAATTTCATCACACAAATTCATGATACCAATACCCTTTCAATCAAAATTTTGCACATATTTTGATATTTAGTGAATACTTTAATTTGAGATTTTAAAAGAATTGTTCCTTGTGGGTTTGATATCTGTCCTTAGGGACAATTTATTACTTCTGACTCGGTACACTTGCAAAAATAAAGTCATCATTCTATTGTGACAAATTTTGGCAAAATCTTTCTTTATGTTTTTCTAATACTATAATTGGATTGTTCCTGTGTTGTTGTTGTACTTGGTGATCAAAAGTTAATAAGTTATATATCCTCTTAAGTGGTAAGAGTTGATAAGGGATTGGTATCAAGGGTTGTTACATACCCTCTTGAATTTTTTCAAGAGTTTATTCTTGTATAACTTTATGAAAGTTACTGGAACCAAAATTCTAAGGTGTTGAATTGTTGAGATTAGATGTAGGATTAGAGAATTGAACTATATAAATTTCTTTGTGCTTTCCTTTCTTGCTTATCTTGTTTTATTTTTGTTGAACCCAATTCTTAATCAATTTTGATTTAACTTATAATTGCATTCTTATTTAAAGTTTGAAAAGTCTTTCAAGAAAGTAAGTTTTTTATAAAAAAGATTTTAAAACTAATTCAGTCCCCCTACGTTAATCAAGTCATTCTCTTATTCTAATACAATTATCCAAAACTAGTTATAGGCTTGATGGTTCCATGAGTTCCTTAGGAAAGGAAACCTTTCCCAACCCACTGAACTAAATACTTTTTCCAGGTTGTACCCAACATGTTCCAAACTTGAGAACTTCATAAAATGTCCAAGAATGAATTGAGGTTCTAGATACATTATCATTGCCTCCCAACAAAAAGAAACGAAAGGTATTTTTGGGTGACATTCTTAGAAGTCATCGAATCTTAGCAGTGAAGGTTTGAATGAGGGTGAGTCGAAGAGGATTAAATACTTTGACACACACACGCACGCAAGCACGCACACACACAACTTTTCCGGTTTAAGAGGTCTTTTAGTTTAGAATCCTCCATTTGCTTTCCCTTTACCTTCTCTAGAAACCCACTAGTTATAACAACCATGTTACAACTAATGTGATCAGACAATACTCTGACCTTCAAGTTCAAATTTCTGAAATCTTTAATCAAGATCTTTCCACAGGAGTTTTCCTTTTATTCAATGCATATGCAACTACATTTGTTTTCCTATGATATTACATCAACTAAAAATATAATCTTTTAGAAATCATCTATTTTCTCCCCCTCATGTTGAACTCCTTATGATCAAACAAATATTTCAAGTTCTTATGATTATTGAATACATTGAAATAAACACAATAACAATAATGTCTCAAAATCTTCAAGACTATAATGACTGGAGCTAATTTGAGATCATGAGTCAGAATAGTTTCTCTCTTGCACTTTCAATTGTTGCGAAGCATAGGCAAAAACTTCTTGTCTTGCATCAGAACACACTATAATCTTTAATAGGAAGTATCACAAAAGACTTCAAATAGTTGTCTGAGATCATTGATGGTTAACATAGAGATACTAGCTATTATCTGTTTTAGCTCTTCAAAGCTCCTTTCACACTAATTTATCCAAGCGAATGAACAATGTTTTTGGTATGGTCAAATGAGTTAAAGGGGTCACTACACTAAAAAAAAATCATTAAATAACAACTAATTTAGAGATAAAAAATTAGTCATTATATTGACTAAATTAGATTTTATTTTATAAACTACAAAATTATTAGTATATAAAGTAGTTTCTATTAGTAATAAAAATTTACAAAGTAGTTTTTAAATTGTTATTTAAAATTAGCTACCAAGATTTTAATTACTAACTACTTTAGATTATAAATTAGTCATTAATATAATTAAAGACTAATTTAAAACTTAAAATATTTAATAACTAAATCATTAATAACTACTATTAAATACTAATTTAAAAATTATTTTATAATTTTTTATTCATAATAAAAAATATTTTAATTTATAAAATAATATCTATCTTAATTAATATAATACTAGATATTGATGGTAAAGTTTTCAAGACATTCTCAAAACGACTTCTACCTAGAAGGACCTACTACTATTCCTTACTTACATTGAAGTAACATGTCCTAAGAGTGTAATTTTAAACATCCAATGTAAAATCAATTTTATAATTGAAACTAATCTAATAATTTTGTGATTAAACCAATCAATAATACACATTACAAACACCCTTAATCCTATAAACAATGATTATCTAATTATTTTAAGGAAACATTTTGTGCATGAGATAATAAACTTTGTAAATTGATTCCATGATAAAATTGAGCATAATTAAGAAAAAAAGTAGAGTAGAAAAGTATGATATTTTTAATAGTGCAAGTTTCCATAGAAAAGGACAAAAGATATATTATTATATTTGATTGTGAATGATTAAAAAATTATGACATCCTTTAGATGACGTGAATTCACCTACTTGCCATGAATGCTCAACCACCATACAACAGTCGCACTCAACCTTGCATAATCCAAGCCATTCACAGCTCATACACTCATCACACCCGAACAACTTTGTGCTTCAATTTAATATATAAATTACTTCAATAATAACAATAAACTTCTTAGATTTTTTTTCATAATTTATTAGGCTTTTTTTACCATGTTGTTCACACCATTATTCATAGCCAAATAAATAAACAAATAAATCAAATCACTATTACTCATATATCTTGCTTTGCTTTTGATAAGTAGTAAATATTTAAGATCTTTCTTTGATTTAAGAATTTAACATATTGTAGTTTCTCAAAGCATATTAATTTTTTTTCATATGTTTATGGAAATATTAAGATGGGAGAAGAAAGAAATTGACTATTCATTTAGAAGATAGATAAAAAAGAAGAAAGAAAAGTGAAACTAATAAATTATTTTGTTTTTTCTTTAAAGAAATTTTGGAGATTAACATTGTAATTTGTTAAAGTATTTTCATAAAATTTTAAACTAATTCAAACAAAATGTAATTAATAGAAAAAAAAGGAGCTAATCATTTGGAAGGAGATGAAAAGAGAGATTTTTTTTTATCACATTCTACTAATTAAAGTATATCTTTGCATGATACACCAATAAAAAGAAAAAGTGTATTTCTTTATAGAGACATAAAAGTTTCATATTAAAATAATATTTTTCTTTACATTGTTTACAAACCAAATAATTAAATACAATCTTTCTCTCTTTCACTTTTTCCCATCTTTTGTTTCATTTTCATACAACTTTAAAAATATTTTTTTTTTAATTTCTTGTCTTACTTTTTTTTTTACATATTTGTTTCTTACTTTAATTCACCCAATATTAGCTAAATAACCTCCTGATAAATTCAACTACACATAAAAAAAAATAGAATAGTCCTTAAAATAAAAAAATAAAATTATCCTAAACCTTAGAAATTATAAATTTATGTCACGTTGAGCCTTCTTGCAATAGCTCACATATTCAATATTTAATATTTGAAATTTTATAAGAATAATTCTTACAACTTATTTTTGTAAAACCTTCTTATATAATTCAATTTTTATTGTATTATTTATATTTATTTCATCTTATGTTTTTCTCTCTTCTCTCTCTCTTAATTAGATTTGTTTACAAATTATGTTTTTTATAGTAATTTTTTCGAATATTTCTTACAATTGCAAGACTTAAGACATTTTTAAACAAGTTTGCCTATAAAAAATTCTGAAAAGGAGAATAATACAATATAAGATAAACTAATTCATAAAAAATTTCTCATGATTTTTCAATTTTTTATTTTAAATTGTATATAAAGTAATTTAGGTTTTATGGTAAACATGATACTTCTAGATAAGTTGGTGAAAAATATAATTTATTCACATAAAAAAAATTTGCTGATTAAGCTGAATCTTGGCTGAATTCAAACACGTGCTTGGTGGTTTATTATAAAGTGATTTGTGAGAAGAGGTTTTGCACTATTCAGTTCATATTCTAAAGCAATATGTCATATTGTGTATTAATTTAAGCATGAATTTGGAAGTAGTAGAAACAGGAACAGAGGCAAAGTAATTTCATATATTACTTTGAAAAAATCTTAAAGCTGTGTACGACTTTGCAAAGAGTGAGAGAGAGATTTGAAACAGAAGAAAAACATAGAAATTACAGACACGAAATTAATAGTCAAACATTACCGGTGGCGCCGGTCAACGGTTGATAAACCTCTCTCTCTAAAGCTCTCTCCTTCTCTCTCTTGCTGGGTCTTTGAATTATGTGGAGGAGCTTATTGGGTTCTCTCAATTTTTACCTCTTCTGGGTCTGACCGAAAAGGCTGATTTTTTTTTTGTTTTCAGGGAAAGATTTCTGCTTTTCAATTTCTGGGTTTTCAAGCTTGGTTTAGAAGGAAATGGCAGTAAGTTTTTTTTTTTTTCGTTTTGGTATGGTTTGGTTGTGTTTCATGTGTGTTTGTTATTGCTGTGAAATTGGTGGAGAAGGGTAAGGGAATCTCAGTCTGGTTTCAATTTCTTACAATTTTATGTTGTGTATCATCCTGTGTTTGGTGGAGTTTTCTTTTTTCTTCACTGCTTATCTCTTTTGTTCATCTTCTCAAGCTTTGATATGGTTGACCAAACTTAGGGGCTTACTTTTTTTGGTCAACCCTTTGTCTCTCCACACACAAATCAACCACTAGCAGCTTCATCTTCCTGCTTCTTGGAGCATGAAGCAATTCAGTCAGGATCTTATTAGAGGTTTTTTTGTTTTAAGCCGGTGGTTTCATAAATCATGTTTGTTAACATTTTGACACAGCCTTGCGATTACTGAATGGAGGCTTGTTTCAGTTCTGACTTGTTCTTTGTACGGCGTTGATCATGTAACTATACGATGAATTTTGCAGTTGGATGTGTTTGAGACTTGTTAGTTTTGGTTGAATCAACATATGACTAATTAAGCAGTTAATTGAATTTTAACTGAGTTTGTTCTTCTGCCGTGATTCCACGTTTAAGTTATAGAAATAAAGCGTATGAATTGCAGTGTTCACTCTGGAATTTCTTGCATTGGGTTTGTGCTCTTTGTTTTTCTGACTTACAAGGGGATATGCACCAGGGTTTTGGTGTCTAAATGTTTACATCAGTAAGAATTACATTTTTTTTTCTGGAGATAAGACCTACAATATTGTATGTTGAGCATTTAAGTGCAAACAAGAGTTAAAATGTCAGTTCGATGATTGTGAAATGGATAATTATGGGTGCTATGCTTGCCATTAAGTTGACGGTGCTTAAAGGCTGGTCATAGTTATGGCTAGAAAGTGATTCCATATTAGTGGTTGCTTCCTTCACTAATCCTTATATTGTTCCTTGGTGTTATAGAAGTAGGTGGAAGCGCTACATAGCTATGAGTAAATGTTTAACTTTTAAAGTTTCACATATCTTTAGAGAAGGGAATAAATGTGTTGATAGTCTTGGTAGCATGGGTGTGGATTTGAAGCAAGATTTCTCTTGGTATGAAAATACACCTGAACCTGATTGTATTAGTCCTTACTTTTTTATGAACAGGTTTGGATTACTGTGTATAGATTTTTCTGATTCCATAGGTTTTGGTTTGGTTCTCCCATGCTTGTTTGTATTCTCTTTTTGTTTCTTTATACCTATCCTCAGAAAACATATGATTGTTGAGGGATGAGGTGCTAACCTTGTAGTGATGCTATCTTGATGCCTTTTATTTATAAAAAAAGGATGAGTGTGCTGTTGTAAAACTAGTCCTAATTCTTATAATTAATTAATTGTCACTGCCTAATTGCATTTTGGTTCTTAAATTTAGATTTGAGTGACCAGTTTCTCAAAGATCAGCATGAACTCAATGTACAGTTGGTCTACATGTTATGTTTATCAAGTGACAGTTTTATTCTGTTACCTTTCATGGACAAGATACACAACAGCTTGTGTCCAATTGTTTTTCTTGATAGTTAAATGGTGCACAGAAATAGGATAATTTGATAGCTCTTATTAAAATATATCTGAGCAATCTTGATTTTGGTGTGGTATGTTAAAGTGAATACTGATCATATGACTTTTTAAGGGAATTAAAATATCATTAGTTGTGATTTTTATCGTAGAATACCATAACTTCCCTTCTTGAGGTTATTATAAAAAGACTAAAAAACATTATTCTAAGATTTATATAGAAAGAGAGGAATGCATTTCAGACATGCATTGACATTGATGAGTGCTAATTTTCCACTTTCAGCTGTGTTCTATAATTTTCATGTTCCGAAGCCCCATGTAGCATATGCATTAGGAGGGTATCAAGAAAGTTATTAGAAAGCATTCTGGTAACAAGGATGTTTGTGAATAAGTTGTCCTCTGATACATGATGACGTTTCTTGAGAACTAGGAACTCCTCTTTGACAATAGACATAAGGGCATTCTCCCTGTACATACTTTTATATGACAAGCCACAACACATGTTTGCATAATTTGTGAGTTCATAAACAGATAAGAGATTACAGTGATAAGGTTTGATGATTTATGAGGAATAAAGCAAATTGAACACCTATATGTACAAGGGAGTTTTCTTTATTTATTATCTAATTAGTTTTCCCAACATGTTTCTCATCACAAAGCATTTGGGTTTAGAGTTACTTTTAATGTCTCGATCAGTTCAAGATTTGATGCAAACCCGGTCTTTCCAAACATTTTGTACTAAAAAGTAAAAAATTGTGTTAATCATGTATTATAATTTGCAGTCAACAATCACTTATTTTGTGTATAGTACACTTATTCAGATAACTATGTAGATGTACCCTGACTAGATAAGATTACTACGTACAAAGGTTTGGGAACTTTGGCAAAAAGATTTTGCAATGGCCTCTGTATATTTTTTCAGCAGAAACACATGAAATCATGTTTGAGCCAAAATGGCTATTCATTAAATCGATAATTACATAAACATTCCTTCATGGGTAGAGGAACAACGTATGGCCTTAGCATTGGTTTTTTCTAGCGAGCTACACTAATTTACACTCTGTTTGGACAAGGAAAGAAAGAAAAAGATGAAAAAAATAGAAGAGAAAAAAAGTAGATTTTAAGTTGTCTAGATTAAGAAAAAAAGATAAAAAAAGAAAAGTTGAGTTCTTTCTTTGCTTGTTTGGTTGGATGGAAAAGTGAAAACAAAGTATCTTTACATATAATGACATTTATATCCTTTCTTTTTCATATTTCTAAAAAATATATAATGTATTATACAGAATTGTCATTTCATTTCATTTAATTGGGAGGTGTAGATTGTTATTGTTAGAGATCCCATACCACTTTAAAGATATGACCAAATTATAGTATATAAGTAGGCACAAACATCATTTTGCAAGCAGGTGCTGTAAGATTGACTTAAACTTAAAGTTCACTTTGTAAGAGTTATCTTTGTCACATTCTTCCTTTTCTTGGCGCATGGGAAGGGAAAATTATTCACAAATCCCAGTGTTTTTTTTTTCTTTGCTATTTTCCATACTAACCACACCAGTGAAAAAACACTATTTTGCTATTTCTCGGCTGTTTCTTTCCTTCTAATTTCTCAAGATCCAAATCATGTATTAGTTTATTCATACCCTAATGCATTGTATTAAATAAAATTTTATGCCATAAGTTGGTCTTATTGGGAAGATTCTTGCGTAAATTCTTCTAATAGTAAGATTCACAGCCACATCTTTTTGGAAGTGATCTTGTATCTTGTTGAATATTTTAGTGTGTTCTCAATTAGATACATTATTCTGTGCTAGAATCTGGGGTAAGGGAATGCCTGACCTTAGGTAATTTCTGGAGGGTCTTTGTGTTCCTTCATCTGCTTCCGATTGCAGGAAGAGCAGAAGGAACTTCTAAATTCAATTAGAGGCATTGCTGGAAGCTAGTGTCTGAGATTGAAGATTCTATTTTGTGCTTTATATTTATAGTGGAGGTAGCATATTTTGTCTGTGATCCTTTTAATTTAGGGATTGAGTTTTCTTTGAGATTTTATTTTATCCCTTTATTCCAAAATACTGGCAGATTTGGTGTGATCTATACCAGCTTCCTGAAAGGGGTAACAGTTATCTGATGAGGCTGAAATCATTGATCATCAATTCTGTGTCCTTACCTGAAAGTAACAAAGTGTATGCCCTTTAGCATTGAAGCAAAAGCAGCAATACTGCTGTTTTTTGGTTGTTATTTGCTTTAGTAATGATGAGTGCGGATAGGATATTTATTCTGGTGTTTATTTACTGGAACTTTGCTTGACAAGCTCTTTTCAATGTGACACTTTTGCAGCAACGTTCTCATGTACCCAAATTTGGCAATTGGGATAGTGGAGATAATGTCCCTTACACAGCATATTTTGACAAGGCCCGGAAAGGTCGAACTGGTGCAAAAATAATAAATCCAAATGACCCTGAGGAAAATTCTGATTTGGGTCTTGACAATCCATCATCTGAGCACCTACCTCCACCCAAACCAAGAGTTAGTTCAGAGGATCCATCCGGAAAGGGATCATTGCATTTGGAAGATGATCCTAAGCCTTTCATTGACTCTCCAGCTCGTCATGACAATGCAAGCAATAGGAGTGGCAGCAGAAGCCACGGAGTACCTCCTGCTGATAACCGTAGAAGACCTTCTATGCAAAGTGCTGGCTCTGAGCACAGCATTGACCGTTCTCCACTTCATCGCCAGGCCAGACCCCCAGGCAGAGACAGTCCCCTGTGGGAACCAAAGAATTCATATGACAACATCCAGGGAACACCTGGGAGATCTCGGTTAAGACAGGCTAACCGGGGAGATGAAACAGTTAGTTTTCTTTTCTGCTCCCTTTGTTTTACCATGCATGGCATGAAAAAAATAGAAATTTGTATATGAAGTAAATAGGCAAAAAAGGATCTCATGGCAATTAGTATTTATGAAAATTTGGTCTTTAACTAGGTCCAATGACATCATGTGATGAATGTATCAATGTAGTCAACCTCAGGGATTAGGATCCTCCATAGTTAAAAGGCAGATGCAGGGTACTGCAATGAATTTCTGAGGGTCCAAATTTTTTTGACTTACTTCTTCTTTCTATATCTGTGACTGCAGAGAATCTGTTTCCCCAACCTCACCTAGTTGGATAAGGCCTTTGTTGTTGTTGCATTTATAGTACCAAGGATTTGACCTTGTCTTAGGGAGGTTTTCTTTTGGTGAAACACCATCTTTATGATTTTGACATTTTGACAATGCAGCCAGATAAAGGTGCAGCTGTTCCAAAGTTTGGTGACTGGGATGTGAACAACCCAGCATCAGCAGATGGCTTTACTCACATTTTCAACAAAGTTAGGGAGGAGAGACAGGGAGGGCCAGCACAAGATGCGCCGGGCACGCTTAATGGTAGACTACAACAGAACAATCGCCAATTCAATGATGACAAAGTCCAGGTATGCCTGCTATACCTGCTTACAGTGAGATAGTAGATACTTGTTTGAACAAGCTTCTTCATAAGTACTTCTTCTAGGTGAGAAAACAAGAAGAAAAAATAAAATGATTTCTTTCACCAGTTAAAATTAGTTTATGTACATGTTAAAAGTAAAAATGTATAGAATTCGTATGAGAGAGTTTCTACAACTTAACTTATGAAAAATGCTAATTCCAACTTTTGTTCTTGTTGTTTTAAAAGTACTTATTCCAAACAACCCTTAGATGTGTTAGTTTTTGAGTTTCCACAAACTAATACTTATCTTTTACCATTTTTGCTTGTTCAGTGTTGCTGCTTTGCCTGGGGCAAAAAATGATTTCTTGGACTTGAGGTGTGAATGATATCCTGAACAATGATGTTAAAGATACTGTTGTGTATGGTCATGAGGTGTGTGTAGCTCTTGTACATATCCAAGGCTCTCTCTCTGGACGGAAGAGATCAATGAAGTAAATTTATTGCAACTACTTTGTGCAATTTCTTTTCCCTTTTGTTTTTTTCTAATATTCAACAAGATTGTGTTACTGTTATGCAACTCTTTGCATGCAAGATTGTGTTTTTTCTTTGTTTTTTTGCTCTTTTTGAGCCTTCTGTTGTGTTACTGCTATGCTTTACAATTCAAATTAACTGTATTTACCTGAGATATAGAAGGAGATTGGTTATATAATTCTTTTCCTCTGAATTATTGGGTTGTGACTTGAGTTCTATTGTGTATATGTTGTTGGTGTTGAACTCCTCCAGTTAGGAGTGATCACAAATTCTGATCTATCTCATAATTTGATGAATCCAAATCACTCCTCATTGAAAAATTCCTACTGGAAAAGTCAAAATCAACTTATGTATAAATTAACATTAATTTCTAGAAAAAATATTTTATTTTATTTTCTTATTTGTCTCTCTTAAAAAAAGAGTGTATAAACATACCTTTAATGTTATTAAGTTCATATTCTATGTGAATGTTTCACTTGTTCATCATAATGGTCCTCTTTGATTGCTAGGCTATGTACTTCATTTAGGGTGTGTTTGGATTGAGAAAAAGATTTGAGAGAGTGAATTTGGAGTGATTTGAGAGGAAAGCGTGAAGAAAGTGAGATTGTTTCCATTAAGGTATATTAGAATGAATTTATGAGAAAAATTTATTGAAGTTTGTGAATGATAGAATGATTTTGAGAGAATAATTATTATTTATATTATATAATTAATTATATTTTTTATTATAATAGAAATATATATATATATATATATATATATATATATATATGATACATAATTGTTAATTTTCTTGTAACCGTTTCATTCAACTTCTATTTTTCAATATCTATTACACCAAACAAACAGAAAAAATAAATAAAATGTTTTTAAAAAATATTTTTTTAATTATATTATTTAATAATTATTCATATTACATCTTTAAATTTTTAAAAATGCAAATGTAGATCTTTTCGTTTGTTTACATAATACAACAATATACATTTTTGTATGAGAAATTTTCAAGTCCTTTGGCCTGATCAAAATTTTCCAATTCGAATGATTATTTTTCTTATCGTAAGGAAAGTAATTGGAGGAAAAAACATGGTAATTCTCTTTTAAGGTTGTGTTGCAAAGCTTTGTCTTATTTGTTAGACTCTATTTCAATAAAGTTTTCCATTATAAGAGAAGAAACTAAGATGGTAATGAATTCAACTTTTCTTTATTTTGTAGAAATTACATTTCCTCATATTTATTCTTGAAACTTTCTTCATTTTCAAAAGAAATGTAGATGTGAATTTGATTATATTTATTTTTGAAAAAAATTTATATTCATAATTATTTTTTATAGTATAAAATTTATGTTTCATCTCCATTTTTATCAGATAATGAATATATTTGTACTCACGTCCATTCATATATATTATATATATATATATATATATTAAATAATTTCCTTTTACAAAAATACAAGTTAAAAATAAATAAAACATGATATTATTAAGAATTTAGAAATTATTTGTAATTCTTAATTTTCAAACATTATTTTGACTTCACTTGGTACTAATGAGTTAACCAACATCATTTTGACTTCACTTTTACTAATGAGTCATCAACATAGGAAGTTTAATGTATGATGATGAATTTAGCCTGAAATTGTTTTATTTTTAAAATCAAGTCATGGTCCTTAAATTTGTTTAGCACATGAAGAAACAGTGACAATATAAAAAATAGTTAATTGTAATTCATAAAAATTCATTATAAGAAAATTCATCATTAGTGATAAATATTAAATATTAAAGAAGAATTTATTTTAGGGAAAAAAAATCTATATAACAAATACCTATGAATATTTAATTAAACTTTTATTGCTCAAACATGCAACTTTTATAAACAAATGCTCTCAAAATACATCACTACTCAAATTCCTAACTCACTTTATGATAAAAATATTTAAATTAATTTACTTTTATAATAATTTCCTGTTTTTTTAATTCTTCATATTATTTAACATGAAGCTTTTGATGAATATAAACATGAAAATCTATCGATATTTATAAAGGGTATATGTACACTTGAAGCAATTTTTACACTATTTTTTTTTATGATTTTCAAAACATAAAATTTTAAAACAAGATTTTCATAATAAAATTTTAAAATAACTTTTTCATAAGATATGAAAGGCATTTTGGAACAAACATTTTGGAGTAAGATTTCTAAAACATATGAGATGTTTTTTAAAATGAACTTTCTATAACAAACCTTTGAGAAATAACTTTCATATGACATGCATTATGAAATAGAATTTTTAGAATCATTTTCTCAAAACATATATAAATCTTCTAGAACGAACTTTATAGAACAAGCTTTTAAGAAATAGCTTTCCAAAATAACTCTCTCTCTCTCTCTCTCTCTCTCATCTTCTTCCTCCTCCTCTCAAAGAGTACAAAGCCGATGGAGAAGAGAGGTGTAGTTGGAGGTTCATCAGCGATGTTGTCTTCCACAACTTACAAGGGAACATGTTTTAGTTTTTTTTCTTCTTAGTATGGGCATTTAGTAATTGTGGGAGTGTAGGAAGCAAAAGCCATAATTGTTTTAAATTTTCAAATTTATGAATAGTTTCTTGGTAGTTTCTATCTGCACCATATCATTTTTGCTATGCACCTAACATAAATTTTTAAACCCAACATTGTCCTTGTCTTCTTTGTTTTGAAAAAAAAAAACTGCAGAGGAGTGTTAGGTGTGCGTTTTGAACGTAGCTGGTGGTGATGCAGTGGGTTGCTGTGGTGGTGGAGGAAAGTTTTCACTCTTAGTTGCGACGCAAATTATTCTGAAGTAAGAAACCAACCATCATGTTCGTTCTTCATTTTTTTTAGTTGAGATGTCACCAGATTTCAATATCTGGAAGCCTGCATGTATAGTTACGGATGCAGGAATCCAAAAGTCATTATCACGGCTTCCATATATAGAAATTTAGAAAGTGATTTTATTTCTTATTTAAACTTCTAAATGGACATATTCATAAGTGAACTATGAGTTTCGAATATCTATATCCAGAAGTGTAAGTGAGCTACGAGTTCTAGATATTCATATCCATAAGTGTTTTATGAGTTTTCGATTTTCATATCCAAAAATGTTTTATGAGTTTTGAATTTTCATATGATTTGATTAAGCTTTCGAATATTAATATCCAAAAAAATAAAAGATTGTTTATTAGGAGTACAAAAGACTTTTTCATATAATGTTGTTAGTTACATGTCAAAAATGGTACAGTGAAGGAAAAATCAGCCTAGTTTGTTTTATATGGGTTAGGCCCATATTTTAAAATTGGCCTGAAACAGACTTTTTTTTTCATGCCTATTTTCATCGTTGAATGTTTATAAAAAAATAACGCATAGACTTTTTAGTAGAAATAAAAATGGATAAAAGGAAAGTACTAAATAAGCAAAATATATATATATATATATATATATATATATATATATATATATATATATATATAGATATATAGAGATAAATATATAAATACAAACTATATATATAGAAAAAAAAAAAAAATTGAAAATATT
>Ga0123342_1000222_pt1 | contig 80662 bp, 39 predicted proteins | sample Turbeawhitnodule_FD_89960 | JGI IMG/M metagenome (GOLD analysis project Ga0123342, IMG submission 89960) | Root nodule microbial communities of legume samples collected from Mexico - Turtle bean Mexico white nodule | ecosystem: Host-associated > Plants > Roots > Nodule | place: Mexico: Nepantla... | reverse complement strand
TTTATATATATATATATATATATATATATATATATATATATATATATATATATATATATATATATATATATATATATATATATATATATATATATATATATATATATCATGTTGTGTATGTTGTTTCCTCCCCACTTTACATGTAGCTTTTTTTCACTCTCACAATAGGACCACCGGATGTAAAGGCTAATGGGAAAAGAGAAGAGTTCAAACAAGGTTATCGAAATTTGAGGAAGGCTTTATGTGTGGGCTATGCAAATCAGCTGGCTGAAAGAAAGATGCATCACAATGGTTATCGAACTCTGGGTTTTCAAGGTCAAGTAGTCCAGGTAAGACAAGTTTATATTCACTATTGCATGCCACCATTTGCAGCACTTTTACTTCACTTTCTGTTAATATAAATAGTTTTTCCCTAAATCGGTACACTTATACCTTGAAGTCCATATTTATTGATGATGGAACTTACAGAAATGTTGCAGTGAAAAAAGGTCTATGTGATGTGAATTTGTAGATACTAGCTAGTATTTAGTTTCAACTGAATTCTGGTTTGTAGATACATTAATTACCTGAATCTTCTAGGTACATCCATCATCTGTATTGAGTCTTGATGACCTCGGAAAGTTCCCAGACTATGTTGTGTACCATGAACTAATTGCAACGCCACGGCCATACATGAGAAATGTATGTGCTGTTGAGATGAGATGGGTTATACCCATTATTAACAAGCTCAATACCCTGGATGTGTACAAATTAAGGTAACTATCGAGGCATTTTAGACCATTTGGAAAATTTGGTAGATGAGTACATTTTTTTATGTTTATTTTTTTTGGGGGGTGGGGGGGAGGGGAGCACTGTTATAATTGATGGCTCTAATTCCTTTATCTGAAGCAGTGGTGGTATTCATCATGTTGAGGAGGAACCTGAGAAGAATCTTCCAGATTTACCCAAGAAGGATGTTGAGGTTGCCAGTACTGCTGATGATCGTGAAAGTAGAATCCAAGCTGCTAGAGAACGATTCCTTGCTCGTAAAGGCAAAAAATGAGCCTGAAAGGATGGAGACTCCAAATACACTGCGGAGACGATCTTAGCTTGTCAGGCATTTTTTTAGAGGGGTGCAGCTGATAAGCTTACCTGAAAGGATGCAGATGAGCTGATGTTTTTGAGTTTTCCACGTTGTCACCAATTTTGTGCTATGATGTTATGTCAGCTTCATTGTTCGCAAACATTAGAACGTCACCAGAAGGTTTAGCACGAGCCTGAGATTGGTCTCATGCCGTTTGGATAAGTTGATTGAGTGGCTGAATGAATGTATATGTATGTCATGTTTATGCTCTTGGTTTGAAATATACCCAGAATGGAGAAAGGAAAAAGGAAGAGGAAGGAAAGAGGAGACAGAAAGTAGCAAGTCCCCTGACAAGTAAATGCTAATCAAACAGTTACGAGGGGTTTGAAAATGTAATCGTGGTTACTGACATCAGACAGATAATTACCTTTCAGTGGCTCATATTTCCTGAGTTCAATTACATTTTTGTTTGATATTGAGCCAATTTATTAGACTTACATTTTAGTAGTTATGTATATGAAACTATTAGGGTGTTTGTTTGGTTCTCTACCCGATGATCAATTAAAGCTGTCTGGACATCACCTACAGACCGGTTTGATGGCCTTCAGAAATGGCCTATTCTTTGGTCAGATGTTATAAGATTTATAATTTTCTGCATCTCTTGTCATGTTTAATAAATAACAGCCATAGTGTAGCAAAGCTAATATTTTTGTTCGTAAAAAACCATCCCCATCCCCAACTAGTGAGGGTTAACTCAAATGATGGGATCAAGAGTCAGTGCAACACGTTACATCACTTATAATAAGTACTTGTACACTCTAAATTATAGTTTGAGATCTGGGGTGTTTTGTTTCCTTCATTTTCTACGGTTATACTGCTATACGGCCACTTGCACTGAACGGAGCAAGACAGTCCCGGATAGACAGAACCACATAATGCAAAACTTTGGTAGGTAGAAGCTCTAGAGACTGATGATGAGATACAAATTTAGTTTATTAAGTTAGGTGTGTTTCAAGTGTATCTAACTTTTCAAATTTATTAAATCTCTGTTAATTTACCCTTCCAAATTTTTATTGACCTTGTATGTTTGTAATTGCTTTTTTTAATAATAAACAAGAGTTATGCCTTGATAAATCTCAATTGAGAATTATTGTTATTATGGAACATAAGAACTATAATATTTAAATAGTCATTATTATAAAATTATCATATTTTATATAATGAGTTGGATCTTATTATGAATTACAAGATACATAGTAAATAAAATATGATAATTTTAAGAAAAATAAATGACATGAAAAATTAAAAAAAAAATATTTATAAAAGTAAAATTAACTGTTAACCTGTAAAAATAAAACATGATAAAAGACACTTTTATTTCTTATATCTAAATCCGACATCTTAATTTTATATACTCATTCATTATATCTTAGATTAATGTTATTTAGTTATTTTCTTATTTTAATATGACATTCTCTTGTAAGTCATTTTTACTCTTTTCTTCTACTTTTTTAATCATGTCTCATTCTCATTTGTTTTTGTGGTAGATTTTTATTTCTATCAATCTTACTAGTTTATTTTTTAGACCTATTAAACAAATAAAACTTTATAACTATTATAATATTCATTACTAACTAGATAGTACAAGTTTTAAAGTTTGAACAGGTACCTCTTTTTCTTTTCTTTTTTTTTGCTTAAAGCTCCCTTTTCGAAAGTAAAATATTTACGTATATACATTCTTGAAACATCATTTGGTAGAGATCATCTTTCTAAGTAGTTCATTTACTCATTATTTCATTTTATGTCACATAAACATATATGATGATAAATATCATTTTATCTTCTTTAACATTTTGTCTCATCTTAAAGTTGTAGATTATAGTTGAACATTTAATATTTGTTGATTTAAGAGATTTCCTTTTTTTAGTATACATTTGATTAAATATGGTCCAATTTATTTCACCCCTAGTGGCAATACTGTTAGAATTAGAAACCTTAAACAAGAGGGGGTTGAATTGTTTTTGAAAGATTTTCGCAAGTATTAAAGGTAGAGTGAAAGGCTATGAAGAATCAATCAATTAGAAAACTGTCTAGCCAATTAGAAAACTATTTTTAGTTTGATTCCAAAAAATCAAGTTGTTGTTTTCACGAAACACCGGTTGTTTATACCAGCAAATTTTAAATCAAAGATAAAACAGTTTAATGAGTGTAGGAATAGAGAAATTCACACAAGATGTTTATACTGGTTCACTCTTAACCAAGAACTACATCAAATGTTCAGCTAACCAATGAGAATTCACTATGTAATCAAACATAGATTACAAACCACACACCAAGAGTGATGATCTTAAACCCCTCAAGAACACACACCACTTTTTGGCAAAAGACAGTTTCTAGAACAAACCTCTGAAACTGCACCACACCAAATCACACAAAATTACAATGTTCAGAGAAGAAGAGAATAAAATACACATGGGTAATATCAAAGATTAAAGTTCAGAATTACAAGATAATCTTATTCCACACTTGAGATGATCCAAAAGCTCTTTGAAATCTTGAAAACTGTTTTTGATTTATCTCTCTTTCTTAGTTAATGACCATGTGCGTAAAACAACCTTTTTATACTCCAATCAAATGGTCAAAGCAGTTAAATCAAGAACCAAAATCAGCTTGAATCATTTAAAACAGATTGGTACAACTTAACAGAATTTTGTTAAGGTTTTCAAAAACACAACCAGTTGAATTCTTGAATCAACCAACTGAATTGGCTCGACAACAAAGTCAAAACAAAGTCAAGCTTTCCAAACTCATTTTAAAAACCATTAAGTGTCAAACAACTGGTTGAATCGACATTTCAACATGTTAAATTTTCACTCTTTAGAAAACTCATCTTTTTATTGAGATTCAATTAACCTTGGATCATCTTAAAGAGTGGATTAACAAATTCAAAGACTACTAGACACACACACGACCAACAACAAGGTCTTCAAGCATTTTGGATTTGGACACACCAAATCACCTTGTTCAACAAATACAAGTGACATTTAAAACTCTTGTTAGATTTCATAATTATTTACCCTCTACACCATAATTTTCCACCAAAGAGCTTCAATTTCAAATAAAAAGGCAACATAAATAAATGTGAAATCATGTTTTCATGAAAAAATAAAAAATAATTAAAAGTAATACCGAGTTGTCTAATATCCCTAGTGTTTATTACCATGCTTCTTTTTAAAAAATCTTTGAGATTTCTTGAATTGATTAAGTTGGAATCTAATCATTTTATCTGGAATAATATTTTCAATGGTCTTGTATGAACAATACAAAATTCACCATTCACATTGATCTTTCTACCATAATGAAATATCAAATAAAGATAAGTATTAAAGATCATTATAAAATTACAATATAAAAAAATATAGTATTATAGTCACTTATTTAGGATTAAGGTAGTAAACAACACCATGGAGATGCATGTATAAATGTAAATTCCATTGAGTATCATTTATCTTTCATACCTTGTTTATATTGAGCATCTTGATTATTGAAATTTGTAGCTATTTGTTCTTTAGTTCTATCTATAGCTTCATAAATATATTACATGTCATGTTTTGAGTTTTTATCTATAAGTCTTAATACTTTCACAAGTGAAGTTACACACTTCAAAAATATCAGATGGATTTTCAAAATCTATCATCGCATAAAACAATATTTACTACTTGTTTACCTTTACTTTTATTAGCATGATTACTAGTTGTCAGTTCCTATGAAACAAACATAGATTGAAAAACATTTTTTTGTTATGTTATACATTGTAGGGTGAGAAAAGCAATTGCAAATCTTATAATTGTTGGTTGAGCTAATTCTTTTTTTGTTGAAATGCTTTTTATACAAGTTTAGGATTCATGTGTTCCTATAAATGGAAGTTGTGACTTTCTTTGGCATTTGCATTGGTATTATAAGATAATGGGAGTTGACCAATGTCTTCAATGACCTGCACAAGGAGATCAAAATAATTCCTTTTCTCATCTCTATCATCTTTCTAGCTTTCACAAAATTAGAAGCACCATCCCGCACAACTCGTGCAATTCTTTCCAATTTCTTCTATCATAAAGTCTAATAGCTTAAACACTTGTTTGGCATAATCCCATTACTCATATTAATAGATTTAAAAAAATTGTTTCACTTGTACTATTCACCAAAATGATGATAAGTGACTTCCTTTTTCCATCTATCCAACAATAACACATAATGTAAACCTCGTTTCTTCCATTCGACTTGATATTTTTTCAAACAAGTTTGACTATTGTCAACCACATTTTTTAAATAAGATATTCTAACTTCATGATAAGTATGAGACTTTAAACATTTTCCATATTCAAAACTAAATTTTAACATTTAGACAAATAAGGAGCTTTTTACCAAATTAAATAGTAAAACATTGTCATGTATGCATTTGCACCATCTCTTTATATTTAAATATTTCATTAATAGTTTTTTGCTTTATAACTTTTTATTTTCCTTTGTTGCAAATGACTCAAATGTTCCTTTCTTATTACTAACTCGAATATCCACCTTTTCAAAATAGTCTATTATTTACTTTTTTTTAGTTTTCTTTTCTTTATTTTTTAACAATTTCAAAAACACTTTTTAATATTATCTAGAACATATGTACAATCAATGACATTCTTATTTGTTTTAGTAAGATGATATTTCATTCTTGCTCTACTTCATTCAGGAACCGCAGTCTGGTATCCGCCTCATCCTCGTCCTTCACGTCCACCCCTCTGACCTTGACCACGCCCTTTGAACGAATTTCTGCCATGATCATGTGTGGCTTGGTGTATGAATTGATTGAGTGCTCTTGATCTTGTCAGCTCCTTTAGGAGGTCTTTCACTTTTAAACACTCTTCGATGGCATGTCCCTGGTTTCAATGATAGCTACAGTGTTTTGTCAGGTCACGCGAGGGATGTTGGGAGCTGGGGAGGGTAGTTGGATGAGTTCTAACTTGCAGGCCTCCCTAAGGACCACCTCCCTCGACACATTGAGGGGGTGTAATTCTCAAACTTTCTTGAGCATCTCCTTTTGAAGGGTGGAAGTGATGGAGAAGTTGGGGTTTTCATCACCTTTCTTCGAGCATCGACATTCTCCTCGATGTTGATGTATCTGGTTGCCTTTGCTCAGACTTGATCCATGTCGATGAGAGAATCCAAGTATAGGGTACCTAAAAACTTCCATGGGTGTAACCCTACCAGGAGGGTATGCATGGAGATTGTCAGGTGCAAATCAAGGTATTCAATGTGGCTCTGGAAAATTGGGCCATGTATTGTCATAAACCCTCTCGCTCCCCATCTACAACGTTACGCAAGAAGGTCGAGGTTGCAATAATTGGTTTGCAGTCAGAAAACTTAGCCAAGAAACATGCACAAAGGGTATTGAAATAGTCAATTGAATTCCTGGATAAGGAATAATACCAATCTAAGGCTACCCCACCAGTGTAGTTGGAAATAGTCTGCAATGCACAACCATGTTTTCTGAGAACAAGTTGACTTGAATCATATATGCTATAACATGAGCCTCGGGGTCTGTGATCCCATTCTATTTTTTCATGCTAGGCCACTTTCATTTTCGTAGCAGTTGGGTCCTCATGACCTTGAATGCGAAGGGGTGGAAACCTTCCATATTGGATCTCATTGTTTCACTGAGAATAGGATTGGGTAGTGCCTTGAAAGGTGGTTGATCATGCCCCCGACTTTCCTTCCACAAGGATCTTAATGTGGGAGTATACTGAGCTTCTCCATGATAATCTAGGTGTGTAGGTATGAGGGGGAGTTCGCTCTTATCAAACAAATGGCTCGAGTGAGAGTGGTTGAGATTCTGTTGTGTACTCAGTGAAGTTTTTTCCGCCTCGAGTATAGTCGTCATTTCTTATTGCAAGTTGATCCTATCACACTTGTATCTTAAGTCGATGTTGTTCAGCTTCCTTTTGGTCTTTTGGTGTTGTTCTTTCATGGATGTTATATTCTTCTCCATCTTGTCATGCATTAGTCCAAAATTAATCTCCATTGTTTTTTTGCATGTTTTTCCTCGTTCTTTCAGAGGTTAGCTTTGAGTTTAATGTTCATATTGTTTTGCGAAGAGCTCATTTTGTAAGGCACACTCAATATTATGGTGGACCTGGGATAAAATTTTACCAAGTTTCCACATATGACACCAAAAGTTCTTACTAAAAATGAACATAGAAAATCCTGAGATAGAATTGATTTCGCTACTAAGTTTTTCTATGTTTAAGTTAGTAAGAATATTGAATATATTGATATGTATTTAAGTTTAAAGTATAAGTATAATGATAAGATGATGATGAGATACTTCCTAGGAAGTTTATAAACTCTTTGAAAAGTGAAAAAAGCTTTAAAACCATTATTAAAATAATCATTATCATTCTTGAATAGCCGTTTAGCTATTAATCAATCATTTACCTTATTATGAGTCATTTATTGATTAATTATAAGACCATGAACTCAGTCAATCATGATCGTGCCCAATCTTAATTCGGGGTAGGTACAATAATAAATGATATAATGTACTTAAAAAATAAATAGAGGTATAAATAATAGTTAAGCATGCATATTGACGTATTACTAGCTAGTCTTTACCAAATTCAAACTTATTAATTTTATAGAAATTCAGATAGAGATATAGTAAAAGGTAAGTAATTGATATTACTATAATATATGATGTCATGTGAGGACAATGAAGATAATGAATAAAAAAACAGAGATATTTATCGCGAGGAAATAATTATTGATAACTTATTATATTATACTCTTATATTTAAAAAAAAGAAATAATTAATCTGATTTTAACTTTTTAAATGAAAAATAAATAAAAGCAATTTTTTGGGAGTGGGTTACACAGCAGGAGAACACACACGCCCATCTCCGATTCGTGAATCCAAAAGACAACTCACAATGTTGCCGCTCAGGCCTCTCAACTCATACTTCTCCCTCCGCCCGTCTCCGCCGCTCCTCGCCCTCAACCACCTCCGGAACATTCACTTCCGGCCCTCCGCGCGCGGGAGCGTACAGGTCCAGGCCAGTGTTGGCGGTGGAGATCAGAGCCAGACCATGACTACGACTCCGTTGGACAGTAAAGAGAGGAGGGAGAAGAAGGGGCCGGTGGAACCTGGTTCCGGCGTTGACGAAGGGATACAAGTGAGAGCAGTGGTGACAATAAAGAAGAAGATGAAGGAGAAGATCGGTGAAAAGCTTGGGGATCAGTGGGAGTACTTGGTCAACGGCGTTGGTCAAGGGATCCAGATTCAGCTCATTAGCCACGACATCGACCCTGGTTACTTACTTTCTCCTGTTTCTCAACTTCAAATCTTTCTTCTTACTTTTGTCAAAATATTAATTTATGTTTTTAAGGTTGTCTTGAGATCGCCACCTTCATCCACTTTTTACTTCCTAAACTTTTTGCCGCACACACGAGAGTGCTGGTTTGTGCAACACAGCTGCAAGCTTTTTTATTTGACTTCATGTCGCCTTGTTCGACGAAAAGCAGAAGCCATACAAAAAGGGAAAACTTGTTTGCTGATCTGCGATCCAAACACCTTTTTATTTTTTTAATATTTCCAGCAGTGATCAAATATTCTATTTAACATTACTTTTTATATTATTATGACATTATTATTTATACACTTTTTTTTTACATAATTATTAAGTGGAAATGCTCTTAGAATATTAATTAAATTAAACTGTCTTCCTTAAATTGAAAAGTTATTTAATTTTTTTCTCATTTAACTAAATGAAGTAAGCATTTAATATTTGACATTGTAAGGAAATAGATGTGATGTGACAGTGTTATATTTACTCTTAAGAGGGTACTATTGTCGTTTTGTGATTCCAAATATTTGTTTGTTTTGTTGTTTTTCAGTTACTAATTCTGGGAAAAGCGTGGAAAGCTACGTGAGAGGGTGGATACCGAAGCCGTCGAACGTTTCTTACATTGTGGAGTACGCTGGTGAGTTCAGCGTGCCAAGTGACTTTGGATGCCCGGGTGCAGTTCTCATCACTAATCTTCACGGGAAAGAGTTCTACCTAGTGGAGATCATCGTTCATGGCTTCAGTGGAGGACCCGTTTTCTTCCCAGCTAACACCTGGATTCATTCCCGAAACGACAACCCTGAAAGCAGAATCATATTCAACAACCAAGTGAGTCACTGCTGAACCCTCTTTTCAAACTCTAAACCAATGAAAAGTTATTGCATGCATGCATGATGATCAAGACTCAAAACTCTACTCAACTATTTCTCCTATAACCGACAAACTTTCTAATTACGAACTCTTACGGGACAGGCATACTTACCGTCACAAACACCAGCTGGTATCAAAGATCTTCGACGTGAGGACTTGCTAAGCGTAAGGGGTAACCAGCATGGGACAAGAAAGCAACATGAAAGAATCTATGATTATGATACGTACAATGACTTGGGCAACCCTGATAAGGACGAGGAGCTTGCGAGGCCTGTCCTTGGGGGTCACGAGAGGCCTTATCCTCGTCGTTGTAGAACTGGCAGACCTCCCACTCTCTCTGGTACACTTCATAAATTTGCTTCCTTTTATCGGTTACTTTCTGTGTTGGGTTTTGGAATGAAGGAACAAGCAGCATGTCTGATGGGGTGTGCATAATTTGTTGTGTGTAATGGGTGCCATTCAAATCAATTAGATCCATTGTCCGAGAGTAGAATTGAGAAGCCTCATCCGGTTTATGTTCCCCGGGATGAAACTTTTGAGGAGATCAAGCAGGACACTTTCTCCGCTGGAAGGTTGAAAGCTCTGTTCCACAATCTACTGCCCTCCATTGCAGCCACACTGTCGAGCTCAGACATTCCTTTCAAGTGCTTCTCCGACATTGACAAGCTTTATATCGAGGGTGTTCTACTGAGAGATGAAGAGAGCAAAGGGGTAGTGGAAAATCTCCTAGTTGGCAAGGTGATGAAACAGGTCCTGAGTGCTGGAGAGAGTTTGTTGAAATATGAAATTCCTGCTGTTATAAAAGGTATGCTAGTGCAGAAAATGCAACACAACCTTGTTTTCTTTCACCGAAAACATTATTTATTTTCACTTGTTCGTTTTTTATGGTTCCAGGGGATAAATTTTCTTGGTTGCGGGACAATGAATTTGCAAGACAGGCCTTAGCAGGGGTCAATCCAGTGAATATTGAGCTGTTAAAGGTAGTTTCATATACCTCGGACTAAATTATGGTAGGGTTCAAGATCGTCACATGTCTATGGTTATGTCAGCTCCACTTGCATGCAATCGGACTGTTTTAAGTTTTGAGAAAAAGTTAATAAAATTTGATTACGTTAACGGAGATTATCCAGAATCATGGTTGTCTTGAATTATGTAATAATTTATCTTGTCTAGGAGTTTTTTTTTTTTTGTGTGTGTGGTCTCTTTAGCAGTTCTCTGTGTCTTCCACAGGAATTCCCCATCCGCAGCAATCTGGATCCTGCTCTCTATGGGCCTCCTGAATCTGCAATAACGAAGGAACTTCTAGAGCAAGAACTTAGTGGAATGAGCTTGGAACAGGTTTGCTCTATACCTTTGTTGCTACTTAGCTTGACCTGTTTTTCCAACAGAAATTTGTTAGCTCTACTACCAATTACTTTTGTATTATTAGGCTATAGAGGAGAAGAGACTGTTTATCCTTGATTACCATGACATGCTCTTGCCCTTCATCAAGAAGATGAACTCTTTACCTGGGAGGAAAGCTTATGCCTCTCGGACAATTCTCTTCTATACAAAGGCTGGCATTCTTCGTCCTGTAGCAATTGAGCTTTCACTTCCTAAAACGCACTCTTCCCCACAAAACAAAAGAGTTTACACCCAAGGCCATGATGCCACAACATACTGGACTTGGAAGTTGGCAAAGGCTCATGTCTGCTCAAATGATGCTGGCGTCCACCAACTAGTAAATCATTGGTAAGACAACTTTTCGTGGAAATTCAAAATTATAGCATAAATAGCTGGATTGGCTTCAGATTCAGTACATCTGATTAAGAGTAATACACAGTGGAAATTTGTATGTGCAGGTTGAGGACTCATGCATGCATGGAGCCGTATATTATTGCTACTCATAGACAGCTAAGCTCAATGCATCCAATTTACAAGCTCTTACACCCTCATTTGCGCTACACATTAGAAATTAATGCGCTTGCTCGGCAAAATCTGATAAATGGAGGCGGTATTATTGAAGCATCTTTCAGTCCGGGAAAGTATGCCATGGAACTTAGTTCAGCAGCTTACAAGAACCTGTGGCGATTTGATATGGAGTCACTTCCAGCAGATCTTATTCGGAGGTAATACTGATTTTAAGGCTAACCCCCGCGTTTAAATCTTCCTTTGTTGTCATTTTCTACTTCTTAGTAACATGTCATAACATACTAGTATGGCACCTTTACCATAGAGGTTCAATTTATTTCGAAATTTACAAAAATAGTTCAATTTTGAAAAAATTATCCATATAATGTATGAACGTGTCTGTTTCATTATAATCATTAAATGGAAATATACATAGAAATACAGAACAGTTAAAATAAAATAAAAATTAAAAAAGAAAGAAGTTGTGAATTTCCATGACTTGTAAAATAAAAACTAAAACCTATAGTCATGCATTAAAGTATGACTTCTTAACTGCGAAACATATGTTAGATAAATTTAAAAAAAATTGATCCTGTTTGATAAATTTCCCTAGCATTCTATCAATCTGTTATAATCCTCTTGTTTTTTTTTTTCAGGGGAATGGCAGTAGAAGACCCTTCAATGCCCTGTGGTGTAAAACTGGTGATTGAAGACTACCCTTATGCTGCAGATGGACTCTTGATCTGGTCAGCCATAAAAGAATGGGTAGAATCTTATGTTGGACACTTCTACTCCGATTCAAATTCAGTGACATCTGATGTTGAACTCCAAGCATGGTGGAGTGAAATCAAGTTAAAGGGTCACTGTGACAAAAAAAATGAACCCTGGTGGCCAAAACTGGACACCCAAGAGGACCTATCTGGTATACTTACCACAATCATATGGGTGGCTTCAGGCCAACACGCTGCCATTAATTTTGGACAATACCCCTTTGGAGGATACGTTCCTAACCGCCCTACCCTTGTGAGAAAACTGATCCCCCAGGAGAATGATCCTGAATTTGACAAGTTCATCCAAAATCCTCAACTTGTTTTCCTATCATCACTGCCTACTCAGCTTCAAGCTACCAAAGTAATGGCTGTTCAGGACACACTTTCAACTCATTCCCCTGATGAGGAGTATTTGGGTGAGCTTAACCCTCTGCATAATCACTGGATCCATCACCATGAAATCCTCCAATTGTTTAAGAAATTCTCTGCTAGACTGGAGGAAATTGAGGAAATAATAAATGCAAGAAACAAGGACACCCGTTTGAGAAACAGGAGTGGTGCAGGTGTCCCTCCCTATGAACTCTTGCTTCGCTCCTCAGGACCCGGAGTAACAGGTCGTGGAATTCCCAACAGCATATCTATATGATCATTATTCTCACTATATTAGTCCAAGTCATATTTATTCACCCTAAACTCCATCTCATAAAGACATATAATTTTCGTAATTATTTTTTTGTCCTTTTTAATTAAATAGTTTTATGTTTTAACATATAAAAACAATTTTTTTCTTTGATCAAATAATACTTTAAAATAACAGCAGAATTTCTTCACTTAAAAATAAATATCATCTATTTTTTAAAAAAGTTTCTAGCGAAATTATATCATTTTAGTATAAAAGATATGTTGATATACACATAAAAGAAAATATGTTTCTATTAATAATAACAGGAACAAATAATAAAATAAGGGTAAAGTGTGTCTACATCCAGATCCATTTCAGCACCTTATCCAATTTCTTTTTCTCTTTTTCCAAGACCTGTCATTTCTCTCTGCATTTTCTTTGTCCCCTTCCTTTCCTTTTTCCTTCCTAGTTGGTGGCTTAAGGTTGCCACATTTTGTGGTCTCCACAAACTTTTTCCTAATTCAACTTTTTCTGAATTCATAATTTTTTTTAATAACATTTAGTTATATCTCATTTATAAATTAGTTTAAAACTACATGATCAATAATTAGTATGAAAAACATGGTAATAGATCCTAGGCGATTATCATCGTTCTCTTCTCCTATTTCGACATATTCTAAACACCAAGTTGGCATTACACTTCAAATTATCTAATATCCTTTTTTTTTCTAACTCACTGTCCAACCAAAAATATACAGTATTATGTAAACTAATTATAACACAATTCAACTTTTCCTTTTTTATGTTTTTCACAATTTTGTTTAACTATATTTGTTGTCTTGTAATTTTGTCTTTACCTTCCCTTCTTGTGTTTTTTCTGTTTTTTCAAAAATTAGGTAAACTACTTTTGTTGCCTTGTAATTTTGACTCTTGAAATTTTGGGATATCTGAAAGGCATAATGCTAAACTTTTTGTTAAAGTTTATTAAGTTTCAAGAATTTTGGGAAGTTGTTTCATTCAATTACAAATTCATTTGAGATGTTATGATAAAGTTTTAGAGGTAAGGAGAATACTCATATTTACTTTTTTTTGAGTAAAAATAAGAACATAAACTATAACAATAACAATGAGATTATTCCTCTTTTATTTTTCATGTAATTTTTTATGTTGTTAGATGTGAATCTCCAGTTGATATGGTTTAACTTATTTTGTAATGTATTGTAAATTAAGACCTATCTTTATTTTGTTGTAAATTTAAAAGAAAACTTCCTTGGCATGTAAATATGATGTATATTTAACAAATGAAGTGGGCAAAACAATCAAGTGAAGCAGCGAACTTGTGTATATTTGGTCAAACGAAGTTATGAACTTGCGTTTGATTCGTCAGACAAAGTTATATCATCATATAATTTTGTTTGTTAGTCAAATAAAGTATTTGTGTCTAACATGATGTGACATATAATTTTTTTTTTGTTGTGCTATTGTCAAAATACATCTTTTTCATAACTACCATCCTAAATCATCTTAACTACTTGATAAACACGACTTCACAATATATAAAATAATGTGAAACTTTCAAAGGATGATGAACAAATTATGACATTATATGATCTGTGTATGTATGTGTCTCATGCAAAAGACAATATGTGATTATGTGTTTCATTATCTAATTGTATATTCTTGAAATTTATGATTATTTTTTTTTCTTTTTATCTTTTTTAGTAGTTTACCATTGTGTTGACCGTTGACCATGTGTAATAACTTATTATGAGTGTACTAGATACACAAGTAGATTCAGATGTAGGCGTTGAAATTTTATTTTACGATATATTTAAAAGGACATAGTTGTAGGAATATAATGTTTTTTTTTCTTTATATATATAACATTTTATCTTTTTCTAAATCATATATTATTGGATTCTGGAGTATATATTAACTTTGATCTTTTATAAGGTATTTTTTAAGTACTATATTAAACTACTTATTACCAAAACCATTTCAATTTTACAATACATTATTATTGTATTTGAAAAAGTTATTGAATTTTTATGTATGAACAATAGTTTCCAAAAATATGTGGACAAAAGTATTTGATTAAATTAAATATTTTAAAGTATGTTTTGCTTAAATACTTTTAAAAACTATAAATATAACTAATTTATTTATGAGATGAAATTAGTTTATGGGTAAGTTTTAAAATATTTTACTTTTAAATTAATATTTTTTAATTACTTTTCTCTTTTATGGAGAAGTGTTTTTTTTTTAAACTTGTGTCTATGTACTAACTCTGTAAGAGAAGTAAAAACGTAATTATTACAATAAAAACCTAATTATTAAGACATTGTTAAAATGGGACAAAATTATATGAAACTTCTGTACATTAAAATTAACTATACGATCTTATAGATTAATTAATATAGATGGAGAAACAAGTCCTCATTTTGCTGGCATGATCTACTTCGTTATATTTTTAAGAAAACACTAATAAATATTTCAAAAGTACTACTAAGAATATAGAAACTTTGTTAATAATATATAGCTTCATCATGCTCTTTAGAATTTTACTCATTGAGCAATATGATAATATGATATTTTAAAATATTAATTTTTGTTCCAGGTATTAATTAAAAAAAAAATAAAAAATATTGAAGTTGTTCATTAGCTTAATTTTTCAAAAAAAACAGGTAGACAGGTGCATTATTAATCTTAAAAAGAGGGTATGAAAAATAAAGAAATAATTGAATCCTCCTTCCCACGTCACAGAGTTTGTTAACTGCTTAAGGAACCAGCAATTGAAAAATGGTCTCTCTCACGATCAACCCACCGTTTCTTCTTATTCTCCCGGTGGAGACCTTTATTCTTTTCATCCAACGGTTCAGAGTTTCCATAAGATGCCACGCGTCACGAGACGACGGAAGTTGCATTTGATCCCAGGTGTGTTCTGAACGCGATTCCTTTGGTGAGGATGAAGAAGGAAGGTATTAAGGTAGGTGTGGTGAGGTGAATTTAGGAGACTCGGTCCTACCCTACTAAGATACGGTTATAGCGGTGGGGGATTCGCAACAGAACAGAGATGACTAATCTGCAAATACAAACAGAAGAAGCCGGTCAGAGTCAAACCCCGCTTCTAATTTCAATTCAACATCAACAACAAGCAGACCAAAATGGGGATACTAATGCTAATACCAATAATAATGATAATAAGAAGAACGACGATGATGGTGATGGTGATGGTGACGGAGAGAATGACTATGAGGAGGACGAGAGTGAAGTGGAGGAGAGCTTGGCGCGGTTGGAGTGGTTTCTGACCGTGTTAGGGTTCAACCAGCACTCGGTGTTCAGTTTGGTGCTTTCGTGGACCGTGTTCGCGGCGGTTGGAGTGGCGGCGCCACTTGTGGCGCTGTCCATGTGCAAGTGCGCGGAGTGCGATAGGTATGAGATTCAGACCTTTGAGATGGTGATCGTGGGGTTTCAGGCGACTCTCGCCGCCGTCTCCTTGCTCTGTCTCTCCCACAACCTCCGCAAGTACGGTCTCCGCAGGTTCCTCTTCGTTGACCGCTACTCTGGAAAGATGCATTGCTTTCACCGTGACTACGTCGCTCAGATTTCGGTCTGTTTCCTTGTCTCCTTCGCTAGCTCCAGCGATAATTGCACTGTTTGTCATCTGCTTTACTTGCGTGCTTAATTGCTTTATTTGACTCGAGTTTTTTGGTGATGAACTCTTTTTGGCGTCGTTAGGGTTTTTGCTCGAAACCAGAATTCGTTGCTCTTTGTTCTATTCTTGTTATTATCATTATTATTATTATTGAACATTTGCCTTATTTGAGAACTTTTCGAAATGAGAGGAGTCAAATCGTTGAAGATTATCTTGTATTGTTTCGGTTCTTCCTTATTCGATTGTATGAACATGTTATCATTCCTTATTATTCTTCTATTCCTCATCAAACAGATCTAAAAGTTAGAACAAATAATGTACGAAACTTACACAGTTCCACAGGTGTTTTTCAATCGAAATTAGAGTTTCACTTCTGGAATTTGTATAATAAGAGATGCATTAAATGCCAACATAGATTACTTCAGGATTTTTTATGATAAAAGATTCATTAAATGTCAACACAGATTGCCGAAGTGAAACTTTTCATTTTGATTGGAGAGCACAAGGCTAGTTTATTACGGTATCTTGTATAAAAAAACTACCTTACAAAGTCATACAGTGTGATTTCTGATTAATTCAGAGTCAAATTTTATGGCAATTAAACTTTGCTTTTACTGTTAATAGGGATCTATGCGCTTGCTTTTTCTGTGGGTTTTGCCATGTTTCCTTCTGAAGACCGCTCGAGAAATCATTCGCATTTTCTATGTTCAACATGGGTCCTGGTGGCTTTCATTCGCTATTCTATCAGCTTTGATTATATCCTGGACTTATATGAGTACAATTTCTCTGTCCGCCTGCATTTTATTTCACTTGGTCTGCAGTTTGCAAGTGATCCATTTTGATGATTATGGGAAGCTCTTGCAAAGGGAAAGTGATGTTATAGTTTTTATGGAAGAGCACATTCGGTTGCGTTATCATCTCTCCAAGATAAGTCATAGGTTCAGAATCTATCTGCTTCTGGAGTTCTTGGTTGTCACGGCTAGCCAAGTTGTGACGCTTTTGCAGGTCACTGGATATGGTGAAATGCTTACCTTCATTAATGGTGGAGATTTTGCTGTGAGTTCTACACTATGTTCAAAGTGTTTATGCATTTAGATTTAATGAACTAGTTACTTTCATTTCACCATTCATCGTGTAATGTTTTTTTTTTCTCAGGTATCCACACTTGTTCAGGTGGTAGGCATCATTATTTGTTTGCATGCTGCAACAAGAATTTCTCATAGAGCTCAAGGCATTGTTTCCCATGCAAGCAGGTGGCATGCAATGCTAACATGCACATCTTCTGATGCACCACAATTGAGGAGCTCTGCTAGTGCAGGGAGCTTGGAGGCTGCAAACCATTTAAATGCCATACATGTAGACTATTCTGAAAGTGATCTGGAGTCAATGGATTATGCTGGAATGTTTTCGAATACCCAATGGGCTTCTTACGTGTCTTCACATCACAAGAGACAAGCTTTTGGTATGTATTACCTGTCTGTAAACTGATCAATGTTACATTTTTTTTTCTCGTGATAAAAAGAAATTGTTTATAGAAACATCATATTATCATATATGCTTCCTTGGTATCTTGTAATTTCTTATAATTTCATCTTGCATGAGAACATAAAATAATCTGATAATGTTACACGAAATGCTGTGAAGGGTATAGGTGTGTTGCAAGGCCAAATTGAGATGAAATAATACTTCAACGACAGATTATTGAAATCAGAACTAGGAAAGATCCAAGGAAAATTTATGTTAGTGTAGTTTTCTGGTTTTATTAAGTTTTTTATTAATATATTGTGAAGTCTATTTTATCTTGTACATTCAACTCATACTGAAAACATTTGGTCCAGTGAAAGAGGTATCTAACATTGTCTAAGAGAAGGAAAAACGTATTTCTGCTAATTTTCTCTAAAAGGTACATCCGAGTGATATTCATTTGCATTATTATCTTTCGTGTTCATGAACCAATACTAGCTTAAAATGGCTACCTACAGCAGGCTATGCAAACATTTATTATGATACATCTGATTAGATTAACAAATTAGCTTTCTTAGAATCATCTTCCATATGTAATGTGCAATAAACATGCCATCTCTAGAAAATATTGAAAGCCTAAAGGTTCATTTTGCATATGTAGATTACTATTACTAGGTCATTCCCTTGTCCTCATAATAATTACCACATAAATCACTATTTTTTGCAAATGTGAATTTTCTCATTTTGTGAGATTAGTGCGCTGAATTTCCTGGTTCATATATGAATGACTTTATTTATTATCAATACATTGGCAGTCGTGATAAATTACACACAACTTCTATACAACTGCTTTTGGAATGTATTTTTCAAGTTGAGAAACCTTGTTCCTTCTGGTTTCAAGACTTGAACTCTGGCTGTTAGCTTGTTTTGTGTCCACCAGGAGGATTTCATGCTTATTGTTTTCTTCAAATATGCAGTGATGTATTTGCAGACAAATCCAGGAGGAATAACAATATTTGGATGGACAGTGGATCGATCTCTAGTCAACACAATATTTTTCCTTGAATTAAGTCTGGTTACCTTTGTTCTCGGTCAGACGCTAATCTAAGGATAAAATTTGCTCACTGACCAAACAAGCCTTTCGTTTTAGGCCTTTCCGGCGGTTATGATTTTCATTTTGATTGAAAGCCCTCCACTAATAGCCATAGTTCTTCCTGGGGACCCAAGGATAATGAATTTATATGCCTTGCCAGGAGAAATTATTACATGATCTGAGATACCAGTTTCAAATTATCTCCTCCATGTAGCAAAAAAAAGGAGTTTTTACTCTCGGAAATTGACAAACTAGGTTACACATCACATGGAGATTAGCGGGGACTATGGACGCTTGGAGCTTCTAATAATTTCTTCTGTGTCAGAATGTTGCATGCACACAGCAAAGAAGCAGACCCGTGATCATGAGATTTGTGGTGCCGCTGTCAAATATGCCCTTTGGCCTCTTCCCCAATTCCCCAGCAACGCAAATATCATCTCCAAATTCTGTTCGTGATTCTTATTCCTCCCGTCAGCATACTGACACTTTTGTTGATCTTGTGACTTCGAATTAGCACATTAGGCAAGCAAACAACTTTTCCTTAAATCCATACAAGCGCAAAAGATATTTGCGGTTTTTAACATACTTGGGCTAATCGAAGCAGTCTTTCTCATTGTTTTGATTCTTAACCTTAGGTTTGCACCATCTCATTTGAAATGGAAGGATCATATTTGTAGAAGAGTTTCCCCATTCTCTGGACATTTGTGGCTCTTATAAGTGCGTTCTCTTGTTGAATGCGTATAACTTTTTCTCTTACGCTAAGGGCCAATCGCGTTGGGTGTTCAAGTCTTGGTGGACAGTGATATTTCCAACCAAGTAATGTTGCTTGCAAATTCTGATGTAGTTAGGTTACAGTATTTCTTTTTATTATTGTTTGAGATATCCTTAGGGCGATTTATATTATGTAATGGACAATATTTTGAATTTAGCTGGTGCCGATCAGCTTTGTAAGATGTTTATAATAAAGCAACGAACCTTTGTCCATACTATCTTAGAAATACCGTTATACAGTTAAGTGAGGAAAAATGATGTTTTCCTGATAACTAAAGGCAACTCTCTTCCATTTTCTTCCGAATGTTGTTTTCTTTATAACAAAGCAAATTTCACTTATTTTTTTATTTAATAATCATTAATCGTTTGCAGAGTGAGATTTTGTTTTAGACTTTAAAATTATGGATTTTAGTTTCTATAATATGAGTAAATTTGTTATTGATCTTTCTTTTTTTTCTCTTTCAAATACTCCAAATTTAAAATGAATATTTTTGGTTCCTGGAGATTAGGAATGTAGGAAAGTTTATAAGATGTTAACATTATACAACAAAAAATTAAACATTTTTTAGAATTATCACTTGATCTTCTTTTAAGCATATAAATTGTTAGCAAGTGTCACATACTAGTAAGGTTTTAAAACACAAACAAAGTTGATTTTCTGAGATGTGAGTTATCACTTTTCGTAAGGACTTATTTGCAGTGTATTGTGCAAGTTTTCCAAGATATAACAAAAAAATTTATTGAAAAATTTTGAGAATCAGAACTAGCAAAAGCTACTCTTAAAAGAGTAAGAACCCAACAAACTCAAAAAAATTATAAAGTAAAAGAAAAGAATAAAAATGAGTGAAGAGGAAGAGAGGGAGAGGAAAAAATGTAAGATGAAGAGGCAGTGAAGTTGTGAGTGATGTGGACGAAACCCTTCTTTATATAAGGAGAAGAACAAAAATCTGATGCAACTTTCACAACCTAGATTACTAACACGCTCCATGGGCCTGGACGTCAGAAACAGAGCAACTGTCGGAGATGGAGGAAGACCTGCGAGAAAGGAGGAAGACACTCCCCTGATCTAGATGGCGCCATACCTGGACCATCTCGAAACTGTAGAGATACCGTCGAACTTCCATTTATTTCTCGATTCTGTGTTCCGCAAAACTCCCCCCTGGATTTAAAACGGGATAGGAACGTTCACTGCGTCACCTTTGCAACTCTTGCTTAATTTTCGCACCACTCTATTTTGATATCTTTAGCGATATCTGATGGGTTCCAACAATCCCCCACATTTGCAAAAGATAAAACATACAAACAAGAAAATCATGGATTCATATAAGATGTAATGCATCAAAGCTGGTATAGCAAGCTATATGAACTAGTCTTAGATTGATGAACTTAACACACAATGTAGTTGGTATAACAAGCTATCTGAACCAAGACACTTAGTATGTGTTAGAGGTTTATCAGTCACACTACACCCCCACATTACTTGTTATCATTGTATTACGCTTACTTGGCCATGTGCGTATTCAGTATTCATGAGTGCTGAGATATCGCTAAGATCTCATGCAAGAGACCCCACTTGAAACTCATATAGGTGATTTCATCAAGTGTATGCTGCAAATCATACATCACCCATAAGGAATATGAAAATCATTAAAATTTTGTTAATTGTTAAAACTCTTTTACCTTAGAGTTTTAACCACAAAGTTTATCATCTCGATAATGCAGTATCTATCACTTTCACACACACCATAGGAATGAACCTTATTCCTGGGATCTCCAATCACAAAGGTCGGGTTTCCATTACTTGTTTGTTTGCAAGTGGCTTAAGTCTCATTCCCCTCGATGATTCTAAAATCAGTTTTCTCCCTAGGGGTTTTGTCAGAGAATCTGCCAAATTTTGTTCTGACTTGACATAGTAAATAGAATTGTTCCACTCTTTAGCAACTGCTTCACTAAATTATGTCTTAATTGTATATATTTGTTCTTTCCATTATAGGTTTTATTTTTAGTTATAGCTATTATCGATTGGTAATAATGCATTGATACAGATAATTTCATTCCTAATGTTTGCTAAGAAGTTTTTCAATCACTCAGTTTCCATTTCGAGAGCAACAACTTAGATTCCATTGTTGGTCTTGCAATAATAGTTTGCCTGGTTGATCTCCATGTAACTGCACCACCCCAAGTGTAAATACATAACCACTAGTGGATTTTGTCTCATTTGAATCAGAGATCCAGTTAGCATAATTGTACCCTTCTAGAACAACGAAAAATCTACTATACTCAATGGCATAATCCATTGTACCTCTCAAGTATTTCAAGAGTCTCGCAAGCGCATCCTAATGATCCTAACCAGGACATTGAGTGTATCTACTTAGTGTACCTACTGCATAAGCAATATCTGATCTAGAAAAGCTCATTAAATGCAATAAGCTTCCAATTATTTGGGCATGCTGAGTTTGAGAAATAGATTCTTCTATGTTCTTCTTAAATTTAGAGTTAGCATCATAAGGGGTTTTCACTGGCTTAAAGTCATAGTAACCAAACTTCTTAAGAAGTTTTTCAGTGTATTATTTTTGGGATAGTAATATACTATTTCCCTTCCTTATAATTTTAACTCCTAGAATCACACTTGCTTCACCCATGTCTTTCATCTCAAACTTAGATTCAAGAAATAATTTGTTTTAAAAACAATATCATTGCATGTGCTTAGCCAAAAGTGATTGTGTCCAAAGAATGTTTGTAGTTCAGTCAAAAGTGGTTGAATCCAAAATAATTGTATCTTGCAAAGTTAGTGAAAACTTGATCGAGTTGATCAAGAATTGGACACAATCTAGGTTTGTTAGAAGAATTATTAAAATAACTTGTGTAAATCTCTTTATTTGTTATCTTTTATATTGAAGTTTATTTATTTACTTCTAATCAAAGAAAGAAAGTTTTGGAAAATCTAGTTTTTTTAAAATATAAATCAACAATGTATCTATCCTTTTTGCCTTTTTGAAGTTGCATCTAACAAGCTTCCTCAAATGAATCTCCCAACCGAAACTTCTTTTTGTTCGTGTTTATAGACAAAGCTTTGTGAAAAGTTTTAAAAAAATAAATAAATGCAAAATTTATTCCTTCCTTCCTTCTTGTATATTTGGAATATTCTCACCGTTGATATTAGAGTTCAACCTTTAAAGGGTTAAACGCTAGTTTGCAACTACAAAGAAGATCCACATGGCTGACATAAAAGGGTGTCTGATCGTTGAGGTAGCATCCCTCACAAAGCCATCAACGTTTCTAAGGAGGACTACCCCTACTGGAAGGATATGATGGAGATGTACATCAAGTTCACACGAGGAGATACTATCATTAAAGTGCTAAAAGAGGATTGGATACAAGACAAGTTTGACCAGATGCATTTGAACAACAAAGTAATTTACATGTTTATCTATGATTTGTCAAAAAATGAATATAAAAAAGTTTGCAAATTGAAGAGTGTCAAGGATATTTGGTACTCCGTGAAGATGAACACCAAAAAGTAAACGAAAATGTTTAGTTGAGAAAAGTTATCACCTTCACACGCCAATATGAGTCTTTCACCATGAAAGATGGTGTGATTGTGGATTGGGTTTTGTATACTTTTGAACTATAGCTTTGAAAAGTTAAGAATTGGTCACTAATTCTAGCAATTGGTGTCAGAGTTGAATTCTTGAAAGTTACTCAAGTTTCGATCCTAAAATCTTTTTTGAAAATGATTGAAAATTATGTCTAATAAAGATATTTTTACTAGCTACAACAAAATCTTTGGCAGTATTTAAAATTAAGATAAAAAATTTAAAGCTTTAGATTTTAAAATAAGAAGCTCAAAGAGAAACACACAGATGCTGAAAAGATAAAGATAAAGTCTCTTGAAGGAAAGATATTTTTCTGCAAGAGTATTTTTCTAAATTTGCTAAGAGTTCAAAACTCTCAATCCTCTCTTCTCAATCGTAAGACATTCATCAGATAAATTTGACCTAGATTACGACTTGAAAAGATAAATTATGTTAAGAATATTAAGACTATTTACCATATTGTGATATGTTTAGACACTCCAATATTAGATGCAAGCACAAGAAGTAAGATAAATCTAATAAGAAAGATCCAAAAAGATGTAGGAATCAAAGAATCTTATAATTCTTGTAGCAAATACGTTGTATGGAAAAAGCTGATAGACTAAGTTTCTAAATATGTTATTTGCTTTGCTTTAACTAATTGTATGAATTGCTTATATACACTTATCAGAAACTCAACTCTTTTATATCCTCTATTTATCAAAATGATTATATTAATTTTATCTAAACAATTCGTGATTTTTATCCTACGTTAAAAATTTGTATACCTTTTGTGTTATGTCTTCTGTTTTTTTTTACTATATTTTCTTTAATGTTTCTTAAAAAAAATATGCGTGGGGAGAATTTTATTTCAGTAATTATTGCTGTATTGATATTTTGATATATTATGTTATCAGAAACTATAAAGATTCAGAATCAATTGTTCAAAGTAAAGTAAAACAAACTCGTACACTTTTTCAAATTCATATGCATTCCCTCCTCCTGCAACAGCTTCGGTATAAAGGTTTAGTCCCTATATACTACACCATTTGTTCATTAACTGGTTGCCGAATATGAACTCATCTTCCCAAAAGACAAATGAATCAGAAGCGATTTCAGGGATAAATATGTAAATTTTATTTGATTTAAATTAAGGGAAAGTTCGAAAAACGTTTCTACAGGTTACCACCGACCCATCTTAACAATTCAATAATTAATTAATAAATCTAGTGGTAAATTGTACTTTAGCTCAAATTGAATTAATAAATCTACAGATACATTCTACATTGTGAAACAATTATTTTTTAACTTGATAGAACCATTTAACATAGCATAATATCCAATATTGTTAATCTTAAGTATATCCTATCAAAAATAATAATAGACGAGTCCATTTATCATTCAGAAGGCTAATAATGAATACCAATGTATAGAAATTATTATTTGCCTAATTAAAAAAATTAGAATAAAACAAAGTGTATAAACGATTAGGATTACAGTTTTACTGTACTCTTAATTTCCTTCTAATTTAATTTCAATTGTACCCGAATCCAATTTGCAAATACCAAACCGTCCTCAAAGTCCTTTTCCATTAGTCTTAAACAACAAATATTTATCTCCCAAAAATAAATCTTAGATATTCATATAATAACCCTAACTAGAAGACAGCTTAAAACATTAATAGAATTATAAATTTACTTTTAACAAATGCTATTGAGTGCTCTATAGAGACTGATTAGAAAAATAAAAGCAAAATGGTTTTTATAGGAATGCATTAGAACCGTTCTCCTATGGTTTGTTATAGCGCTTATGGATTTCGATACAACCGATATTCTTAAAATAATAGTTAGCAAGACGTTTTACTTTAATAATCTCATTCGGAGTTCAGATTTAAAGGTGTCTTAAATAATTAAGTTAAGAGTTCATTTGATTGAACCAAAAAAATCAACTGCAACTCAACAAAAGGAGTTTGAAATACAAGATCTACCATAACCCAAAAAGTTCGCCAATCCTTGACAAGAGGTTAGCAATTACACTTTAATATACATTTAGAAAAATTAGAGGTTCAACCTTTTAGTATAGTTTAGGTTACCTGTAAGGTGAAATGGATCTTTTAGAAAATCAACAAAATTCAAAACCTTAACTTATTGGGAGGGTTGGAAATCCCATAGAATACATCATCTGACGTTGCGTTTTTTCGGCCTTTTCCCTAGGTGCTTAGCAGTCCTAACTTCCACTCTTGCTGTGTGAACCATGTTATTTTGTGTTCCCGTTTCCTGCTCAATTTTTCTCTACCTTTAACAAGGCAAAACTATTCAAGCAATTTTTATTTCTCTCTACCTGCCACATATCAAAGGCAACTCCATGCAATTTTTATTTTTTGTTTCACAATTCAAAAGACCATTCATGCAACATTCATCAAATAAATTCTTGATTACTGGTCCATTTTCTCAAATTCTTACGAACTATTTACAACATTGTAAAATCATACATAAGTTGTATACTTGTCACAAATATACCCACCATGATTTTATATCCTTTTAATTGTACAATGACTTTTTATGCATTTTAGTTTACTAAATTGAAACAAAAGGTCCTAGGCACCTGACCCCATAAAATTTCAAGTTAGACACAAGAAAAACTCAAGTATTCCATCCTACAGACACAGCAAAAAAAACACATACAGACGAAACCCTAAACCTATAGGCACGATAAAACAATATATGTGCATGCACTGAATTGCCTCTGTATGCCTAGTGTGTATTCAACTACCCACTCCAGTCCAAAATAGTTCAAGCCTTCTACTATGTCAAACAATATACATAGATAAACAATAACCTCGAAGAGTAACTAAAACAATATATATGCATGTAATGAATTGCTTCTATGCCTAGTGTATGTTTGAATTCATCTCCAAATTCAAGGTCATGCGCTAAGATTTAGGTTCAATGTCATCGATGTGTACAGAGAAGCACCCAAGTTTGAGTGGATCTTGGGTCTTTCCCTACCTTTACACCCAGTCCAGCCGATGATCCACGAGAACTGTTAATTCACAGATCATTTTCCAATCCTTCGACATAATCCAAATCTTATTTAAGAAAAGATCTTCTACACAACATATAAATGATTTGTGGACACGGCCACTATGAAATACAAACCCATCCACACTTAAATAACAAACCTAATATTTCATATCAAAAACTGTCTTCTACCAATTGAAATATAAAAAAAAAAAATACAGCTTATGCTTACAGCATTAGCCATCCATTGATGAAATCCAGTAAATGATGTTGAAAGGGAAGTGGATGCTTTACATCTCTTAGCAACCCAATCTCCCAGCTGTACCAATTAATAGAATTATCAATTGTACTATAAGCATTGCAAAAATGCATCAATTCTTGCAGAAATCATGAAAGCATAGTAAAAGGTTTCCGTCTTATATTGAAATTTAAAAGAGAAAAAAACTACCCACAATGTTCAAATGAAAAAATAAGTAAAACAATGACCAAGGAATGTAAACAAGCGGGGAATTGTTGTTCAACCCGGTAAAGTACTTTTCATGGGTATTGGAATATTAAGAAATCTAAAATAACTGTTGGCCATCAGATCAAATTACCGCTTGCAAAATTCTTTTCAAACTACTACAATGTAGTGTGCCCGAGTAAAAAATTCAGGGAATTGTTAAACTGGTTAATATAAAGTTGACTACTTTAATGGGAATTGGAATATTAAGAAATCTCAGTTAACATAAATTTCTCCAATTCTCAGAAAACACACCTGAGTACTTGCTCCTAAACATGCTTCAATCAAAACATTTCACCATAAACTGGGCATAACACTGAGGCAGTCAGTGCATAATTCAATGTTATAATCTACCACATCGCATTTTAGGAGAAGGATGGGCAAGGGGGACCATATCATTGATACTAAGAATTAAGAAATTATTACAGCACAGTAAAAGTAAATAATTCAGATCTTAAAAATCTATAAAGACAAAACGGAAAAACACATTATAACAAACCAAGTTTTGCTTTGTACCTCTAGAGAGACTGAAGGAACAACTAATTGAAGTTCTATACTTTAAGATATACTGGTAACCTCCTCAACCTGCTTGCTTTGATACTTGATACTGCAGTGACATTTGCAGACAACTATCATAAAAAATTCTTGTATTCATATGATAATAAGATAACTGTTTTGCTAACTTTCCACTTCTTGAATTGACGAGAGCAAACACTAGAGGTATGCAAAGCTGAAAATTAGTTGTTTATTTCCTTGTCATGGGGAAGAGAGATGGAAAATAAACTGTTTAAAAAGGGGGAAAATAGGCACAGTAATAAGCATCCAGTAAAAAACTTGGTTGCAAATTTATGGAGCGTTAATCACTGTTCATTGACAATTTGGTCTTGCCTAAAAAATTGGTGTAAAAAAAAGTCATTAACACAAGAATGTGCCTGTTCAAAACAAGAGCACAAATGTTTTCAAACACAGTTGTTAAACATCACAAAACAATATTAGGGGGTGATTTTCTAATCAATAGGAATGATACAAAAGTATAGACCTGTCTTTCAATTTTATTATGGCAGTATTAACAAGTCCAAATAAAAATAAATAAGCTCATAAACAGAGCTAATTGCAAAAATATTCCATCATGGCCATGAAATTTTTTGCAATTCATTTCACTTAGATACAAGAATTGGAAACATTAACCTATCACAGCAAATAAATTCTTGTATAACATTACTTCGGATCCATAAAAATATAGAATGTTTCCTTCTGATAATTGGTCATTGCCCTCAGATAAGAGGTCACAGCCACTTCAAATAAAAAAAAAGTGATGATTAATTCTACTTAAAATTGTCGCATCCACAATAAAATAATTCACAGTAGATCATGTCATCCACAAAATTAAATTTGGGAGAATAATTCATAATATGCCATTGCTGAATTATATAATACAGACCAATAATTTGTTCAGGTAGCAATATTAAGATGAATAAAACAGAACTAAGTACTCTGAACCCTCCATCATCGCCAACACACCCCACTACCACAAAAAACAATACAAACATACATTAAAAATCGGCTGAAGTACTAGAATAGCTTCAAATTCTAGAGACACTATCTGTCTCACACATAAAACATATCCACATTCCTTAATATCCAAGATATCAAAGGAATGCATTACCTTTTAATGCATAATGTCACCCAATTTCTTTGGAAAGATGCACAGAAGGTCCTCTTGCACTTCACACCCACCGTTTCTTGCAAACACAATGTGAATATTAAAATAGAGAGAAGAGAGATAGCTGCTAGAAAATCCAGAGCTTTAATACTCAAAACCAGATAAAATTTGTTTACAAATATGCCAATGGAAATATGTTACAAAGTTTCAGCAGACACTGACAATTCCTAATTTTAGAAGCCAAATGTCACACCTTGAGCAGCAAGCTATGTCCCAGATGCATTTCTATATAATGATCAAGCATCAAGAATGTTAACCTGAAATAAATCTGGTTCCCAGGGAGGTAAAAGAATACATCTTCGCTAAAGCAATAAGTTCCTGTTAAAAAACAGAACGAGTGATCGTCTAAGAAACATGCTTCCAACTTCCATTTAGTGTATTCCCTCACCTCGAACACTAAAACATTCAGCAGTGTTAGAATAACTATTGAGACATAGCCTTAGCAAGCTCCATTCTTAGCCAAAAATTCCACCAGTCCCTGATTCACCCTGCTGCAACTCCTTCCTGCGCTGCTCTTCTAAAGGATCTGGACTCTTGTATATTCTCCGCACACGCCTATTCACATGAAGAAATCATGAAAACTTGTCAAAACTGAAAAATTGTAGATAAAGACTCAAAATATTTTCCACAACTTTCCTCCTCTGTCGAGAATATAGAACAGTCAAGTACAGCTTTTGGTATAAAAAAATTGCTCCAGGATTTCCTATTAGGTTAAATACCTGTCCTGAGCGTGTTGAGCAGGAAATGTAGGCATGAATTCTTTACTTTTGGGAAGAGGAACCTCACGGAACCACTCATGATTTAGAGCAGCTTCGGCAGTGATCCTCTGCATAAAATAGTGTCTTATCTTAATATTCATACAAATATTTATTACCAAATTAATTCGTGTAGCTCATGTAAACTGTACCTTTTCGGGGTCATATGTTAGAAGCTTGTTCAACAGATCAAATCCTGAGTCAGAAAGAACAGGAGATCCCGTGAATGATGTGGCAGGAAACTTTTTACGCAGGAGGTTGTACCTGAAAGGAAGATTCCAACTGTTAATACAAAATAGAAAAGTTGTTCAACAGTCAAGTCACCAAGGAAGGCCAGATAGTCAGACCAGAACCACCCAAAGCTGGAAGCCTGGGAAAACAGTGGCAAAACATAAGCACAATATAATCAAACAGTAACTTTCTAAATAAAGGAAATCGTAAGCACTTACTGGTGTTTGACAAAATTGACCTTGACTCCAGGTAATTTCGAGAAACCAGGCCAAATTGCTTCATTAGGGTTGCCTAGAATCCGAAAAATCTACAAGTAGAATAACAGAAATCAAAAGTCTAAAACAACCACCAAGTAATTAAGTGCAAGACACCACATGTTACAAGGAAATAGAAAAATGATGCAAGAATATATCTGATGAAAAGAAAATAACATTACCATACCTTGTCAAGTTGATCAAACTCCGTTCTCCCATTAAACAGTGGTTCCTTAGATAATAGCTCAGCCATTATACAACCTAGAGACCACATGTCTATGGCTGTTGAATACTGTTTTGATCCCAGAAGAAGTTCAGGTGCCCTGAGAAACATATGGACAACAATTAGGTAAATGACTTCATCTCGGCAAGAGATGTAGCCAAACACATATTGAGATGTGAAGGCAAGTGCAACAAGTGAAACACCCAGTGTGATGACAGAGCATGCACTCATGTAAAAGTATTAATGCTGCATAAAAAAGGATGGATAAGCACGTAAATATTGACCTAAAGTTGCAACTATAAGGCAATGAGGCTACTTTGTTGCATAATAATAATAATAATAATAGCTTTAAACAAATATTAGTTTTATTACAACCATTTGACATGACAAACATTACTACATGGTTCACAAATTCATGAAAACAGTTAACTAACTATACCTAAGAATGTAATACCAAATATCCTATGATGTAAATAGACACATACAGAGAAAAAGAGAGAAAATCAAATTGCATATATAAGCAGATTAGCATTTACCTGTACCAAAGAGTAACCACCAGGTGTGTATATGGCTTTAAAGGACTCCCATACTGACGAGCCAAGCCAAAATCACAAATTTTGAGCTCACCTCTATTATTTAGAAGCAGATTTGATGTCTTTAAATCCCTATGAAGCACCCAGTTGTCATGAAGATACTTCACACCTTCTAAAAGCTGGATCATCAAGCACTTCACTTCACTCTGGCTGAAAGGTTGCTTCATTGCTTCCATTAGTCCTTTAAGGTCATGCTCCATATATTCCATGACCATGAAAATGCTATCAAGGCTACTTCCTACCACTACTTCTTTAACATCAACTATGGATGGGTGGTGAAAAGAAAGAAGAATGTTTATTTCCCTAAGAGAAGTCAGTGGGAAGCCCTCTTTTTCCTTCTCCATCTTGACCTTCTTCAATGCTACAATTTCTCCAGTCTTTTTATCCCTAGCCCTATATACAACACCATATGTTCCTTCATCTATCTTGTTAAGTCTCTCAAACTCATCAACACTTCTACAACCCTGAAGCATGTTGACAGTTCTTTGAGGTGGAGAAAGAGGTTCCGGAGTCTCCCGACCATCATCTTCATCTTCATATTCCGTGTCCGAGTGACTGACACTGGTTTCACTTTTCCCACCTTGAGGATCAACCTCCATGAAGTCATCCTTCTCTGACTCGATACCAGGATGATCATCACTGCTGGAGGTTCTCCCACGGACACCTCTTTCTTCAGATTCAGATGATCTGGCTCTAGCTCCTTCAATCCCTTCTATCTTGGATTCCACAGGGCTCAATAACTTGTTCCTTAGTCTGCCATCCAAGAACTCAGGAGACACCTTCCTCCTCCGTTTGGGCATTTCCTCATCATTGAGGATCTCACCCTCATCACCAGGAGAGTTATCTCCAGCTGCCCATCTTGAAGACGATATATTGCGAGCTGGAACATAAACTTCACCTTCTAAATGCTCAGCTTCCTCCTGATCATTACCCCACCTCCCTTTCGGAGGTGATGAATGCAAACCTGAAGGAGAGGGCAGGGTAATCTTAGATGCTGCATTCATCTGGAGATCCTCGGTCTCCTTGTTATTGACAGGATGTATTTCAACCCCACCATTTGCAGCATTTGGTGACTGTGACTGTGACTGATGGAGGAACGCCTTTGGCAATGGAGGAGGAGGAGGAAGAGCTGCTGTCACCACTGTAGAGGCAGAAACCCTAACTTTGGATGACTCACTGACATCTTTGTCATCCTGATCCCACACAATGGGCGAGAATTTTCTTTTCCTCTCCGGCACCGGTGGAGATCGTGTTCTTCTTTCTTCCAACATGGCAACCTCGGAGTCTTTCGCACCCGATTCTGATTCAATAGCATCATCAGACCCACTCTCACTGGAAAGCTCACCAGGCTCTCTATCCATTGCCTTGACAGAGAAACCACACCGGCGAGGACCAAGGCCACTACTACCAGAGTCACTCCTACTCGAAGATGATCGGTAACCACCATTAACACCTTCCCTCTCCTTAATATCCCTCTGCCTCACCCTAACCCTGTCCCTGGACCCACCCCTCACAACATCACCGCCACCATTCCTAACACGATCGTAATCCTCTTTCGAATTGGCGAACCCGCGTCTAGAACCTTCGAGTTTCGATTCGCGCTCTCTGAACTCGTTTTCGCGGTAACCGCCATGTCTCCCAGCCGCCATATATCTCTGGCTACCTATATGCGTAAATTACAAGGGAAACCCTAATCCCCCTTCGGAACGACTTCGTTTTTTTTTTACGGAACCCTAAACCCAAAAAACAGCAAATCCGTGGAATTTCAAAACTAAAGAAGAAAGCGTGAGAGATCTGAAGGCAATTGGAGATGACGAAAGAAGGTGATATAGAAAAATTATGAGTTGAAATAAAGTAAGAAGGTAAAAAGAGGATTGGTATCGAAACCCTAGAAATTTAGGAAGAGGCGTTGAAGAATTTTATAGAGATTGAAAAGGCTTACCGATGATGATGAATTTGGATATTAAAAGAGAAAGCCCCAGAGAGGCAACGCAATCGAATAAGCGATGCGATGCGATGCGGTGCGGCTGCGAAGAGAAGAGAAAAGAGAGAAAAAGAGAGCGACCCTTCGCGTACAAAGAAAATTGGGCCCTAAAGAAAACAGGGTGACAAAAAAACTGGATATTATCTCGAGACTCCTTTTTCCCAAATGTTTTAAAACAAAATATTATAACACAATGTTTTAACATAACTATTTTATTAGCTTTAAAATATTATAATACAATGTTTTAACCTAAGTATTTTATTAGTTTTAGCGTAAATACATCCCATTCATTGCTCATCACTTGGAAAAAAAAAAAACCCAAAAACAATATCGTGTGGAAAGAAAACAGAATTTGAAGTTACAAAGAAAAATTTGAAAAGGATTGTGAGAAGATTAGTTGAGGATTATTTGAAAGAGGAAATGAAATAGAAAAAATAAATAAAATGGTGTTATATAGATTAAGGATATATTAAAAAATAAAATGTGTAAACAAAATTAATGTTATTATAGACAACATGAAAGGAGTATTATTTTATACAACTAAAAATGTAATAAATACATATTTTTAATATAATTTTTATTTTAAATTTACTATATATAAATTGTGTTATGATATTATTGTTAGTTATTTATACGTTTTAAAAATATTAAATCTACTATCTCTTTATATAAAAAAGTTAGGTTTCCAAAATTTATAATAATAAACTTGTTAGTTTGTTTATACATCTATATTTATTTAATATATTTTTGGTGATTTGTAGTTAATTACTAATGGAGTTTCTGTTACAACTTTTTTGTTTTTATTTTCTCTTATTTTTTATTTTTTACTAACTTTTAAAATTTTACTCAATCGATTATATTTCATTGTGTTTGTATCTTCTCAAGAATTTCCTCTTTCTTTTTTCCTTGTTTTCCATTCCCTTCCCTCATCTTTGTTTTTTTTTTTTTTTTTTTTTTTGCAAAAAAAATTTAACTCTTTTTTTTTTTTTCTTTTTTTTCCTTTCCTTTCCTTTTTTTTTTTTTTTTTTTTTTCTTTTATTTATGCAAAAAAAATATAACTCGCTTTATCTTTGACCTTATATATTAAAAGTGCGTTCATTTTTTTTATCGTGTAGATAAATTATATCTTTTATTATTTTCTTCACCATCTAGTTTTATAATTTCTTTTATTATGGATTGTCAATTTTTAACGTTTTATATTCATATGTTAATTAATTTTTTATTTGATTTATTTTTGAAAATCTACATAAGCTAGATATAATACAAAATTATATATTATATATAATATATAAATGAGAACAAATTTCACATCTTATATAGTACATAAATGAGAATAAATCTTACATCTTTGATACTATTTTATGAGGTTGAATTGAACTTATATTTCACTCAAACATGGTATTAGAGTCATTCAAAGTGTATCCTAATCAAGATTTGAACCTAATCATGACACTCGTTATCCGGTTTTCTCAATTTTTACGCTTGATGTCCTTGACATAAACGCAAGATGTCCTCAACATGAATGCACGATGATCTCGGCATGAACCGTGTGTTAGAAATTTCATATTAACTAAAGATAAAATCAATTTATAATATATAAATGAGGTAAACATCACCTTATTGAGATGATTTTGTTATATTGAGTTAGACTTAAATTTCACTACCTTAATATGTATAAAGTGTATAGCAAAAATATCTTGATAAAGGGATAAAGGAACAAATTATTTTAGGATAAAGGAACCTCTTAAGCAATATGCTTAAGAGAGAGCTAGATGTAGTATGTGAGTTTGGGTGAACCATTATTAAAATAAGTTGTGTTACTTGTTCTTCTTGTTAACTACATGACCTAGTCTAGTTCCCTATGATAAGAGTTTAGGCTCTAATCGATCCCCTTTTAGAGCCAATTGTTTCAACAATATTATGTCAACTAAGATCTATGTTAGGAGGTGTTGAAGGTTTCCTTGCAGGTGTGGATAAATTCAATGTTCAAAGCATTTTCTAAGATATATGTTATATTAGCATTGAAAGGGGTATACAAGGTAAATTGAGGACCACGAGGCTCTTGAACCATTGGTGTAAGTTGTGGTAAATGATGAATGTATTCTCTCTTATAAGGTTTCCTCTTTATAGGAGTTGTTCCAACTTTAACTTTGTTCCAAAAACATTTGAGTTCCTCTAATTGCATGAACTCGGTAGCTCTACACCTTAGTTCATTTAAGTCAAATGTTGGCTCGAACAATCTTTAATGCAAACTCCACTCTAAAGTGTTTTGAGGCAGAAATAGTAAAAACAGGTTGTTATTAAAAAATATAATTTACATTAGATCATTGATTAAAAAGACTTTGTATGAATTGTTGAAGAATATAAAGCCTGACATTTCATATTTCCATCCTTTTGGAGTCCAATGTTTCATTTTGAGCATAAAGGATAGTCTAGGAAAATTTGATTCCAAAAGTGATGAAGGAATTTTACTTGGATACTCATAAATGTCTAAGGCCTTTAGAGTGTACAACTCTAGAATATTTATAGTTGAAGAGACAATTCATTTGAGATTCAATGACTTTAAGCCTGATAAGAAATTATCGTAGTAGGACAATTCATGTGTTTTTTATTTGTAGGAATTATAGGTAAACTTTCCAACATTAGATGGTTAAGCAAAGGTATTAGATGCTCTGGCAAAGCCACCAAGTAAGGACATTAGACAGTTTACCTAGCATGTTAGATCCCGTTGTAGAGATTAGAAAGCCAACTGAAAGGAATTCAACCTTGCTGATGAATCACCTTACTGAAGTCATCATAGGAGATCTTAAGAGAGGTGTTTCAATAAGAGCTAGTGTGAGATACTAAGTCACAATTCTCTCTCAAATGGAACCCAAGAACGTGAACGAAGCTTTGGAAGATGATAACTAGGTCAACGTGATAAAGGAGAAGTTATACCAATTCGAGAATAACAAAGTCTAGACTCTTGTTGACTAGTTTGAGAAGAATGAAGTTTCAAGTCTCGTTGACTAGTTCGAGAAGAATGAAGTTTGGACTCTCGTTGATCATCTCAAAGGCAAAGTTATAGGTGCAAAGTAGGTCTTAAAAAACAAGCTCAACGAACAAGAGAAAATTTTAAGTTGTAGGGTTATTATGATGTGACTACGATGGAGACATAATGGAAAGAAAAAGCACAAATGGAGGATGTCACTTCAATGGAGGTAACTTGATCTCATGGATAAGTAAAAACAAGGAATGATTGTTTTGTCTACAACAAAAGGTGAATATATATCAGTTGTAAGTTACTGCTCACAACTGCTACGGATAAAGAATCAACTTGAGGACTATAATGTTCATGAGACAATCATCGCTATCTTATGTGATAATAGTGTTGCTATTAGTTTGTCTAAAAATAAAATTTTGCATTCAAAAGCTAAACATATTGAAATCAAATATCACATTACAAGAGATCATGTTCAAAACGGTATTGTTGATCTGTAGTTTGTTCCAATAAATGATCAACTTGCAAATATTTTCACAAAACCTCTTGTAGAAGAGAGATTTCAATGTTTAAGAACCCTTTTAGATATGGTTTTTATTGAAAATGATTGATATTAGTTAGTATAACTTCATGTCTTAAAATCTTTTATGCATATAGATGGTCTAAGTTTTTCGTACATTAGACAATCTAGGATATCTATGTATAATACAGTCTAAGACTCATATGTAATTGATGATCTAAAATTGTATACATTAGATGCTTTAGGTATCTTGCGTGTTTTCACTATGCTTTAAATGTTTTTTTATTTGTTTTAAAAAGAAAATATGAGTTGTGTTTTGAAAAATATTATTGTTTCATTGTTACCATTTTTAACTTACCCTTATAAATACATGGTTTTAACCTAAAACCTTACCATCAATCCTGAGATAATTCTTTTTATGCCCCCTTTTTCATCTTTTTACCATAAACTCTAAACTCTATGGATGCTTCAACCTTTTTCGCTTTGGAGAAAGATGCAAAAGTCGCATTTGTCCAATGTCATTGAAGTTGGATGTGCTAAAAGTTCAATGCATTTTCTTTCTGGGTCGACACAAATTTGTTGAAGATTTTTTCATGTAAAGAAAGGATTTAGTTGCTATCAAAATGGGAGCACATGGTGTTATTGACATTCTTTTGCATGTCGAGCATGAATAAGTTTTTGAGAAGGTTTTTCAACCTTTGGAGTTGGTGCCTCCGCCTGTTACTCTTGTTCCAATCATTCCATATGCATTATTCAACATTGTTCAGTAGTTGGTTCAACAAGCACTGCACTCTGAATGAGAATTTGTCCAACAACGTCTCAAAGAGATGGAAGAAATATTTCAAAAAGGTAAAGAAGTTGATCGCCAGTATCTACAAGTTATGTAGAAATGTCATTCTCAAAGGCTTCATAATCTTGTTACTTCTTTTTCTACCCAAATCCAAATTTCTCTTTATGAAATCCTAAACTAGTTAAGACAACCACCCTCCCAATAACAATTCCAACACCCTTTGCGACAATGATGATTTCTTTATATGAACTCTTTTTTATGATGTCAAAAAGGGGAAGAAAATATAAAATAGGAATAAGGGAGAAATAGGAGAAAATAGTTTTTCGCTGTAAGTCTTTTGTTTTAAGTTGTTAAGTATTTTACAATTTTTTTTTGAATTCTTTGTATGAGCTTACTTGTACACATTCACATAAACATCAATACAAAGTGTTTATTTGCTTCCATTGATGTGTACAATATCTCCGATATACTTGTTAATTCTATTATGATGCTTTTAAAACTTATAGTTTTTGTCATCATAAAAAAGGGAGAGATTGTTAAGTCATTAGACGGTCTAGTCACCTTTAGAAGATCCAATACCCCATTAGACGATCTTACGAAGATAAGCAAGTCTATGAGATTTTGATAATAAAATAACTATAAAATGAGTAAAGGTTTCTAACAAAGTTGATTTTCGTGTGCAATGTTAAGTTAAATTTTTAAGCCTATAGACGATATAGTCAATACTAAATCCTACACCTTCTAGACGATCTCATGATATGAGAGTTTATATATTTAAATGATAACAAACACTATAATATGTGTTGTCATTGCTAAAAACATTACTTGGTGTGCAGACTCACTAGACGATCTTAAAATGAATAGATCTAATTAAGACATGACAAATGATCCAACCTTCATCCCTATGTTAGAAATATTCTAAGTAATAAAAAGATAGCATTGAAAACGAAGAATGTTATGAATATTGAAAGATGGAACACAACAAACATTGTTGAAACTAAAGGATTGAATGTTGCTCAAAGTAACAAATAATGTCATGCATAAAACAAACTAGATGTTGTTCAAGAACGTCTTAGAAGATGAGCATGTTAGACGATGTCGAGTGTAAAAGCATTAGACGAAGTCTTCGCTGAAAGTGTCAAATGATGCTTAACAAGTTTATTGAACGAAACACAAAGAATAACTCATGGAACAAAGGTTAACGTAAAATGTTAGAGAAAGCTAACACACATATTAGATGATAAACGATGAAAGCTCAACAATACGTCAAACAATACTTGAGTCAACCTGACAGACGATGATGCGTGTTGGACGGTCTTCAAAAGGAAGTCCACAAACTCAGTATTTACATTTGTTCTTACATGTTTTCTGTACTCGTTTTGATATTGAGAATTCATTGAAAACTAATTAAATCAAAACGAACAATTGAAACAAAGAATAGAATGTGCTTGCAAATTGATTTGAAATAGAGGGCACAACTGATTTTAAGAAAATACAATGTGGTTTAATGTTTCAAGGAAGAAATACAATTTCCTAAGTGATTATAAAATGATTTTGAATACAACTATACACTAATGATTAATTTTAGACTATATGAGAAAGTTTTTGAACGTTCAGTGTTTTAGCTAGAAATATGATTATGTATTAAAGAGTTTTTTTGAATTATATTTAAAATAATATAAACCAGATTAAATATTATTGCTTTTAAATTTTTTAATCTGCTTTAATTTGGAAAGACTTTATGATATATTTTTGAAATCTAAGAATAAAAGGTCTAGATAATTTAAAAATATAAAAGATATTTTCATGTATTTAAATGATAATTATTATTGACTTTAATATTTAATGGATTTCAAAAATATGTTTTGGTATATATAATGATATTTAAGTCTGATTGCTATCAATGATTAAAACTTATACATGCTTAGAAAGTTTTTGAAAATGCCCTTATAGTAAAAAATCTAAAATAAGAAGGTTTAGATAATTTAAAAATATCAAAGATAATATTTATGTCCTACCCTGCTTTATTGAAGAATATATTATTCATTGATATTAATGAAAAGTTTCTAAATGTGTTTTAAAAACAATCAAGACGTAAAAGAGAACGAATACAATGCTTTCTTTTGAAGAGTCTAACAGGAAAATAAAGATTAATTGCATAGCGAGATTTTTGTAAAGAATTTATAGCCTCGGAAAGTTCCTACATTCAACAAAGAAGAAGAAAATAAAGGAAAACATACTCAAGAGAATTATCAAGTGAGAAAGATGCATCCAAGACGTATATAAGAACATTCATTTTATAGCATCTAATAGTAAAGTGACGAAGTGAAAAACGTGATTCAAGCTCATTCTAGAGATATACATCAACGTTCAAACGAATCATGAGAAAGGAAACAATTCAACTAACTTCAAAGAAATATCAAATGAAGATGACACAAAAATTATCAAAAGAAACATTTCCTAACTTAGCGTCTACTATATTCATGGAGAAACAACGTAGCAAAGATAATTGAAGATCTAGTCACAAAACATTAAAGGGTTAACATTCACATCAAAGGATTAAAAGGAAACAATTCAAATTGTTTCTACTTGCTCACAATGCACAATATACAATCAAAGAAAATGTTTCTATGTATAACATCTAATGAGAAGAAGATGATGAAAAATGCATCACAATGAAGAATATTGTTGAAGATACTCAAGATTACAACATTGAAGTATCAATGTTCACATTTGAAAAAATAAATAAACAATTCAAAATACATTAAAACTTCATGACGCATAAGAATCAACCATATTAAAGAGTTTTCATATTGAGCATCTATCGCCTATGTGAACCTTAGAAGAAATCAAAGCTTCAACGGGCATAATCTGAAAGTTATATAAAGATCTTGAAGATGAAGAATAAAACACACAACACCACACATATACAATGTGATCATATACTGTAGTGTGAATAGTCTTTCATTGTGCCTATACCTTTTAGATTTGTTGTTTAGAGCATTCACACTTTGGTGAGTGAGTCATTCATTATAACCATGTGCACTTTCATTGTTATTATGTGTAGAGAGTGTTTTCTCATTATATTAAGAGGTCCTGATTTTAGGGGGAGATTAAGATTGATTGCCTCTAAAGGTAGATAATACTTGGTGACTTACAAATGTGTAAGAATACTAAGTGACCTAAAGAGGTGTAAGAATACTTGTGTACCTAGAGAGGTGTAAGAATACTTGTGTTAACAAAGACTCTTAATTGGGTTGCTCAAGTGGACTAGACATAACACTGGTTGTGGGGTGAACCAATATAAAATTGTGTCTACTTCTCTTTGCTATTACTTTATTAAACACTAACATTATTTTGGTTATAATTCGCGATTTGAGTTCAGACTCCATTCAACCCTTCCTTCTGCAGCCAATTGCACCTTCATTAAACATGTTAGATAGTCTATAATATTAACATGTTAGATGGTCTCACTATATTAAATGTGTTAGATGGTCTAACATGTGTTAAACATGTTAAATTTTCTTATTATGTTAAACTCATTAGACGGTCTCACAATGTTTTAACCGTTAAACGCTCTTGACTTCATTTACCCGCTAAACGATCTATTCTGTTTGATATTTCTAAACTTAATTATTTTGTTATGCAAAATATTTTTAAGCTCTACAACGTTTATTTATTTTTAATAAAACTTTTATTTTTAGTGAAATTTTTATTTTGTTATGTCTGCTGGCCCACGGGTCATCTCTTAGGTAGGGTGGGTTAGCCCACATTGCCACCCCTAAGTGTAACTTGGAGAAGTTTGTGTACTCACTATAACCTAAAGGTCTGTGTACTATTTATAACGTGAAGAGGTTGGTGTACTCATTATAAATACTTATTGATTGGTGGAACCTCTTAAGCAGTTTACTTGAGAGAGAATTGGATGTAGCCCAAAGTTTGAGAGTGAATTAATATAAAAATATGTTTCTCTAATCTTTATTTTAGTGTTAGACATTGTTCTGCTTGTGTGTTCTTAATATGCTGCGAACTGAGTCTAGAATCCACTAAACTCCCCTTTTGAAGTGAGTTGTTCCTACACTTTAGGCATGTATTGCGGCAGAGGTCGCGAAGCCAATCATAACAACTCTATATTTTTGTTCTTCCTCACAATGCTCTATTTTGAAAGGGCATAAGGTGTTATAATTTTCTTCCAACCTTCTCCCTATCTAGTTGTTTTCCAACATGAGCACATTAATCTCTTTGTGCGTCCTTTCCCCAAATCATCTAACTTGTTCCTGAGTTTGGCTAGCATCACTGTCTTGTTTACGTGATTTTCTTGCAGTTCAGGTGATCATTCTTGTTGGTTATTTGTCATGTTCCTTATTGTTATGTTCTTTGAAAGTTCAACTGGATCCATAATGGAACCAAATATTCTTATAAGGACCATCATAATCTTATCTTTTATACCAAACTTCTTTCTCTATTATCCATTATGTACTTTTCTTCTCTCTTCTTATCCAAGATATACTCTTATGGTATTTGCGAGAGAGACTTCAATATTGAAGTTAGTTGCAATTATTACAATAAATTCGTAACAATGAACATTAGGTAGAATGTCTAAATTATTTTAATACATTATTAATGTTTAATTATCTAATTATTTATTTAATATATATTATTTTACAAGAAGGATAATCATCTCGAATAACGTTACTTACATTTTATAAATTTTTGTAGTAAGTATGATGCCCGGTTTAAATGATTCAATGATCTTACATAAATTTCATTATATAATAAGAATGCATTATAAATCCAAATTTAAACTAATAATATTAAATTATAAATTTATAAATTTTAAACTCGATTACATTCAAACATGATCGATCAAATATTGAAAAGTAGTCTTATTCATTGCATAAATGATTACTTTATTTCTAAAGATAAATAATGAAATAATTTTTTAACAAACAATAAATTATTAAAAATGGATAAAGACATAGAACATAAATAAGTGCTCGAATTGTTACAAGATCACAAAATGAGAAAAAATTTCTAAACAAAAATAATTAGCAATGAAAGAAAAATAATACCAAAGAAAAGTTTCAATGAGAATTATTGAACAAAGCCATCCTCATGTTAAAGCATTGTGTATTGGTAACTATACATGCACTCAGTCTCCTAAAAATAATAACTAATACCTTAAAAATATTTTAATTATTTAATAAAAATATAACAACTAAATTAATTAAAAAAATAACCTCAATTTTAATGTCAGTTTTATCCTAATTAAATCGATTAATTGGATATAAATTTAAACTAATTCAAATCTAAATTTAACCTAGATTAAAAAAGTTTAAATTAATTTGTGCAAGGTATCTTAATTTCAAATTCAATCAATTTTATTATATTTGAATTGGTTTTAAATCCATACCCACCTCTGCTTAAGGGTTAAGGTTAGGGTTGGTAGGATGTGAGAGGTGAAGGTAAGCCATGAAATTGACAAAAAAGGATGTTTGAAGAAAACAAAATTATTAAGTACATAAAACAAAACATCAATAATAGCCATGATTATAACAAATGATAAAAAAAATACTTGTAATTTTTTACTTAGGAGTTTACCTAATCCTAACCTTAGAGTAATGGTATATAAGTTAAAGCACAGGTTGCTTCATTATTTTCTCATTTTGCTATGTCTGGCTCTGGCTCATAAACCAATGACTGATTTTCGAGGAACAATCACTGAAAAAGGCATATAAATGAGGAAGAAAGAATCACAAATATGAGATAAAGAAAAACAGCATGGACCTTGCAATATTATTTTAGAAGTAGCACAATAATTGTGTTGGAATAGAGCGAAAAGTTTTTATATTTCACAGAAATATTGCAAATAGGTTGCAAAATTGCTACCAACACATGGAAGGCAACTTAAAGGTGAAAGAGAAAGAAGAAGGCACATGTCCTGTTCTTCGTATATAGTCTACCCTTTCGGTAGTCCTCAAAGCCTTGTCATTCATCTTCACCTGTGCATTTGCTCGTTTCTCTTCGGCTTTCCTCTTAGTCGAAGCCAGTTTATTTGCAAACCTTTCTTGTGCCAAAGCTTTCATTCTCTCAGCTTTCACCTACTCATTCAAACAGATCCATTTCTTAGAAGGCCTAATCAACATCATCAATATGCTAAATATTCTACAATACTAGTGTCAATCACCTTTCAAAACAGACTAATAATACTTTGAGATATTAGGATCTTATACAAACTAATTTGAAGATCAAACTCCTAATCACTTACTTAAGCACTATAATTATCTATTAACTATATGCACAGTTCAATAATTCTGTTTTGACAACACAATGCACCGATGCTCATTTATTTTGCTGTGTCATGATGATAGTAAGTAATTCCACATAGGTACATACACAACAAAATGTGCAGCTGTAGAAATGTAAATGGTACGGTTGTATGCAGGAAAAAGCAACTTTACTCAAACTTTAGCTCACTCATGAAAGCAATGCATGTCTGCTACCTAGAGGAGGTTGTATCAGTATTTCGTAAGATATACATAACTATGCATCAGTGTACTGTTTTGAAGCGATCAATTACAGAGAGTACTTGCTTAACCCTTGTGCTATTTCAGTGGATCAATGACAACTCGAGGGAGTTTCATAATATATACATTTTCTATTCCCTCCATGGGGAATGAATCCAGGAATAAAATAGGAAAGATCAAAGGTCCCTGCCATGCCATGAGGAATAATTCTCTTTGTCAGTCTATTTCACAGACCTTTCAACTTTACTGAGATGTGCTTTGGAGTTGTTAACAGGGCATGAAAAGATGAGCTATCATCTTCATTTATAACAACAAATCGAGGGAAAATGGTTGTACTACAGTGTACTACAATGCTAACCTACAACACCATTTAAGAGATATGGGAAGATCTACTTTTGGAAGTACCAATTTCAGAATATCTTATTGATAATATGCTAGACTATAAGAACAACAATAAATTCAGTAAGGATTATACCTCCATTTTCTTCATCTCCATTTCAGCTTTTCTAATCTGGTGATTTTCCCAGGCTTGAATCTTCACCTCTTCCCGCTTGAACCTAAATAAAGTTTTAACAAGCAAACTTTGTTAGCAATCAACAATCACATTAAATCCTTCACTCCTAAGGTCCATGCATGGACCTACCAAGAAAGCTCACTTGACCTAGAACATTTTTCCAAACAAGAGTACAATTTACTTTTAAGTGTTTAATAATGGAAATAAACTATATTATTACCTGAAAAAATAAAATTAGTGACAAATTTATATGTAATTTTGAAACAAATCATCCCTAAAATCACTGAACTTTGTAATTATTGAAGGAAAAATCATCTTCCTTCATTAAATTCAGTCACTAGTTCATTGAATTTTAGCATTTGATCATAGAACAAGTTCAATAGTTAAGTAATTACCTGGCCATATATTTGGCACGTTCTGCCTCATCCCAAGCCATTGCTCGGCTTTCTAGAGGACCCCACTTTCTAGCTTGATCTTCAATCCTCTTGCAAGGGCTCGTTGATCCTTCTGCACTGTGCCTAGCAGTTTCTCGGTCACCGTCCACAACTTGTAACCCATTTTGACCCCTCATTGGAGTTGAAGTCCCTGAATGAATGGGGCTTCGAGTTGCAGGAGTTGTGGCTCTGATTGGGGTGCCAGTTCTTGAAGGCTCTTGACTAGCAATTGGTGTCATCTCAGTCCCCATGTCTCTGAAACATATTGATTGGACTTGGATTGTGTTTTCTGAAGGCTTAATATTGTTTCTCCAATTTGACTCGTCACATTCTACCCTTTTGGCATCAGCTTCGTATTGAGCAGCAATGGCATTGGAACTAGCTGTGGTCATGAAATCATGACATGCATCATTGTCTTCCTCTTCCTTCTCACTACTTGAGTAATCATGCTCCTTCTGTGGCACAGGAGCTATCAGTCTCAAATCATCTGCGTTTGAGTTTCTTGGTCTGTTCTTGGAGTGGCTTTTCTCTCCTCCTTTTGACAACCCCACAAGCCACTTTTGTGCATCGTCCCACTTAGAAGGGGTTGGTTTTCCCATGGATGTTCGATGGTGGTGGGAGATACGAGTCGCATCCTTTCCTTTGTGAAACTCTGAACACACAACACTGTTACTTGAGATCTCTTGTGTTGGTCCATGGTTGTTATAGCACCCTTTGTCTTCTACGTATCTCATTCTCAAAGATGTCTTTCACAAACTCAATCTTTTGAGAAGAAGAACAATGGTAGTCCAAACTCTACACAGTAAAAAATTTCAGGATCTACAATTTCTGCTCTAGATCCTATATATAGAAAATCAGTATAATCTATGTTATGTCTTGAGATCTTGTTAATACTCAAAACAAAAAAATATATAATACAGGCCTAATGTAAATTGAAGTTGTCTATTTAGTTGTCTTTACAAACATGAAACTAAGAAATGTCAAAATAGCTATGTAAAGACTCTTGTTGCTGCAAATACTTTAGTTTGAATCCTGAAAACCTTTTACCTAAAATTAACAAAGAACTAAAGAAAACCTTATGCACAATGCTTGGAAGCAAAATACAGTCACTCATCAAGTTACACACTTGAATCTATGTTGTCAAGGTTTTAGGAATGTAGTATGAGACATCAAAACAGAGTAAATGAAGCTAAAAATGGAGCTCACATGTTATAGCTTAGTATTTAAGAGAAAAATACCTTATTTCAGACCATGAAATTCTGAGAGTTGCAGAGGCAAAGATGAATTTTCAGATCCATTGAACATTATAATACTACCAAAATACTATGCATGGTTCAGAAAAGGGGTATCCTTACGACAACAATAAATAAAAAAATGGTCAGAGGAAGAAACATAGATGCATAGAATAGCCATTTATCTTGGGAATTGGTGGACTTTTTTTACTGAACAATGCAGGTGCCATGTGGGGTGGAATCCACATTTCATCTTCAATGTAAGGTGACAGAGGGATCGTGGATGTAGTATTTTGGCAGAGAATGACTAAGTAATTTACTATTTTCCATTCCTAACCATTGAGCATTCATGACAAAGTTATACTACTTAAATACCCAAATGAAATTCATAATTATATTTTTAACTTCTTTAATACAAATTATTCATACAGTATTATAATAAATTATAGAGTAATAGTTCTGTTAGAAGTAATAGTTTTGTTAGAAATGAGCATGAACTACATCATTTTTTAATTAATAAAAGTAATGAGAAATAACACAACTTCAGCAGTGTTCTTTTTCGGTTGAAGTGTCATGAGATGTCCACTATGTAGGCAAATAATATTGTACTGTTTCCTAGGGAAAGCTGGTTAAAACTTTGGTTGTACTTTTAACGGCTACTAGATTGAAAAGAATAGTATAAATAGATGACACGTGTACGGTGGGATGTCTGAAAGAACATCGACAATCTGCGATACTCCTGAGCTGAAGTAATAGAGGTTTCTGACCTTTTCACGTGATACTTATACGCTTCCAATGAAATGACGCAGACAGTTTCATAAATTTGATTGTTTCGGGAGGGGTCCATCTTGACCACAAACTAACTATGGTCATTGCAGTCACAATAATGATGATTAATGCAACATGACTTAGCATAGAGTTAAGTCTATTTCCTACAAGATAAACATGAAAGATGATGGAGACTGAAACAAGATGGAAGTGAATGGTTTCTATGAATGAAAATATAATCAGATATTTTAAAAAAAAACCATTAGATTTGAAAAAGATCCAGACAGAGTAGCACATATTTGCACAAAACATTGTTGTCCATGTTTGTTTTATTTCCATTTGAGTTTCATAATCAATTAATGCTACCATATTTTTGGTTAGATTAGTCAAGAAGAAAAAGAAATGGAAAGAAATAAACTAAACATAATATTTTAAATTTAGTGAATTTGAATCACAATAGCTTTGGGATATGAGAAAAATAATTTGTGACTCAGTGGATAATTTTTTCTCATATAACCACCATCCACTCTCAATTATTATTAATTGGATATAACATAACATTTTATAGATCTACTAGTTAGTAGACTTCTACTATTTACAGTTTTTTTTAAGAAAATAATATATTTTTTGTATTTCAATGTAAATAGTAACTTAGAAGAAAACTAGAGAACATAATAAAGAGATAATTATTTTTATCATAACGAAAAGGTATGTTATATTGATAAAAAATAAGTAAAAAAAAATCAAAAGTAAATTATTTTATTAAAAATTGTTTTGTTTTATAATTTTTGAATTCTTTTATTATATTTGATGTGAATTCTTTTAAATCTACTTCAAGAAAAAAAAATTATAGGTCATGAACTCCATCTAAAAAATTAACCCTAAGTTTATTTGAATGATCCTTAAACCCTAAGTTTCTTTGAATGGTCCTTAAAATCATGGTTAAAATTATTGTTGTTGTATCCGTTTACCAAACTAGTAGAGAGAACTTAACCTTGTAAATGTTGAAAGATGTTACCTCTTTTTAGTGAACAAATATGTGATATTTTGATTACACCTTAGACAATCTTTGATTTAGCCAAGTGTGGTTGTTTATTAAAACAATACTCGTTGAGTTAGTCATGAGTGACTACGAGCCAAAATAATATTCGATTTTAAATGTTAAAAGTGATACATTCTGAAATAATACTAGTATGAGAGGACTGACTACGAAACAAAACTTATTTGTATCTTGCAACAATAGTTTGTTTAGTGAAACTCAATTAGTTGATTGAGAATTGGACGCAATCTATGCAATCAGATGGACTAGTGTAAAAACATTTTGAGTAATTTCTTCCTTCCTTATCTAAAATATATTGGATGTTATTACATCTGCACTAACCAAAGAAGGAAAAGTTTTTTAACTCAACTTTTAAAAAGGTTTTTGATTGATCATCTGTTGAGCATAATACTATTTTGAACGAGTACCATCATATGATATCTACAAAAGTTGCAAAAATATTCTTGATGGAGGATCATCCAACCACCACACCTTTGGCTAAGAGGAAAAGAGAAGATAAAGTGTCATGGAGGAAGACTTTGCATTAAAGTGTAGAAATGATAGGATTTTCTTCATTCTTCTTGGTCTTGTAAATAAAAACGTGTAGGAGTGGACTTGTAAAAAATATATAGAAGTAAAGTATTTTGTATAGGAATAAGATTTTTCATTTGTAAATAGTATAAGCATAAGGGGGTCTCTAATTGGACCACAATTAAGGTTGATTGGGTGGTCAAAATCCTAATTTTCAAAGTCAAACTCATCAACCCCAATTAAGCTTCAATTGGAGAGTCAAAACCCTAGAAAGGAAGTCCAAATTCGGCCAACACATAGTCATGGGAAGTTAGCGCTTATAAAGGCTTAAAATTTCCTTGTTTTGCTTGATGGAGGGCTTTAAGTAGGTACCAAAATTCATTCCCTTGTGCATCATTGAGGAAAGAGACTTATGCATCTATAAATAAGACCTTTTACTCCTTTTTGTAAACACTTTGAATTTTAATGATAATTGAATTCCTAATTGAATGCATTCTTCTTGTTCTTTCCAAGTCATAAAAATAGGAGTATTCTTCTAGGATCTTCTCCAAGAAACATTCCTTGGGAGAGGAACCTCAAGTTTCAAGAATCTTTGTAAGAGTCTTAAATATTTTTCACTACAAGAAAATCATTATATAGCAACCAAATTTAGAGACAAAAAATAACAAGTCATTATATTGACAAAATTAGATACTATTTTAGAGACTAAAAAATTATTGGTATCTATTTAATGTAGTTTCTATTATTAATAAAAAAATATAAAATAATTTTTAAATTGGTATCTAAATTAGCTACCAAGGTTTTAGGTACTAATATTCTAAATTTTAAATTAGTCTCTAAAAGACTAATAGAAACAAATTTATAATATAAAGTAGTTAGTAACTAAAGTCTTGATATCTAATATCTAGAAACTAATTTATAAATTTTTATTAATAATAAAAACTATATTAGATACCAATAATTTTTTTAGTTTATTAAATAATCTCTAATTTACTTAATATAGTAACTAATTATTTTGGTCTCTAAAATTAATTTCTATTTAATGATTTTATTGTAGTATTTGCAAGCCTTATGTTGCCCAGTCATTTTTTTAAAACACAATTCAACATTCCTTCTTGTGTTTAAAGATGGAGATATGCATGAAGTCCACACATCATTAGCTGTGGCAAATCATCACCGGTGGTAATATAAAGATCTCATTCCCAGAGGAAGACTGGGAAGAAAAAGAGTTTTAACCAAATATATTTGATAACAAAGTAAAGTACACTCTCATCTATGCCTTATCTAAAAATGAGTATAAGAAAGTTTTTTTAGGTTAAAGACATCCAAGAAAATATGAGACTCCTTGATCACCAACTACAAGGGTAATGAGGACGTACAACTTAAGAAAGTTGTCACCCTTACACACCAGTATGAATCTTTCACCATGAAGGATGGTGAAAGTGTGGACGACATGTTCTTCTAAATAGGCTAGAGGCTCCTAGGCATAATTTCTCTAATATCAATATGAAGTTGTTGGATTGCATGCCAAAGATTTGGGGACCCAAGACAATGACCATTACAGATGATTGTGACCTGAAAAAGCTCATGTGGGATGGGCTTCTTGGAATCTTGAGGGTGCATGAGGTGCATCTCCAAGATAGAAGTCCAAAGGAAGCCTCAATCAGATCAGACTGAGGTCTTAAAGTGAAGGTCAAGACTAATATTGTTAGATGACAATACAGTAGGGCTTTCAAAGCTCTAAGCATCTGTTTGGATCAGGGGTGCATTGTTCCTGCAGTCGAAAGTGAGGGTACACCCCTATTTGGATCAACAGATGGAAGGGGGTGAGAGAGCGAGAAAGTGGGGGAGAGGGGGCTGAAAGCTTCTTCTCAAAGTTGCAGAGAAATAAGGAGGATAAGAGAGAAAGTCCTACACAAATATGTAAAATGACTTATATACCCTCATTTCTATTCACAATATTTACTTTAAATTATTCACATTCCACATTTTTTTAAACTATACTGCATATATAATAAAACATAAAAAATATTAAATATATTTTATTCCAAATATATTTAAAATAATGATAATAAATATTAATTAAAATAATTTAATTTTATTCCAAATAAACTGTAAATATCCAAAAAATATTTAATATATTCATAATAAAAATAAAAATATTAAATATATTTTCAATAAAATAAAAATACCTATATACCTAAAAATATATTTATATATTTATAATAATAAAAAGTATTATTATTAATAATATAAATATTAAAATAATAATAATAATTTAGATTAATTTATAAAATAATAATAAAATTATAAATAATAATTTTAGATTTTTCACAATGCCTAATTCATTATGCATGAAAAAACACATAGGACTTAATCAATTATGTCCTAAAAAATAGTTGATAATTGATTAAGCATACAATATAATTTATTAACCTCTATTTTTAGGAGGATAATCGATTATGTCTATTTTAACACACACCACATAATCGATTATGCTATTAAGATATTCAACATAATCAATTAGGTTCTTTTTTTAAGGGAAGACATAATCAATTAAATTCTTAAAAACAGTGGATAATAATCGATTATGTTATTTTTTTTAAGGCAAAACATAATCAATTATGTTCATTTTTTTTCCAATTTTTTTTTATGATTTTTCCTTTAATTTTTCATGTGTTTTTTTTGTGTTTTCTTTGTTCTAATTTAATATTCTGTTTGTATTTATTTTTATAAATATTAAAAAATATTCAAAATTAATAAAATACATTATTTGAAATTATAGGCTATTATTTTAGTAATTTTATTTATATTATATTATTCAAAATTCAATTATATATTATAGTAATCTAGATTTTATAGAAAATCCATTTAAATATTTAAATTCTAAAATTATGAATAATAGAATTCAATTATATATTATAATAATCTAGATTTTGATTTATTAACGAGAATAAAAAATTCATTAAATATTTAAATTCTAAAAATATAAATAATGGAATTCAATTGATATATTATAGTAATTCATATTTGATTTTATTAATGAGAATTTGAATATTTAAATTTTATAAAGTTGGAAACTGAGAAAATGTTAACAAAATTCAAGAATTCTATAAAGTTGAAACTGAGAAATCTCTTTTATATTTTCTGCACAACTATCTTAACCTTTTTTTTTTATCATTATTGTTATATTGTTAACTTTTATTGCTTACAAATAGATTGTAAACACTGATGTACTGATTTCACTATTGGATTCGTTGAGTGACGACTTGAGGTCATTTGACCAAAATTATACTATCATCTATCTAGTGTTAAAGAGGTGAAACATTTTAATTTGATAGCAAAAATGACATCTATCATTCAACACATTGATCTTTGGCATGCTAAAATGGGCCACTTATTTGCTGATAAACTTGATGTTATGAAACAAAAACATACTTTTATGTTCAGTAATAAAAGTTTCATTTGCAATGCTTGCCATCTTGCAAAATAGAGGAAACTTCCTTTCTCTTGTAGTTGTTCATATGCTAGTTATGCCTTTGACCTAATCCACATAGACAAAAAGGACACCATGCTCTAATCTTTATATGCATGTACATATTATTTTTTTGATGATCATGCCTATTTTACTTGGGTATATCTCATGAAAATCTCATGAAAATCAAATTTGAGGCTCATAATTTCGTAATCCATTTAAATGTTTTTGTTAAAACTCAATTTGAAAAACGTATAAAGATTATTAGAACAAGGTGTTGAATTTGAGATGAAAATTTATTTTGATTATGAAATTGTGCATCAAACAAACTATGTTGAAACACCTAAACAAAATGGAATAGTTGAGTGAGAACATCAACATTTACTCAATACTCAATGTAACCCATACTCTTTTATTCTAATCTAATTTCACCCTCAATTTTGGTGTTATACCCTTAATCATGTTGTGTATTTGATAAAATGTATTTATACCTCATTTTCTCAATAATGTTTCTACTTTTTTAAAAACTATATAGAAAACATTGTGACATTACCAATCTCAAATTCTTTAGAGGTCTTTGCTAAGTTAATACCATCACTGCCAAAAAAGAAAATTTGACTATAGAGGAAAATTCAAGCATATTTCTTGGATCTAAGGTATCTTATCTTAAATCTTGAATCACATAATATTGAAGTATCTCACAATGTCAAATTTTATGAGAATTATTTCTCATATAGACAATTTTGCTGAAGATGCCGAAAACAATTCTCCCTCTTTACCTGTATAATCTAGTCTTTCAAGGTTTGACGAAGACATTCAATACTAATAAACCATGAAGAAATCTATGTAAAAAACTATAACATCACTTTGAATCTAGAACTTTAAAACAAAATGAGTTTATGATTATATTTGCTTAACCTTTTTATTTTTACTTAATATAAAACTTAAATTGATACTAGTAAGATACTTAGCACCCACAAACAGTAGAAGATTTTAACACACGGAGTCCATTGTCTTCAGTTTTTTATTTATGTTCTTAACATCAGAACAGAAAAAAGTTAAGTTGATGAAAATGCAGACATATTTTTGAACGAAGAATTTGAGAGCACAGAGAAAGATTTGAGTGTTCCCATTGGTAGTGGCCTCAATTTCTAGAGAGGGGTCTTAGAAGGCTAACTGATGTGAAGAGTCCAAGGATCCCTCCCACAATCACCTGCACAACCATGAGAAAAAAAAACAGAACACCAATTTATAATGATTTTCTGATATTATCTCAAATTACATTTATACTCTATGTTTATTCCATTCATTTATCACCAGCAAGTGTAATTTTTAAAATTTGAAAGAGTACATGCATAAGTAATAATATTTAAAAAAATAGAAAATTAAATTGGGCTCTAAACTTCAAAAAGTTTCAGTTTAATTTACTGAAAAAACCATTTATGATAAAAGAATTGACCATTGCCAACAAGTATCATTTGCAGCTTGTATGTATCAAAGAAGGAAAATATTTCTTTTAACACCACACACGGTCAAAACATACACTTCACATCATATTATAATATTTAAAATTAAAAAATAAATTAAATATGATTAAAATATGATTTTGTTGGTTTGTGAAGTGTATATTTTTTATGAAAGAATTTCGGCTAGAAATCATAAAATATAGACTCAAATATTTTTAAGTTTCTTAAATTTAAGATAATTTTTAAAAAAATTTAAAATCAGTACTTTTAACCTTATAACTTGAAAAATGTTTCATTTAGTCTCTCTGTGTTAAATATCCTTTTAGATTTTGGTTCTTGGAGTAACTACTATAATCAGTTTACATGACAACCTATTTTGGTGTTGTATTTTTATAATTAACTAGCTTATTGTTTTCTTTTCAATGTATTTACTTTGATAATGTTTAAGTTAAGACATTTGAACAAAGAAACAAAAGCATTTCTCCCTAAGAACATTTAAAAAATAAATATAAAAAAAATGAAATTAGACTTTTCCTTAAACTAAAATTAGTGTATCCAAAAGGTTAAAAATAAAATTTGAAATTTTTTATAATTTTTGTTTATAGATTAGTTTAAAAAAGTTAATTTTAATTTATACAAAAAAATCATATTTTTTTATTTTCTTTTCTCTTAATCTTTACGAAAATATAATTCACATAAATCTTAAAAATAAGAAATGTAAAGACTGAAATTACAAATACTAAAATGAAAAGTTGGTATTTCAATAATGATTTAAAGAGTGATTAGAGCAATTAAGTAAAATGAGGAAGGAAAGAAATAAGTGTGGAGAAGATAGTTATTAACTGAAGCAAATTATAATTCAGAGTGAATGTAATCAGCAACTGTATGAGAATGATAGAATCATGAATGAACTGAAACAATGTTTATAACCCTGTGAAGCAGTACCATTTGTGCACTGAATTTCATTGGTTGAACTCAGGTCCTTCAAATAATTATAAGGAAAATGATTAGAGGAAACAATGAAACGAAAAATGATAACCTGAGAGGGTGTGTGCCCAAGAAGTTCACGAAGTGGTATGCTTTCAGCAAGAGGATGCTCAGCAGGAAGTTCACACACAATTTGGTTTAGAACCTGGGAAAATCCATTGATTCAAATTCAATGTAATTCACTGAAACCAACTAAAATAAAGGAGCAAAGCTTCTATGGACAAATCAAAGGCAACAAACAGAAAAAGGGTTCCATGGCATTCCATCTGTGGTAGAGAAAGGACAAAGAAGGGCACTCATCAAACCTCTGCTTGGCGTCCTGCTTGCAATCTTACACCAGTTGCATCATACATCACCTGCCACAAATCTCTTTTTCAGAATTTTATTTTACACAACCAGCATTACTTTAGTTCCTCACTGTCTAACCTAGCTGCATGTTTAATTGTTTAAGTAAATTACATTGACAAGTTTCGTCAAATTTCTTCCATCTTATAAATAACTTAATTGTTCGAAACATTATTAGAAGTCCATGTTAAGTAAAATGAACTATTTGATAAGTCTTGCTCTCTCTTAATGGTTTAGAACTTTTAAGTCAGGTGATTAAGGTGCAAATCAAATAGAAATAGGTGTGGGAAGTTATCAAAGAGAAAAAGATTATCAATGTTGATGATGTTACGATCGATGAAGTGAAAATCATCGTGAAGATCAATGTATGTGGTACTTAAACTTTCAGGCTTTTCCATCCAATGGACGAATATTTTGGATTTGGCTCTTGTTAAGTCTTAATAAAGTCATTATTATATCATGTTTACAACATGGGGGGTTGCTGTAATGTTTAAAAAGCAGGAGGTTGCATGCAATCTCAAGAAGAAACCACAGGTATTTCAGTATAATGTTTCTAATGGTTTTTGGGACATCAAATGCTTTCTTAACAAAAAGTTAATGTCTACTCCTACAGGTGCAGATATGGAGCAAGAATAGATTGAGTATTTCTTACATTTAAGGTGGTAGTAATTTGTAAATAAAATATCAAGCTAAGAGATCTTCACTATTGATTTATGTGAAGAATTAGATGGAGAAGTCATACAGTACAAGCGAAAACCAAGGAAGTAGCAAAAAGAGGTCCTTCAAGGCCTTCTTGAAACCCAATGGCAGCTGCAAGAGCAGACACAGTTGCTGAATGAGATGATGGCATTCCTCCAGACCCAACTAATTGCTTAAGATCCCATCTTCTTTCCTTAAACCTGCATATCGAAGAAACATCAAGACCTTTAAACCATTTGATCATCTGTTACTTTTTCTTGAAAAGTCCTTTTTTCTCTATACTTCAAAATGAAAAATTAACCCTTTCACTTCAGTTATGCCTTTCATATATACATGTATAGTTGGTTTAGCTTATTCAAAAAGGGGAATACCAACCAGGTGGTGAAGAACTTGATGGATTGGGCAAGGGCAAAAGCAACAAAGGCAGAAATGAGAGGGTAATTGGAAGAGATTGATGAATGCATGGCTGCAACCTCATCCACAGAAAGTTTGGAAAATTGGAATCAGTAAAGTGAAGGGATCTAGGAAGGCTTAGCCTTGGAAGGAACAAAAGAGAGACTCATTTGAGGAGAAAGATGAATGTTGTCTTCTTAATGGTTGGTTGGGTTGCTTCTTTTTTCTTCCAAACGCTAACTAACGGTCTTACTTTGGCTTTCACACCTGAATATGCTTCTCTGTTTGGAATCTTCAGTGGAATATCATGACTTTATTTAAAGTTAAGCATACAAAAAATAAGATTTTAAAATTTAAGTTAAAAGTGTTCAGTATTTAATTATTTTCTCTTACAAAATATCCTCTACAAACTATACTGTATCGGCTAATTTTACTTCAAAAACACAATATTAAATTGCAAGTTTTTATTATATATATACACACACTGTATCATCAAAACTTTAAATTAATTAAAAATTATTTAATACTTTATTAATAAACATAAAAAAACTAGCTAACATAATATAAAGATACTCATAAATATATGAAGATAAGTATTCTTTAATTATACACTTTGATACAAATTATCGACGTGATGTATATTAAAATACATGTACGTCAAAACCCAAGAATATTTGTACCACTAAAAAATAAATGAACTATCCATATTTGAAAGTATGGATATAAGAAACAATACAGCAGGGCACATTTATATAAAAGTTTATAATGCCAAGGGCTTCGCTTATATTATTATTAATTTCCACTGCCTCCTTATATATAATTTCTTCTATTTTTTTTATAATAATTTGTTTCTTCTAATTTTTTAACTGCCTGTGCCTGACTTTGAACAATTATCTACTCTGAAGATAATAGACACTGTCTTCTTTCTGCACTTTAAGCTAAAACACTTTTTTCCTTTATGATAACTAATTAAAGACTAAAAAAATGCAAATTCCTTCTATATACTTCAACAGAATAAAATAAACAATTCGAATATCAGTTGATATATACATAACAAAGGTAAACAACTTTTTCATTGTTTTGTGCTAACGTGAATTACTATATACATATGAAAAAATAATTAGAAAAGTGCTGTTGATATTTGAAGGTAAGCAAATAATAACATTATTGGCAATGGGTGCTATTCAAGATAGGGGAGAAGCCTAAAGTGGAGCTAGTCAATCTACTTTTTCCTTTTCAAGATCCGAGGGATCTCTCTCTATGACAAGGTGATAACAACAAATATCAGACAGCAAAGGATTGTAAATCCTTGATTCCTCCGACCATAGGACGCATGCTATCTCAATTCCCAACGGACAATTGGAAAATGCAAATCAATAGGCACAAAATGGGGCAGAGCTTCATTTTTCCTTTCGCTTGTCTCAACTTGAGATGACAGATGTGTGCTGGCGCCACATTTATGACAATAGTAACATGTCACACAACTCCCTAATTTAATTCCAACGACTTCACATGGCACAAAACTGAGCTCTTTTCCTGGTCCTTGGATCCATGCAAGTCTTGGACGGATTCTGTTTCCCCAGTCCAAATTTGTCAGATGGTAAAATCAATCGGTCCTAAACGGTTAGAGAATATCTTTTCCGACGATTTTTTTAAGTTCTTCTTTTGCTGCTTCCATCACTACTTTAAAGTCTATTCGTGTATACCTTCCCCTGAAATCCATAATTAAAAGTTCAGTTTTACCACTTTGCTCTAATCAATGATATAAAACCAACAAACCATAAAAAACAAAAGGTCAAAAATAATTTAGCTTTTGTTTGGAAAATATGGAAGGAACGGCTACTGCTCACTAGATTTTCCTTCTCCTTATGTTTCCCAAACAAAGACTAAGTTTTGGAACAACAAATCATGATTAATGATTGTTTATTGATACCGACGCAAGTGTGCAGTGTTCTAACTCCCACTATATGCACAACAGTTCAAAGTTGCCCGATTTATTCTCCATTATCGATAAGTAGTAGTAAGGCATCAAATAAAAAAATTAGAATTTGTATGTACCAGAAATGAGTTTTACTCCATACTGTTGAAGGATACGCTGGGCTTGCAATTCCATGCATTACTCTCGCAACTGCTCTTGGCGTAAATCGGGCCTGTGAATTGCTCTGCAGAAAGACCTGTTGAGAACCAAAGATACAAGTAAATTTTAAAAAGAATTCTTCAATACATGATATATTTAGATGATGAGAATGCTCATGTGCCAACTTACCTTTATATCCGCTCGCAGGAAAGGACTGCACATGTAAAAACCACTTATTTTAGTTTAGTTAAAGATAATGCAGCATATAGCACAAGTATTTACCTATCATCAATATAGTATGTTGCTACTTGCTAGAGAACTTTATTTCTGACGTTTCAACATGCAATAGAATTTATGTTCCCGATGTTTAAAGCCATTTCATAGGCTAATTTTGTTCTCTAGTACATAACTTAGATCAGAAATTAGATTGAACCTGCTTTGGCCAATTTTCTTGCAGAAATCAGCATTATCAACTCCAGAAAAGTAATCCAATATTTTCCTTTGCACGCATGGTGTGTGATTGGTGCCGCTGCAACCTTGCATCTTATCACATAGATTTAATGCAAAATATACAGCACTAAACATTGCATCCATTTTTCGTACCTACTCAAAAAAAAGAAGCATGAGAATAAATCTATCAATAAAAACTTATTTGACCACACAAAAATGAAGAAAACGCAACATACGAATTATCCAATCAGTTATAATGACATTACATACCAAGTCTTGAAAATAAAAAAGGAAAACCAATTTTGCAGAGGATACAACATCCCAGATGAACATACTTAAAAAAAAAAATACAAAAAAAAAATGTACCACAAGTTCATCAGAATTTACCCACCTTACAAATTTCAACTTCTGATAACCATTGGGTAATATCTTCTGATAGTGATAACAAGTCTGTAGGGACTTCAATGATCCTATAACAGTAGGCCAAGTCCTTCATTTCATAAGTTATTTCTCCCATCAGCTGAGAATATTTCGAAAATAATGAGGTCAGATTGTATTCATATTGCTTCCAATACTAAGGTTAGAGCTACTACGCCAAATGGGTGGTGTCCTATCTGAATCAAATAAGAAACATTTAATTTTGAAAACAATGAATGATGGGGCAAGACTAAATTCTCAATGAAAAAAAATGCACTACATAGCTACGCCTAGCACACAACGATATTTCCAGATCATAACAAAAAATACAGCTTCAGTACATTAATTAATAAACTTAATGTATTGTCTGAAAGATTTTCAAGACAAAGAAAACTAGCAGATTTTTTTAGATACTTTATGGCTAAAGTATTATAAATCTACAATATAGTAACTATTTTTCTTTCAGTCACATTCATCAGTATTTAACTTGTACTACTGGTAAATTGGAGGTTTGATGCAGGGGCAAGAGTTGGAAGCATTAGTCCTTGGGACTAGTATCCAGAATCAAAATTCGGTACTTTCGCGAACATTACTGTATTCATTCATTCCCAGTTTCATTTGTCAATTTAAAGAACGACTTAATGATATGAAGATCAGCCTTCAATCATAGCATCTGACATCTTTGCTTAAAGTGGCGTTACTTAGAAGAAAGAAAACCTCCTGATACACATTTTAAACATATTTGTTAAGCGCACACACGTGAACTCTAGAAAATTTACATCCACTAATCCAAACCTTCAGGTCGTACAACTGATTTGTTAATTGAACTGCTGTAACCCCCATGTCATTTGCCACAGTAGGGATGTCAAAAATATATTTCCCATGCTTATTTTCAGATCTGAAAAATCACACAACGATTCCATTAATGAAAAGTACGAGTGTAAGTGAATTAAACTGCTTCTCTAAAGATCATAATCAGGAACCAGGTGTCATTAGCAGATATACCTTCCCTTCATACAATTAAAGTTTGGAATCATACCCCATATTGGTCCGGTTAACAGCATTAAGATAACTTACAAAACTTTACCATCCAGGGGAAACAGGGAAAAAGTCTGGAAAAGTGAAAGGACGACAAGTGTAATATTCTTTGATATTATTACCTTTTTAGAATTACAGCTATAGCAGATACTTTTTGGGCAAGTAATGGCGGAGTAGTCTGCAATATACCAAAAGTTAAAAATATAAGCAACTAAATGATTATTCTAACGGTCAAAAACCATATTATGTTTTCTATATTTCAGATAAAATTTAGTAAACATAAGATTAGAATGTCCTATAAAAAATCAAGTTTAAATATATAGATTTAGGGAGACAAGCATTCATAAATTTATTCATCTTGTGTGACAAACAAATTCCACGTGCAAACATGTGTCTGGCAACACCTTATGGAAAGCCAAAGTGCAAGTTGCATTTATCTGTGGAAGTAACTGCAAGTACTGCACATGACCCAACTCCAAGCGTGTCAGAAGAGTAAGCATCACCTGGTAAAGAAAAATATAGGAAAAATGTTTTAAATTGTAGACCTAGACGATAATAGTCAACATGTATTGTCTAGATTTTCCTTACAGGAACAGGTTTCATTACTAGCATGTTAAATCTCGTGTAGACTGATAGTGACAACTATATGATTGTCCAAAAAGAAAAATTCCTAATCAATCTTGATCTCTTGAGATAAAAAAAAATAATATTTTGTACAGATAACGAGATGATCTACGCTCATAATATGCTAAAAATGGCGTTTTGACATGGCATGCATACCCTAAAGATTTCCTAATGAAATCATGTATTGGAGCTACCAAAATTTGAATATTTCTCCCCCATTTATTATCATCGAAATATCAACATGATTGACTTCTCAACAAGATGTCATGAAATTTATCTGAAATTTTAATTGAAAATAGTTTCTGAGTAATCAAACAATAAATTTAAATGAATTGTAGTAGAGTAGAGGACCTCTTCTTTCATATCAAACCTGCGTGAAGCAGATTCTTTGATTAATGAACATATTTTCCCACAGGAGCTTTTATCAGCAGGAAAGACTTCACGCAGAAATTTGTTCACTGCATATTCATCTACTCCTTCACTGAGGATAAGAAAAAATGCATCAAAGAACAATTTGACGGTGAGAAAAATAAAAAATAAAAATAATTGCGTTACCTGTACATTAGACTACGAAGTTTGAAAAATGTCTCATCATCATAAAATAGGTGGCAGTAGGACAACCTCCCATCTCTTCCAGCACGTCCTATCTCCTAAAATATCAATTCCCTTTAAGCAAAGCATGTGCTAGAATATCTTGCCCTGCTACTACTAAAGTTTAGAAGAAATTATGTACCTGTACATACTCTTCCAGACTTTCAGGCAAACTGTAATGAATTACCTAAACACAGGTATGACAATAGAGTTCCAGTATGAATTACTGTGATATACAAGATCATATATATTGCAATGCAAATATATAGTGTGTAAAATACAAGGGTAAAGCGTGCGAGTGATGCTTGAAGACATCATTTTTTAAATAGAACGATTAACTAAGGAACTAAAAGCATTAGCAAGAATAGAGACCAGGGAAGAGCTCAGATACCCAAGACCATTTGTCCCTATATTTGGATTTTAACCACAAAGAAAAATCTTGAGGAAGAAAGAACCAGTTGTTTATGATACAGCCAGACTTCAAAGGTTTGAAGCATAAGACATAGAAAATCAGGTTACCATGCAATAAGAGCACAATGAGAATCAGTAAATCACTACATGAGAATACCATCCTAGAGGACTTCTATAGTACACCAGTTCATGCAAATTAATACAGAAAACCATAACGAGGTGATAAGCCTTACAGCTCCAACATCACTTTTATCTAGTCCCATGCCAAATGCCACAGTTGCGACAACCTTCATAAAAAATACAAGTTATCAGTTAACAAAAACTAAAACGAGGAAACACAAAGAAAACTAGTATATAATCCGTGTGCTGCATGGGAAAATTAAATGATAAATTACTAAAATTATAAATAAATGTTAAAGTATAACAAGTATATTACCCGTTTGTTGCATGGAAAAATTAAATTACAAATTACTTAAAAACATAACAGCATGTTAAATTATAACATTTTTAAATTTAGCAAAAGATATCACAAAAAACCCTAATGAAACATAAGATATAAACATAACTTCGATGAGGAAATCATTTGTTTGTAAATAAATATAGTTTGTTAAGGTAAATTAAATTTTAAGAGTACTAATATTTCATACAGAATTAATAAAAAATTTAACTGTTGAATACTTTGGAATGAATAATTATACCATGCTTTGACATGGAAATTTATGATTTGTAATTTTCTGTCATAAATAATTCAAATGATTTTCACAATGTAAATATCACCATATCAACAGCAGAACATAGATTTCTATTTGTTGACGAAAACCAATAACGTTTTGGACATTAATCACAAGTGAAATATTTATTGAATTACATACTGCATATTATAATTTCTAAAAAGCATATAGACCGGCAATGTGGAGTAAAACAAATTCAGAGTAAAACTTGAAGAATTAGCTCTATTTTCCTTTATAACCTACAAAAATAAGAAATCGTGTTTCAAAGAAGAGAGATGAAGTTTCTTTCTTGGTAGAATTCAAAACATTTAACATTGATAACCCTTTTACCAGCGTCAGAGAAAATTTGAAACTTTTTTCAAAGACAATGTTCAAATGGCATAGTTAAATCTGGACAACTTAATTATGTATTTTATATATATATATATATATATATACACACACATTGATATTTGAAATCAGTCCGAAAAAATATAAGTTTTACCAACGTAAAACTAGATAAAATTGATTTCTCTAACCCTCACTTGTATTGTTTCTACACTCGTGGTTTTCAATTTGAACTAAGTGTGAATTTATTTCACCATCCATTGAACATGTTTATACTTTAATGTAATATATTACAAAGAATTGTTTCAAAAAATTGATATTTATCTAGATATCTACAGTTATATAAATCTAAATATTTATGAATATATAGTTTGTTTTTAGATTTAGATTTTAATATTGTTTAGTTCTCTTATTAAAAAAATTAATTTTCAACTAGTAAAGTAATTCAAAGTCCATGGATATTTAATCATTATTGTTTGTAAGAATAAAAGTAGACATAATAAAAAATTTAAATATTTATATTGTAATAAGAAAGTATATTGATTATATTTTGTATGTTATGATATTTTTTAAACATGTATCTTGCATACATATACTTTTGTTTGTTTTATTATTTAACTAGAAAACTTTTTCAAAAGGTTTTTCTGAAATGAAAAGATTAAAAACAACTAAAACATCTAATTTATATATTTAAACAAAATGAAAAAATAAATTTAAGTATTTTTCCTTTATCAATATTTATTTGAATGTAGGAGAAATATTTTATCTAATTCTTAAATTGTCTTTTTTTATCACTTAAAATTTAATTTACTACTTTTATATGAATAAATAAATATAATTAGCAATGACTGATTGTTAGATTGAAATGTAATAAATAAATTTTAGAATTCACATTTGAAGTATACATATTTTACAATAGAAGAAAAAGATAGGAAGTCAGCAAGAGAAAATATTTTATGGTGACAAGACTGGCCAAAAGACAAAGTCAAACTTAACATGACAAAATTGCTAAATAGTTATTTATTATTATTATTATTATTATTATTATTATTATTATTATTATTATTATTATTATTATATATATATATATATATATAAATGCACGTGTCATAAATTCATAATATCTATCATTAAATCATAAAATTTGTCTTACCACTCTGATCTTGTTGGAATTAAACAAGTCCTGTACATAGCTACGTTCTTTTGCAGTGATACCACTATGATAACTCTACATGACAAATCAATCATCAAATTTAACTCAGTGCCATGGATTATACAGAAAGACATGCAATGTCAAAAGAAAATTCAAAGCTAACCTTTGCCAAGATATTGTTATCATTCAAATATCTGCTAATTTGATCAGTTTCATACTGGAACAAGAAGAAGCGTCATTAATTCCCACCAACATATAAACGTTATTATATATATATATATATAATTCAATTATCAACTATAGAAAACGATATGTTAAATGAGTCATGTGGATCTCATCACTAACTGTCTTTCTGCCAACAATATTGTACATATCAAATGCTGAGAGCTAGAAGCGAGAATATATTGCAATACAGTGACAGTTGAGTTTAAGAAATCATAGAACATCCCGTACTTGAAAGTTAACAAAAGCCAGTCCATATACACACCTGAAATTTGCAGTATATGATCATGCTCTGAACCTCAGCAAAAGGAGGAGACTTCATCAAAATCAGAAGGTCTTTCATTCTAATATGTTCAAAGAATTCAAACATAAGTTTAACAAAGTTCACATAATGAAAGTATACAAGCTCAAGCAGTAAGTAGAAGCATATAACTTGCCTGTTTCTGACCATAGACACTGATAAATGAAAATTGTCCCTTAACTGCGCCTTCTGAATAAGATTTGTGGAAGGGATATCTAGAGCAGACATGATGGCATCTAAAGTTGTGGTAGTAGCGGTTGCTGTCATTGCAAGCACAGCACGAACATTAAGTGTCTTACGAAGCAGAGATGCTCTAAGTCTCATAAAAGACGGTCGGAAATTGTGAGACCTGTACAAATGTTTTCAAAATCTCAAGATTAACCACGAAACAAATTAATGCCACCAAATAACATTGGAATTCCCTCACCATTCAGATATACAATGTGCTTCATCAATAACAACAAGTGATATGGCTGACAAAGAAGAAATAGTAGACAGAAACTCTTCATTCAGAAACCGCTCCGGCGAAACAAAAAGCACCTACATAAATCAAAATTTCAAAACATCAATTTTATGCAAGAGTACTACTACCATCATCCATAAATAAACCTCAACATGCAAACACGTATTACAAAAATGGCCTGCAAACAATCAAAACCATTGTATGCAAACAATCAGTGCTACACAATCTGAACCAAAGTCATTCCTACATGTAGTTGTAGAAAGTCCTACCTTTATCCCCCCTTGTCGAAGCTGCATCATTGATTCAGAGGCTTCTTCAGGTGTCTAATATTAGTAAACATAAAGAGATTAATTAAACACAAGGGGATGAAAGGATAACATCGAACATATCAGTATGTATGTATAGGAGAAGAGAAATTTGAATTAAGTTTTCCCCGTAAATTAAAATTAACTTGTATTGAAGTTAAACATAGCTTTTAAAGAAGTTCAGTGAGAGACTTTCTTTAGAAGTTAAAGCCCATAAGTTGATTTTATGTTATAAGAGAAGTATATTGAAGAAGAAAATAAGAAACTAAAATACATTGGACCTCTCTATAAGTTAAAATCAACTTATGCAGCATAACTTTTGGACAAGTTAAGTGCATAAGTCTACTTTAACTTGGTGAGAAGCTGATATCATGTACCTGCATATTTCTTTTTCGGTAAGTACTAAGAGATTATTGTCGGAAAATTTGAGAGAAGGAGAAAAACTAGAGAGATCTTCACCAATGAACTACATGCTGACCACCCAAGAAAATTTGACACCACACTCATCCCAAAATCTTAAAACGCACTTACACTCTAACAACAACTTTTTTTCCGAAATGGCCTAAGTTATGAACTAACTTATTACATTCTTTCTTTTTCTCCTATGAAGGTAATTGAGAAGCTTAAACAAACAGAACCAATCAACCAACACTGCACAAGGTAGAAAGTATAACACACCTGAGTACTGGATAGAAGACCACCCCTAATCACATAAGGCAATTGCCTCAACTGATCAATCATCAAAGCCACCAATGGACTAACAACCAATGTAATCCCAGGCAAGATCAGAGCAGGCAACTGATAACACAGCGACTTTCCGGCTCCGGTCGGCAAAACAACCACTCCTGACTTCCCAGCAAGAACCATCTTAATTGCATCAACCTGCCCGTCTCGAAAACAATCATAGCCATAAACCAATTTCAAAATTTCCAACAAATTCTCCTCCGAAGCCTCATCGAGGGCCGCAGCCACGGCCTCTTCCACCACAGCGCAATCAATTTCACGAATCTTACAACCCCCTCTCTGTTTCAACTCTCCAATATCCTTCTCTTCCCCCTCCTTTTCCTGCTGCGATTTGAATTTCCCTCTCTTGTACCTTTTCCCGCCGAATTTTCCCTTCTTGTTCAGGAACTTCCTTCGCTTGCCACTCAAGTTCAGCTTCACAAAGTTTCCATCGCCGCCGCTGCATGGTCGAGGCTTCACGACAGGCATAGGCGCGCTGGCACCTATCAGGTTGGGAAGGCGCGCCTTTCCGCGTTTCCTCGCATCGGCGCTCTCGGCGCGTGAATCAGAGGCGGCGGAAGTAAGAACAGGTTCGATTCCAGAAGGTTCAAAGTTAACGAGCGGTCTTCGAATCTTCGCGAACGAAGCAGAGTACGAGGAGGAGAAGAAACCAGCAGGGAGGGTTTCAATGGAGGAGGAAACTGACGCCGCGCCGGAGGGTCGCCGAATTTGGAAGGGGAGATCGGTGGGAAGGGAGAGAGGTGTTTCCTGGATGGGGTCGGGTTTCGACGGGACTTTGGAGGATCCAGAAGGGGCTGGTTTTGATTTTGAGGGTTTGATTCTGACTCGGGATTTGTTTGGAACCTCGAGAGGTGGTGGTGGCGGCCGAGGCGGTGATGAACTTAATTGTCTCGGAGGAGTTGCGGAGATGTGAGATCCGTCGGAGTCTGAATCCGACTCCATTATGATTTTGTTGAGTCGGAGCAGAGATGAGTGAAGAATGTCTTAAAGAAGACAAATTTTGTTCCCGCCACTTTTGCAGTTTCTTTTAGGTGTTTCTTCCTGGAGCTTAGCAAATTTCTCCCTACACCCATCATTTTTGGAAAAAAGACTATTTTATCCTTTTAAAAAGTATTATTTATATTATTCTTTTTTAAATGTTTTTTAACATAATTTTCATAACAATATTTTATGAATTCTAGATTTATAATTCTAAAAGTAAAATAAAAAATCTATTTTAAAAAGAATATTTTGAAATCGTTTTTAAGATTTTTTATTTTCAAAATATTATTATTTGGATTAAGAAGTGAAAATAAAGAGTGGAATTGACATGATTTGAAGAGAAAGTCTAAAGAAAGTTAAGGATGTTTGGATTAAAGTAAATAGGGTAAAAAATATACATAAAATTTATAAAAGTTTTTTTAGTGATGTGATGGATGTAATTGAAATTATATTTACTCCTATATTTAAAAATATTTAAAAAATTAATTTTATTTATTTATTGTACCGGTATGGCCGACCGACATCATGACGTGGCTCAGTCTCCCTATCCGAGATGACCGAGACACACGTTGACGTGTTCTAGTCTGCTTGACCGAGCTGGCCGAGACACCACGCACGGCCAGACCGATCGACACGTATAACCATTAACGCTCAAACCAAGGTTAGTGAAGCTAAACTATCATTAAGAATTAGGTAACGTAACCCTAAGTGTGATCCATTCCACTAATCAGGCCGAATGAGGTAAGCCCATTAAAATAATATAAATAGCACATATTACAAGGAACAAGGTACGCATTTATTACTGTGCACCTACCCGCTTTACTGACTTGAGCGTCGGAATGCCTTCTGCAGTTACCTCCTCCATTTGGCATTCACCCTAGACTGAGAGTCGAAGGAGAGACACGAAGGCGAGAAGGATCACAGCCAAGTACCTAGCAACCTGCCCGACCGAAGGAGAAAAACAAAGAATTCAATAGTTCTCTAGGTCCCATCTCCCTAGCAAGAACAATCGGCGCCCACTGTGGAGTCGAGAGAAACTAGCTGAAGAGAGAAAGTAGATGGTCTCAACCAGAAGCATGGAAAAAATGATTGTGTTAGAATATATGGCCTTAAACGAGAGGGGGGGGTGAATTGTTTAAGAAGGATTTTCGTAAACTTTTAAGCCTAGAATGAAAATACTTCAAGAAAACCTTGATTAAGAAGACTTCAATAGTTCTTTAGGTCCCATCTCCCTAGCAGGAACAATTGGCCCCCACCGTGGGACCGGGATAAACTAGCTGAAGAGAGAAAGTAGATGGTCTCAACCAAAAGCATGGAAAGGATGACTGATGGCGACCAGGCAATGCTGCTGATATCTCTTTAGAGAGAGATGGCCGAGATGAAGAGGAGGACAGAGGAAGTTGTCCAGAAGAATGAACAAGAGATGCAAGCTCTCCGAAGGAAGAATGACGAGATGAAGAAGAAGCTGATGAAGGGAGGACCGTCCACTGAACCGACCAATGTGGTCGGCAGGTCCTTCGCCTCCCCTCCCTACCTGAGACCGGTGGAGGAGACGAGAGACAAGATTTTCACCCACGAGATGGAGGGAGAATCCTTTCTCAACAGGTCGGCCAGGACGACCATCACCATGGACTCGGCCCGCCGACATCCATTCACCAACACTATCATTGAAGTCCCACTACCAGACAAGTGGAAGGGTTTCAACCGAGACCGATGTGACGGGTCTACCGACTCGGACGAGCATATTGATGCATATACCACCCATATGCATATTGATGCATATACCACCCATATGCATTTTGATATCAGCAACTTCCACAGTGGACGGTCCTCCCTCCATCAGCTTCTTCTTCATCTCGTCATTCTCCCTTCGGAGAGCTTGCATCTCTTGTTCATTCTTCTGGACAACTTCCTCTGTCCTCCTCTTCATCTCGGTCATCTCTCTCTGGAGAGATATCAGCAACATTGCCTGATCGGCATCAGTCATCCTTTCCATGCTTTTGGTTGAGACCATCTACTTTCTCTCTTCAGCTAGTTTATCTCGGTCCCACGGTGGGGGCCAATTGTTCCTGCTAGGGAGATGGGACGTAAAGAACTATTGAAGTCTTCGTTTTTCTCCTTCGGTCGGGCAGGTTGCTAGGTACTTGGTTGTGATCCTTCTCGCCTTCGTGTCTCTCCTTCGGCTCTCAGTCTCGGGTGAATGCCAAATGGAGGAGGTACCTGCAGAAGACACTCCGACGCTCAAGTCAGTAAAGCGGGTGATCGACACTCGGGTAGGTGCACAATAATAAATGGCGTACCTTGTTCCTTGGAATATGTGTTATTTATATTATTTTAAAGGACTTACCTCACTGGACCTTATTAGTGGAATGGATCACACTTAGGGTTACATTACCTAATTCTTAATGATAATATAGCTTCACTAACATTGGTTTGAGCGTTAATGGTTATACGTGTCGGTCAGCCAGACCGTGCGTGGTATCTCGGCCAGCTCGGTCAGGCAGACTGGAACATGTCAACGTGTGTCTCGGTCATCTCGAGCAGGGAGACTGAGTCACGTCATGATGTCGGTCGACCATACCGGTACATTTATAATTATAATTATTTTTATTTAAAATATTATTTAAATATTTATAATTATAAATATTTGATAAAAAAAATATTTTATATTAAATAACATTATTATTTTTATCTTTAATTTTTTATAATTAATATAATTATTATATCAATTTATTTATTTTTTATTAAAAGTATATTTATTATTATTATTGTTTATTTTTATAATTTATTATATATAATATGATTAATTATGTTATTTTATAATAATTATATTTTATAATCTTAATTATATTTTTTATATGGAAACTTAACCACAATTTTCTTAATTTTAGAAACTAACGTGACAATGGTATACATTTCAAAAAAATAAGATGGACGGTATTTTAATTCAATCCAAATTTAAATTCAAATAATTCGATTAAATTTTAAATATTCACTAAAAATATTTTAGAGTTGAAAATATAGGTCTTAATGCGTCTGAGTGTTTGAATTTTTTTTTATGTTATTTTATTTTATTGAGTTGTAATTTAATTATTGTAATCATTTTATATGTATATACAAGCTATTATATGTATATATTATTATATATGTATTTATATATTTAAATATCAAATGTAAGAAAAAAAAAATATAAACATTTTTTTTCATTAACGAGTTTCAACCATACAATTTTAATAATTAAGTTACAACACAAAATATATTAAACAAATTTAAATGTATAATACAATGAACATAATTATACTAAAGTAATTATGTCATCTGTTTTATTTTTAAAACTTGTAAATCACTAATTTTAATTTGATACTAATATAAAACTAAAAAAAATAAATATAATAATAAAAAAGAAAAATGAGAAACTCTACCAATAAACTCTACAAAAATATCTATTTTTTAATCTCTTTCTTCTTCTCCACAACAATATCGTATTCATAATGCATTCATTATTTTTGTCGACGCTCACATCAATAATGAGGAGCATTAACAATTAAACAATTAGATATAAGGCTCAGACACTTCACTTAAATGGTGTGTCCGTGTCAGATACACTTTTCAGGAATCGACACTTGTAGAACACATATTGGTGAAGTGTCTAATTTAAAAAATATTTATTTGATTTATGACAATTCTAACACGGTTTTAACACAATTTTAAAAAGAAAAAATACATTAGTTTTCTACAAATGCAAACTTATTGTATAAATTTTTATTATGATTATAAAAGGAACAAATTCTTTTGAACCTGCCATGAAAAATATATACTCCAAAAAAATCTAAAGCATACTTGTAAGCATAAATCTTTATTGTTAATTTATATAATTCATAATTATATAATATATATTTGTGTCTCCGTATCCTACAGTTTAGAAATTATGCGTATCTCCGTGTTCATATCATATCAGTGTGCTTGTCAATGTTTGTGCTACATAGATCAAAATGTATACAACATGTATTGATTAATTAGAACAAAATAGACGATAATATCATTGGTTCAATAAGAAATACATTTAGATTTGCGATAATGAAAAAAATAACTAATTTTTTGTGGTTTATATTCATTTTTTTATGTTTCAGTCTTTTTTTCTCACACTTCTCTCCAAGTTTTCTTTCCTTTTGTATTGTGTCTTCCTTTGCCTTTTAATAATTAATTTTTTATCTAAGGGATTGTGCATCAAACCACGTTTTAATTCAAAATATTATTTAACTCATTTTTTTAAATAAAATAAATTTAATGCAAGTCTCTTTTCCCTCAAATTTAATATTATTTTTTTTAGTTTTAAATTTAAGTAATTAAAAATAACGAAATAACCAAAATAAAAAAAATTAATATAAAGATAAAATTGAAACAAATGTAAAAAAAAAATAATTATAATGAAAATTCTGTTTATATATAGGTATAAATATTAATGTGCATATTAGTTTCAATTTTAAGGGTTTTTTTATACATATTTATTCATATACTTTATTTATTTTTACGTTATTTTTATAAAATTCGAGATCTTATTTAAAAAACTTAAATTTAAGGTAAAAAAATAAATTTAAAATAAAAATAAAGTGATTTTATTATTATTTTTCTCCTTGTTTTAACTGCCAGCATTGGAATCGTCTAACGGAAATATCCCCACTTCGTATTACTCAAGACTACTTAAGACGTTAACATGTAGATTAAGAACAAAATTACATTTCTACATTTATTTTATCATTAAATAACATGCCATAAATATGATTAAGGTTTAAGTTCTGGTCTGGTCCTTATATTTTACAAAATTTGTAATCTTATTTTCAAAATTATTTTCCCGCAATTTTAGTTTCTTAATTTTTAATTGTCCATAATTTTGATTTTTGATTTTTTTATACAATTTTAATCACTTAATTTTTAATCATCTATAGTTTTGTTAAATTTTAAATTCAATCATATATAGTTTTTCGTTACTTTTAGACACGATAGAATGGGATTGGGGGAAAACGCATGATATTCATGGTTTCTTTTACTAAATTGTAAATGTTATCAAATGTAAATGTAAATGTATAGTAACTTAATATATTTTAAACTTAAAACTGAAAAAAATTACGGATAATTATAAATTAAGGGGTAAAAATGGCATAAAAAATCAGGGTGAAAATTACAGATAATTAAAAATTAAGGACCAAGAATGCAAAAAAAAAAATAAAGAATGCAAAGAAATGAAGCAATTTTTTATTTGGTCCCTTTATACCTTGGATAGAGAAAGTGAAATTTGGATTTTTCAATTTCTAAGAAAAAAATGAAAATTAGATTGGATAAATTATTAATTTGAATTGGAATAGAAATATATCTAATTAACTAAATCTATAATAGATTGAATTAGTTCAATGATGACTTAATGGACATTTTTGTTCATCTCTACATAAAATTAACTTTTTAAAAAATTATAATACTGTTGATAACATACATTTATTTTTCTCATGCAAATAAATGCATCTATTTAAATTTGCATATGATAAAATGAGTAAATTTAATTTTGATAAAATGAGTCAATTTATCTTGTTTAGATTTATGTCGTCTTGTCTCACTAAAATAGGTTGAGCCAATATAATCCTATGCAGTTAGGGGTTGATTTTTCTTGCACCATACCAATTCTAATGTACACGTAACATAAAACTTAAAATTTGAAAGTGTCTTTGTCATATTTGTTTTCAACAAAAGTTGTAGAGGATGTGTTTTACTCTGGTGAAGCATTTTGAGTGGAGGTGGTAGTGGTGTAGTGGGTTGCTGTGGTGGTGGAACGAAGTCATTACTTTTAGCTGCAATGCAATTGTCTTCTAAAGTAAGGAAAACCTTTTCGTTTTGCTTTTTTCAGTTGCAAATGGTGTTGAGGTCTTACTGGAGGGATCCATAATGTCATTTTTTGTTTGCTAACGGGTGAAGAAATCCAGAAGTAGTTATTGTGTACTCCGAAATTTCAAATATAGAATGAGGTCATTGACTTTTGGATGTTGGCATCCAGAAGGTCATTTATGTTGTTCAGCTAAGCTTCTAGATGATCATATCCAGAAGTGACATATTAGTTTCAGACTTGCATATCCGAAACTCAGTGATTTGGCTTATGGTTATAGATATCCGGATAACAAAGGTTGTTGATGTGTTTTTTTTTATGCAACAGCGGCAATGGATACTGTGGATTCATACATGGGAATTCCAGGGGAGATTGATGTGTGGGATGGATTAGATGATATTGATATAGAGCAATCAATAACTTATAACACGTTAGATAATGAACATAGGGTACATGAGTGTAGTGAGACGTTTACTACGATTCGAGAAGCCTTCGGATATACAAATCTGGATTAGAAAAAGCACTCTCGAATATATAGATTCAGAAGTCATCAATTTCACGAAAACTCACATTCTTCTCCGATGAACATTATGTATCACAACCCACCAACATTGCCTTCTCCGGTGCACACTTCTTCTTCGTCGACAACTCCTTCTCTCTACTGCCACCCTTCTCTTTGTCTTTGCCGTACTCAAGTATGGGGAATGAATGACTCAGTGGTGTGCCTCAATGAACTTTAGGTAGTGTTTTAAATGAGTAAGGGCAAAATGAAATTTTCATTTCGTGTTGGGTGCATATCTAAATTGATCTGGTGAAAAAAGAATCAACCTAGTTAGGACAAGTAACTTTGCAAATATTTTCACAAGTGCCTATTAGACACAAGAAAGGGTCATCTTGTTGTTTTATAAAAGCTTTTCACAATACTTTTACAAGTGACAATCAATAGTTAATACTCAAGTAAGAGAAAAAAAAAGAGAGCAATAGTATAATATTTATACTAGTTTACCTAAACTAAGCTACTTCCAATGCTTTAAAGATCATTTTTTTTAAGATAAAAATTAAAGTAAGAGTAAAAAATTGTCTCACAAAAGAGAAAGATGCACGTGCATCTTTAGATTATGATTACTTGAAACAAAATAAAGATACAAGTTGAATTAAAAACACAAATGAACATGCATGTGCATTTTCACAAGGAAATGAAAAGAAGAAAATTACTCTACTTTTAATCATTTGCCTTTTCCAATCTACTCAACTTTATCTCTATATCGAAATTAAATTTCAATAGTTATTTGACGCAAAGAAATTGCTAATATAAATAAAAATAATCTTATATCACACTTTAAAGTAGTCACTATACTTATTCGCTTAAAAATATTTATCTATTGACATAATATATATATATATATATATATATATATATATATATTAAAATATTTATTTATTACAAATTTTAATTATATAAAATTCAACAGTTATCTTGTGCAATTCACTGCATAAAATAGTAGTTTAGAAGATAAAATCTAAATCTATTCAACTGCAGCTCTGTCCAACATGGATAAACTTCTAGCAAAGAAATCAGTATGCTTTTCACAATCTTAACGAATATGAATTAGTTCTACTTCATTCACACTTCCTTTCATGGACCACTAGATTGAGATGGAAATCAAATAACAAGAATGGAGAATCTCGAGGAGCACAATCCTCAAATTAATGGCCTACCAACAAAAAAGGAAGGGGAAAAAATAACTTTACAATTATGTCAAACACAAAGTGCCATATCTTACAATATATTGGAACCACCATATAGCAATTGGCCATTATCCCGAACAGCCATAAATCTAAACACAAACAGCTATGCTCTGGTGTATATATAGGCCAACAGGAAGAGAAGAAATGCTGGCAGAAATCAGAAGGCAATCTGAACTTTGAACTCTCACATTATGATGCAATTACACTTTGATTCAAGCTTATTAGGGGGCTTCATGCTGTCTACCTTGTTAGGAAGCCCAACATTGCGTATCAAAGACTCATCAGCATTTTCATCATTCTCAGTCTTGGAAGGTGATTGTGATTTTACATCAGTTTCCACCATCTTAGGCCTTGCCTTGTGAGGTTTCATAGCACGCTTGGGGGCAATCTGGCTGCGGGTGTCCTTTACATTGGAATTGGGTTTCCCCAATATAGTCACTCTCGGCTCAGAACCTTCCAATGGTTCTGAGTCTTCCTTTTCCATTGAAATCGTTGCAGCTTTATATGCAAGATCATGGATGATGGAGCTGCAGAAAAGTATAGTATCTGTTGCCTCTTCAAGTGTCAAGCTTCTGGTGTTCACTCCATCTTGACACTCCACCGTAACTGTGGACCCCTCTGGGAAAAAGCATTAGATATCTGTCAGAAATTTGCCGAGTACTAATATTTTCTCCAAATAAAGGTTCAGCAGATAAAATAGATTACAAGTGCCAAAGAAACCATGTATATTGAGAAACAGAATCTTTTGTACTACCCCACTAATGATGAAGCATTTGTTCAGATTTCAGAAAGCTCGTAAAACAGATTACAGAACACAGCCACACTATAAGTTGCATAAAACATTCCTGCTTAACAAGTTCCCCAAGAGCAGCGGTTATGAGAACAATCAATAAATAGAATATTTTATTAAAAAATTACCTCGGGGTAGGATAGGAAATTTTGGGGAGTGCGTTTGTTACACTTTCTAGTAAATTCCAAAACATAAATCTCCAGGCAAATTGGAAACTACACTATTAAATTGCTGCTGACTGCCAGAATCCAACATAAATATCTCCCAACATATCAGGCACATCAATTCAGAGTATTATCATTAATGCAAAAAATAAGTCAAGAAACAACCTTTCAAAGTATACTAACTCTATCCGTTAGAAATCAGGACCATGAAATTTGTATATCTCTTTTAAGTCAACATGACAAACTGTGTGCTGTGTACATACACGAGTGCATTGAGACACATGAATAATAGAAGATTGTCACAGAAAGTTTTCATGCTCATCTCAAACAGCATCTGCAATATCTTTTATTTGAAATTTCATCCAATAAGCATCATACCTATGCCAAGGGAGTACTCGGAGGCATTGAGCTCAGAAACAGAAGCTGCAAGACAATCACTGGAAGAAATTGAAACAGAATGCTCCTGAAAATCATCAACAGGGCATTTTGATACAAGCAATGAATCATCATCCACCACCCCAGTATCATTCTGACAACAGTTTTCCCCTTCTATTTCTGATTCTTCAATTGTAGAAGTATTGGTAGTTACCAGAGCATGTAGTCCATTAGCTTTAGAGTTTTCAATATTATGTTTCTCACCAAAAGATGACTCTGGATCCTGAACTGATGTTTTTGTATTTGACACACTGTCCACATTATTTGGATGGTCTTCAGTTTTATCATTTGAAATACAGCTTTCATGATTTGGAAATGATGCCACTGAATTGTCGTCAGGCCGAACACCAGTAGCCTGGCTTACTAATTCTGAGATACAAGCATCAGTTCTTCTAATACGATCATGGTATTCAAGATTATCTTCCTTGACAACAATGGAACTCATAGAAGAATCAATCACATCTGTCACTTTATTTTCTGAAGCTTGCATTTCTAGCAGATCTTGGGGTATCTCCTCTAGGTTGCTGCATTCAGTATTGCCAGAAGAAGTTTCTTGTGCAGTAAAACCTAATCCATGGTAAGAATGGCTTGACATTCCAGAAAAAGAAGAACCAGGACTTGGAGGCCTGATCCTAACGTCGTATCCATAGTCTACATCCAATTTCCTGGCACTTGACTGCCTTTGGACACGAAAATCAGAATGTCTTGTTGAGCTGAAATCAACAGATGACGAGGTAGAATAGCTGCTACGCCCTGTTGAACTTCTAATACTGTTAATGCTGTTTCTTGCAAAGGACAGGTCATCATAAGATAGCGTTGTGGCAGTAAAAGTCCTGCCCTGAATTACAGGTCCTTTGCTACTGCTTGACCTTTTCAGTAGTACAGAGATGCCAGTGCCTTCCAAGAGGTCAACTTTCAAAATTGAGCGGTCTTCGGAAAGATGTAACTGCTGATCACCAGAATGATTATCAGGCTTCTCGTAATCAACCCTTGATTTGTCCACCTCTAGTTGATTGGTAGACACCTGCTCATTTCTCTCCACCACTGAACTAGAGAGAGGATTTTGTTGCGAGTGGTCCCAAATAAGTTCACTGGGAAAAGTTTGATTTTCCTCTGCATCTGGTTCTCTAAGGGGAAACCTCATGTTACCCACATTAGTCTCTTGAGGCAATCTAGACTCAACAGTTAGTTGGTCTGTTTCATGGGATGTTTTTTCTTCTGTAGGAATGCTTGTGGAATTCACTGAATTGCCACTGGAAACTGCCAAAGTTGCCTCCGGAAAGATATGTCTCAACAATGTGGTTTTCCTGCTGCATTCTTGACACAGTCTAAGATTCTTCTCAGTTTCATCAGTGGCCTCCAGAGGACAACCACAATTAGAACAGATTGCTGTATTCTCAAAAGCACCGGTTTTAGAAATGTCAACTATGACATGGGAAGTTTCTAAACTTTCACTGAATTCTTTGCCAATACCATGATAAACAGAAGCTTCAGATTCAGTGGGACCTAAAGCAATCATATGGCCTCTAGTTTTATTGTGAAGGACATCAACTGATTCATCATTGATCTCATGCCCAATGTTTGCATTTAATACATCAATTTTATCAAAGGAAAATACTTCTTCATGAATGTCAGCATATATTATCTTTTCAGTTTCACTGGTCACATCATCTTGATTGTGGTCACTCCCTTCAGTATCTGGTGCAAAACTTGTACCATGATCAGAGCTTGCATTGCTGCTTGTTGTGACAGAGGAGTTCCTAGATACCAGGGAACGTTGCGCAGAATTTGCTTTTCCGACATAAAAGGTTGTACTTGGCACACTTGATAAAAGAGGCCTGAACATGTTCTGGGGACTTTTTTTATCCTGCTCAGAAAGTTTGGTTAACAAACAAAGTAAGCAGTGTTGTCCCAAGTTCCCAACCAACTCTTTAAAGACACAAGGGAAAGATCGGGGCAAAAGGTTAGGGGAGCAAGGAATGAACAACACTTTACAAGAAAAACTCATTCGTGACTTAGAACAGAAAATGTGTAAACTTTGTTATGATAATCAAGTAAGTGCACGTATGCCACTTTATACACAGCACAATAAACAAACTCATTGATGACTTTGTAAGTCATTTAGTTGAATAATAGTCTTATCATGTGTAGCTTAAAAATAAACTGAGAGGAAAGAAAACATCCACCAGAAGAACCAAATAAAGCAATGTACCCAAGATTATATAGAGATAAATAAATCAAATATGATTGTACTCTCCATGTGACCGGGCTCACTTCAATCCAATCCTACTTAATCACGTCCCAACTGATCCACAGTAACAACCGTGAAAGAGCCCGGGAATTGCATAGTAACAGGGGATTCTAACCACCAGTCCCTGAGTATTGGGGGAAATACACACATACTTGAAATTATATCAAAGTTTTGATCATTGATAGCCTAGAAAGATCAAAGATGGTTGGCTTGCTCCAATTTCCATTTAAATTGTTTTGATTTTGATAAGAACCCAAGCAATGAGAAACCCACCCTCAAAAGCTAGCTATTATAAAGGGAAAACCAAATACTTAAATATTCCACCGAGCATCTCATACCACTTTGGGAGTTAAGGAACCTATTCACTTTACATTGGAACCAACTTTGGTACCAATTGATAAGTATCCAAGCACTTGAAGAACCCATCTTCAAAAGCTAATTATTAAAGGAGAGAACCACTTAAATATTCTACTGAGCATCTCATACTACTAGATGTGAGACTTAAGTACCTCATAATACACATGTTCCTTTTAAGAATGTTCTAACTAATTAGCATATATGAAAAGGAAAGTGAATAAAACAGGGAAATTGTGTGCATGCATATGCAAAGTTGTGCACGAGAATTTTAATATAGACAATTTAGGAATATAATATTAAAAACAGCCTATTTAATTGAAATTACTCAGCGAACTATAACATGAGAAAGTAAGTCAAGAGATTAAGCAACAAAATACCATTTGCCGGAGAGCAGAATCAAAAGATCTTTTAGGAGCAGAACTTGGGGACACCATCCTGACTGGCTTCTTGGAAATTGAGGGAGATTTGCCGTTTGAAATTGAAGCACCCCTTCTTGAACCAAATTGCTCTAGACCACCCACAGGGATGGACTGAAGAGAGTCCAGATCATCATCACCAGAAGATATGACAGAACCTTTGCTGCGTGAACTAAATTGGTCTCGATCATGACTATTAATATAACTGCTGCTCCTGGAAGGTGTGGGAGACATTGATTGCCTACCTAATTTAGAAGTAGAGTCCCTACTATTTCTGGATGCTGGGGACGAACCCCTCACATATGATGCCGGCCGATCAGCCAAAGATGTCCGGAGATTAGGAGGAGCTTCGGAAGAAAAACCAGGAATATTAGTTTGCCACGCTCTTATCTTTGGTGAAGCGGAGTTTCCGCGGCTTGTCTTAACAGGGGAAGTTCCCCTAATCCCAGATGAGACGGCAGGACTACCGGAGCCAGTGCTAATTTGCCGAGGAGTAGGAGTAGAGGACCTAGAAGCAGGTGTTGTGGGCTTTGTTGGAGGCGGAGATGGTCTTCTTGTTGGAGTAGCCTGTCTAATAACTTGAGTTGGACTAGAATTTGGCGTCAATGAAGACCTTCCCCTCGATTGCAATGTATTATTCCCAGATCGAGGGGATGAGCTTAAGCGATTTGGACTTGCACTGCCCCTACTGCTTTTGTAACTTCTCTCCATCTGAAAGAGTCCAACAAAAGGTGGATAGTGACTAAAACATAACACATTTCACACAGAGAAGAAAAAATAAGGATTTTTATTCAAGAGATAATTGTGCATAAAATAGATTTGAAAGCACACACCGTAGATGATCTTGATATGGAAATGGGTTTACTCCGAGGCCTTCCTCTGCTTACAACATTTATTTCTGCTGGTTCATCATCTAGTGAAGGAAACAGTGGAGTGTCCGGTGGTGTCAATAACCTATAAATGAATAAAACAGAAATGCAGCATCAGTAAAGTAATATGCACATCTTATTCTAAACCTTGGTGAAAAAAGGATTTTGAATTATTGAGCAAACTATTAGTGTGAAAGAAACACAATTGCAAAAAGTTGGAATAGAAATCGTAAAATTTGATCATATCACGCCAACAAGATTTAACACGGTGAGATTCAAAAGTCAGAGAAGACTACAAACCAATCATAGTCATTCTTGTCCCCATCTGCATTAAGCAATTCACTGGTTTCTCCTCGACCAGGAATGGATATCCCAAGCTTGATATCAGAAAAATGTCTCAACTTGGTTGCTGCAAATTAATATAAAAAAAGGGAGAGAAATGCATGAGTATCAACAAAATAAAGGAACTGGTAAACAGATAGATTCTCTCCTCAAGATGTCAGTAAAGAAAATTACAAAATGAGTCTTCCAGGTCATCCGATGGCTGAAGCAAAAAGCTCTCTTTTTCTCTGGACTGCATTTCACTGAACAAAGTAAGATCATCATCTTTCTCTCTTAAGTGCAATCCACTTTCAAGACTGCGCCCGCGTTTGTGACTGTCTGATCTTGGCTCTCTACCAGGAGAGCATCTAAATGCTGGGGAAGGTGGCATCTCCCCTACCCAATGCAGTGCCCAACAAGTGTCACCTCAAGTTCTCCATACATTCCAAAGTTAAAATCCTTCAACACCCTAACCAACAACCAATGATTATTGTTAACACACAGCTCAAGCTCACCACAAATTCAATCTCCAAACAACAATATCAGCAAAACCCCCACTTTCATTCACCAACTATCTGCTCCTTCTAAACACTCAAGAAACACTACCACCATACCCAATGTGACTGAGTCAAAACAAACAAAACTAAAATTGGCATATTAAAACAACTGTACCCTTCCAAACCCAATGCCTAACCCCTCAACGTTCATATGCAATCAGCATCCAAAACTAATATTGTAGATGTCCCTCAACCTGAAACCCTAGAACATTGGCCAGTAGCAGATCCTAATTACGCCGTTGCCATCACCGACCAAAAGGGTAGCCAATTCAAACGGCAAAATTCAAGCTTGGAGCACCCATTAAGCCAAGTTCAGAGCCACAGCGAAACTTGGCTCACCAAATTCCCAAGTCAAATAGCTTCAAACACAGTGCAAATTCGAAGATTAAAAAACAAAAAATAATAAAAACAAAAACAAAAAAATAGAGCTTAAATGCCAATTACAATGCGACGAATGTTGTCTCAGACACCCGGATCTACAGCATTCATGGCTTCTTCTGAGCACCCAAAAGTACAGATCAGAACCAGTGTGATCCAACGGTTCCAACAAACTCTAAAAAAAATTCCATTATTCTCTCTCCTCACACAATTCTTTTTTTCAGTCCTGAAAAAAAATAATAAGAATATTGAACTGCAATTTGAGAATAATAATATTAATACTCAACCATAACCTTTGTTGCTGTCCTTTGATTTGCTGTTTTGTCCTAAACACCAAGCATTCTTTCCTCTCTTTTTTTGTTTAGCTTCCTTTTCAGTTTTTTTTTCTGCCGTTACAAGTGCCTAGTAGATTCCCTATGTTTTCTTTTTCACACCTTTTTTTTTTTTTTCCCTTTCTTATGTGCTACCCCAATTTCCTTTTTAAATTTTCTCATTTTTTTTTTTTTTTCACTTTTTTTTTTTGG